>JGI24740J21852_10000539_pt1 | contig 16193 bp, 14 predicted proteins | sample KBSCornC6_FD_21852 | JGI IMG/M metagenome (IMG submission 21852) | reverse complement strand
AAACACTAGAGCGAAGGACTTCGTCGCCAGCAGCGCCGCCGCCCTCGTCAGTGATCGGGCTTATAGACCCTACCTCCGAACCAAGTCAACACTCATACTGTAAAAATTCTGACATTTTTGTAAGGGCTTGATTTTAAACGGGGTTTTGTCTTAGTGGACGGAAGGGAGGGGAAAGTTTTCCTCAGCGGCCTTAAAAATCTTGTCCAGATGGTCAAATTTTGCTCGGAGCGGCTAAATACAAGCGCCTTCCCTCTATATGCATCCTCCCGTCCAGCAAAACCCGTCCCGTCGAGCAACCGGACGGCGCCTCGGGGCTTCCGCGTAACCTATTGGCCCCAAGCCTTAGAAAGGCCGAGATTTTCCATGAGGTTTCTGCTATGGTTTGAGGCAGAAAAAAGGGAAGGGAGGAAACAATGCATACAACAAGACCGGAAAGCATCATAGAAGTCAGCTTCGACAGCGCCAGTGGCCGCCGCGCGCTCGGTATTATGAGCATGCGCCAGGCGTTGGATCTTCCCGACCTGCCGAGCTTTACCTATACGCATCCCGATCCGCAGAAAGCAGCCGCCGGCATCGTCTTAAACCGGCAAGAGCTGCAGAGATTCCTGACCTGTCATTGAGCAGGCCGCTCCGCGCAAGGAGACGATCGCGTACCAGTGCGATCGGCTGACAGGCGCGCCTATTTCACGCTGCCTTTCTTTCCATCATCATCGGCGGCAACAGGACGACGGCATTCAATCCGCCTCCTTCGCGGTCTTCCAGACAGAGCGTGCCGCCATGCGCATCGAGGATCTGGCGGACGATCGCCAAACCAAGCCCGCTGCCTCCGAGATCACGGTTGCGCGATTCCTCCAGCCGCACGAAGGGTTCGAGAACCTCCTTGCGCCGCTCTGCGGGAATACCCGGTCCGCGATCGCCAACGATGATGGCATCCTGATCACCGCGGCGCCCGACGACAATATCGGCCCGGCCGCCATAGCGCAGCGCATTGTCCATGAGATTATCAAGCACTCGAACGAGAGCAGTCTCCGTCATCGCGACGGCAATCGGCTGCCCGATCGGCATGAAACCCACCAGGCCCTGGCCATCCTGCCGCTCGGCGAGGTGACCTTGGATAGCAGCGTCGAGATCGACAATGGTCTTGCCGTCCGAGATGACGGTGCTGCGGGCAAAGCCGAGCGCATCCTCCACCAGCCGCTGCATGGCCTCGACATCGGCGATCGCCCGCTCGCGATGCGGCGTTTCCGGCATCATTTCCATGCGCAGACGGAAGCGAGTGAGGTAGGTCCTCAGATCGTGCGAGATCGCTCCGAGAATAAGGGTGCGGTTGCTGACGAGCGCGGCGATGCGCAACTGCATGGCGTTGATCGCCTTGATCAGCAGGCGCAGCTCGCAGGCGCCTCTTTCGGGAATATGAACCGGCTGCAGACCATTGCCGATCGAGTTGACGGTTCGCGACAGGCGCGTCAGGGGCCGGGTTTCCCGCGCTACGGCGGCAATGGCGATGACGGCGACCAGCATGCCGAGGATGCCGGCGATGAGGCCGATGGGAATGCCGTTCAATCGCACCGTCGGCGTTTCGGGCAGGTTGAAGACTGCGATCTTGCCGCCGGCAACGCCGATCGACACCTCAACGATCCTGTCCGGCGCACCAACGGAGAACCAGCCCTGCGGCTTTTCCGAAAGCGAGCGCATGTTGAAATAGCGATTGCCGAGCGCGATCGCGGCAAATTCGCGGGCGAGCTTGTCGGTAAGCGTCAGATTGGAGGCCTCCTCCCGACCCGGAGCCGGCGGATCGGCCAGGTGGATCGCCAGGCCATTGGCATTCAGTGCCCGCACGGCTGCCTGTTGCGCCTCCGGCGGAATGGCATCGAGAAGACGGATCGCAGTCTTCACCTGCTTGGCGGGTGACCGCTCCGGATTGAACGGCGTATCCGGCTTCAGCTGTGCGGCCGCAAAGGCCGCAAGCTGAATGATGAACAGCGCCACGGCCACGATCATGATGATGCGGGCGACCAGACCGAGTTTCAGCATGGTTCAGACATCCTTCACGTCCCTTGTAAGGAGATAGCCGGCATTGCGCACCGTGGTGATGATCTGAGCGCCATCAGGAAGGCAATGGCCGAGCTTGGTGCGCAGGCGGGAGACCGTAACATCGATCGTCCGGTCGAAAGGATCGGCGCCACGGCCGCGCGTCCAGTCGAGCAATTGCTCGCGCGACAGCACGCGGCGCGGTCTTTCGAGGAAGCAGACGAGCAGATCGAACTCGGCGGTCGTCAGATGAACGACGCGCTCGCCATCCATCTCGATCACCCGGCCGTCGAGATCGACGATCAATCCGGCGAAGCTTTTGCGCCGTGATGGAATGCCGGCATCTTCCGGCCGCTCCGGGCCGGAGCGGCGGAGAATGGCGCGGATGCGTGCCAGGAGCTCGCGCGGGTTGAAAGGCTTGCCGAGATAGTCATCGGCGCCCATTTCGAGGCCGAGAATGCGATCGATATCTTCAGTCTTCGCCGTCAGCATCAGGATAGGCACCTTGCTGCGGGTGCGGATGCGCCGGCATGCGGAGAGACCATCTTCACCCGGCAGCATCAGATCGAGGATGATCAGATCGGGGAACCCCTTGGATAGAATGCGATCCATAGCTGCGGCGCTGTCGGCGGCCTGCACGGCAAAACCTTCACGGCTCAGGAACTCCTCCAGGAGCGCCCTAATCTCGCGGTCATCTTCGACCAGAAGCAGCGATGCGGAAACCATGGCTCTTCCATGCGGGGCGAGAGGCGGTTTTGGCAACAGGGAAACGACCGACGTTACAAACTGTAACAAATTTCCCTTCTTTTGAAAAATCCCAGCAAAAGAAGCGATGCAGTTTCTCCGCAGCCGGATCCCTCCGGAGCGAATGTCGGCAGCTTCGTTGCCGCCTACCCGACCCCATCGCCCGCTCCGGCCCGCGACAGGGCTCGCATCCACGAAATGCGAGCCCTGTCTGCTTTTCCAAACCGCCGATCCTTTTCGACAATGCGGGTTTGCGTCCTGCTCGCCGCCGTGCGAAAGGATTGACCTTCACCGACAGCGATGTCGGGCCAGAGAAACATGCTCATGAGGCAGGACGGTTGAGCCAAAGGCAATCACCGCAGAGATCCGGCAAAGCGACAAGGCGCACCCCAGAGCCGGAGGGCAAGCGCGTGACCTTGCCGCGAGCGCTTTCGAAGCTTGGCTATTGCTCGCGCACGCAGGCGGAAGCGTTGATCGTCGCCGGCCGCGTGACCGTGGACGGCCGCCTGATCTCCGATCCTGCCATCTGGGTCGATCTGGAGCATTCGAAGTTCGCGGTTGACGGCATGGAGATATCAGCCGAAAAGAAGCTCTATTTCATGCTGAACAAACCGCGCGGGCTGGTGACGACGCGCGACGATCCCGAAGGACGGCCGACCGTTTATGATTGCCTGAGGGAGATCGATGCCCGCCATCTCGCGCCCGTCGGCCGCCTTGACAAGGCGAGCGAGGGATTGCTGCTCTTCACCAACGACACGGTATTGGCGCAGGCCCTGCTCGACCCCGTCAGCCATGTCGGCAAGGCCTATCATGTGCAGGTCGACCGCATCATGGACCTGGAACAGCTGGCACGCATGGAGCGTGGCATCGTCGACGATGGTGAACTCCTGACCGCGAGCTCGGCCCGGCTGCTGCGCAGCGGCGACCGCAACAGCTGGATCGAGGTGGAGCTGAAGGAAGGGCGTAATCGCCAGATCCGTCGCATGCTGGAGGCACTCGGCATCGAATGCCTGCGGCTGGTGCGCGTTGCCTTTGGCGATATCGCGCTTGGTGATCTGCCGAAGGGCGGCGTGCGGGCCTTGACTGAGGCCGAAATCCTGAGCTTGCACCGGCCCGCCGGAATGAAAGTCAATCGGTAGAAGGCTGAGCGCGATGCAACCTCATGACTTCTGGCAGGAGCTGGATGCGCCGGGCACCTTCGATCCAATGGCGGAGCGTGCGGATTTCTACGTAGCCGAGCTTCCGGATGGGCGGCAATTGCGGCTGCCGATCCGCATGCTCGCCGACGGCGAACATGCGCTGGCGTCGCTGATCGTCAATCAGGCAAGCTTCACCGTGTTGGACGCTCTTGCGGAGACGCTTGCGAAGCGAATGGCAGCATATGATATCGATGTCGTCGCCGGATTGCCGACGCTCGGACTGACGCTGGCGGCGGCAGTGGCCCGCGCACTCGGCCATACGCGCTACGTGCCGCTCGGAACATCGCGTAAATTCTGGTACCGCGAGGAGCTTTCGGTCCCGCTCTCCTCCATCACCACGCCAAACCAGGAGAAGCGTCTTTATATAGACCCGCGCATGCTGCCGCTGCTGGAAGGAAAGCGCGTCGCGCTGATCGACGATGTGATCTCCAGCGGCGCCTCGATCGTTGCAGGTCTTTCTCTTTTAACGTCTTGCGGCATCGAGCCCGTGGTGATCGGCGCGGCGATGCTGCAATCCGAACGCTGGCGGGATCGTGTCGATCTAGGCGGCAAGCGCTGGAGCGAGAAAATCATCGGCGTGTTTTCGACGCCGATCCTCGAGTGGAGTGGAAGCGGCTGGCGTCGGCCGAGCTGACCGCATTTTGCTGTTGCGGCCATGCGATGGAAGGCAAATTGCATATTAAATATGTGAAAACCGTTCCGCTTCCGGCCGCAATACGCTAAGGGTCCGCTCAAGAAGCATCCGTCGGGCGGATGCACGAGCCTGTTGGTGGACGCGTTGCGAACTCTCTCCGAAGCCTATTTTCCGGAATTGCCCAACTACTATCGCGGCAAGGTGCGCGAAAATTACGATCTGCCCGACGGCAGCCGCATCATCATCAGCACGGACCGGTTGAGCGCGTTCGACCGCATCCTCACCTGCATTCCCTATAAGGGCCAGGTGCTGACGCAGACCGCCCGCTACTGGTTCGAACAAACACGCGACATCTGCCCCAACCACGTGATCGACTATCCCGACCCGAACGTGGTGGTCGGCAAGCGGCTGAATATCCTGCCTGTCGAGGTCGTCGTTCGCGGCTATCTCGCCGGCACCACCGGGACCTCGATCCTGACGCTCTACAAGAAGGGTCAGCGCGAGATGTACGGCATCACCCTGCCGGACGGCATGCGCGACAACCAGATCCTGCCACAGCCGATCATTACCCCGACAAGCAAGGAATTCGACGGCGGTCATGACGAGCCTCTGACGCCGAAGCAGATCGTCGAGGGCGGGCTTCTGACACAGCAGCAGTGGCAGACGCTGACGAATTATGCTTTTGCGCTGTTCGCACGCGGACAGGAAATCGCCCGCAAGCGGGGGCTGATCCTCGTCGATACCAAATATGAGTTCGGGACCGATGAAAACGGCACCATCGTCCTTGCCGACGAAATCCACACGCCCGACAGCAGCCGCTATTGGCTCGCCGACAGTTACGAGGACCGCTTCAAAAACGGTGTGCGCCCCGAAAGCTTCGACAAGGATTTCGTGCGGGCCTGGGTCACGGAGCGCTGCGATCCCTATAAGGACGAGATCCCGGAAATTCCACGCGAGTTGGTCGAGGAGACGTCCAAGGTCTATATACGCGCCTATGAAGCGATCACAGGCATGACTTTCGTGCCCGATGATCGCGACGCAACGCCGCTTGACCGGGTTCGCGCAAGCCTCGCCCGCTATTTCCCTTAGGAGACCGTCTGAACGGTCGTTTCGCTGAATGGGCATGCCGAAGCTTCCCGGAAGTTGCGGCAGCGGCAAAGTTTTGCGCCATTCACACCCCTTGATTGTGGATGCGAGGGTATGTTTTTTGCAACACTTTAGATTTTTTTTACCGACAAGCTGATATTTCGCCCGATCCCACATATGTTCGCTGCCGAGAATTCGTAAAAGCCACTGTGCTATTGCAAAACTCGTTGCTAGATTGACGCCGACCGCTTCGGGTCGTTGTTTGTGTTGCGTAAGACTGGAGCGCCGGCATATGGGGTCAAGCCGATCCCGAAAAACACTGATCAGTAAATTGAATTGTGGGACAAAGTGATGGTTTCCATTCGTACTGCCGCCCCCGCCCTGCTGCTTGTTTTGGCAGGTTGCGTCAGCGGCCCAGACCATAAGCCACCGGAAATGCCTCTCCCGGCCAAATTCTCGGAGGGCGGTACGAAGGCGAACGGCGATATCGCCGGCTCGCAATGGTGGACCGCTTTCGGCGACGCCAAGCTGAATGCCTTCGCCACACAGGGACTTGCCCAGAACTTGACCATCCAGCAGTCGCTGGAACGCATCAACCAGGCGGAAGCTGCCGTCGTCACAGCAGGTGCAGGCGGTCTCCCAAGCCTCACCGTGTTGGGTGACAATACGACAAGCGGCCAGAAGGGTGGCTCGAGGGTATCCAGTTCCGGTGGCCGACGGAATACGACGACGGGAACCGCTTCGGCTTCCTGGCTGCTCGACCTCTGGGGTCAGTATCGCCGCGCAACCGAAAGCGCCAACGCCTCGCTCGACGCCGCCTATTCCAGCGTTGACGTTGCACGCCTGACATATCTGCAGGATCTCGCCAACAGCTATGTCAATGCTCGCTATTACCAGGCCCTGATTTCGATCGCTCAGGAAAACCTGAAGTCGCGGCGCGACACGCTCTCGCTGACCAAGTTCCAGCTCGAAGCCGGTGCGGCATCCCGCCTCGACGTGGTTCAGGCGGAAGGCCTCGTCAACCAGACGCTGGCACTGGTACCTGGCTATGAAATCAGCTATCGCCAGCAGGTGCATCATATTGCAACGCTGCTCAACGTGCCCTCATCGACGATCATCGCGCAGATGCAGGCCCGCGGCAGGCAGCCGGTGTTCCGCGGCAGCGTCCGCACCGGTGTTCCGGCCGACCTTATCCGCAACCGTCCGGATATTCGCGTCGCGGAGCGTAACCTTGCAGCCTCGACGGCTCAGATCGGCGTAGCAGAAGCCAAGCTCTTCCCGTCTATCACCCTTAGCGGTTCGATTTCCCCGACCTATATCCATACGTCGGCAGCGAGCGGCGGCCTGACGACATGGTCCTTCGGCCCGTCGCTGAACCTGCCGATCTTCGATGGCGGCGCCCTGCGCGCTGGCGTCAAGAGCGCTGAATCGGCGAGCCGCGAAAACTATCTCGCCTGGCAGTCGACAGTACGCTCGGCGATCGAAGACGTAGAAAACGCGCTCTCGGCGGTCAGCCGCGACGCACAGACGGTCGCGGCATTGCAGGCTCAGGTCAAATCCTACCAGGAAGCCCTGCAGCTCTCGACGGCAAGCTACAAGGACGGTGCGTCCTCGCTGCTCGACGTTCTCGATGCTCAGCGCAACGTGACCGCTGCCCAGCAGAGCCTGGCGCAGGCTGTCCAGCAGAGCGCCCTCGACTACATCGCGCTGAACGTCCACATCGGCGCAGGTTATGTGCCGGCCGGTAAGGCGATCGTGGCCACGGGACCGACCAGGGCCAAGGCCGAGGCCATCAAGGTTGCGGCTAAGAAGGCGATGTAAGCCTATAGCTTAGGCTGTAGCAGGGCCTTACCGCTTGAACTTGAAAACCGCCGCAGGGATCTGTGGCGGTTTTTCTTTTGGGCGAACGGAGATGGCTAAAATGAAAATGGCGCGCTCCGCTTCCGCAAGAACACGCCATCGCCAAAAACAAAAAGGCCGGAATGACCCGGCCTTTCGCCATCCGCCTTCACATCAGTGCCAGTACATCCGTGGTCAAAGGCAAGGGCGGAACTGCAGCCAGATTGATCATGAAAGGTCAACGAAGAGTTAACGCCACTTTCATGATATCAACGGACGAAACGGCTCGCTTTCCAGCGCGCCAGCGCCCATCGGCTGCATGACTGAAGCGTATATGAGAGGGCAAGGTGGCAATTTCAAGGCCGCATTGTTGTTTCTGCCAGAAACCTTCTAAAGCAGCCCCGGCAGCCTTTATCGAAAACCTTAACGCCTTTTCGGTTCGAACTGGCGCGTTCAAGCTGTATTCATGCAAATGCTTCTACAATACATGCACAGATTGAGGAGGCACTTAGGATTCCTATCAGATCCCGTGCATGGAGAAGCCTTTATCTTGCCGAAGTTGGCTAGTGTTACCAAAGAGCGCCGGGGTAGGCGCATGAGTGTGAACAAGCGCCGGGGCGGCGAAGTGCGCGAAAGGGAGAGTGATTTATGAAATTCAAGGTTCTCGCGGCGAGTCTACTGACAGCGCTCATGGCGCTGCCAGCCATTGCGGAAGCGGCGGAAGGCTTTGCCACGGCAAACGTCAACATGCGGTCAGGCCCAAGCACCGCCTATCCGGCTGTCACGATGATTCCGGTCGGTGTGCCCCTTCAGATCAATGGCTGCCTCAATGATACGCCGTGGTGCGATGTCTCCTTCTACGGTGGCCGCGGCTGGGTTGCAGGCCGCTATATCCAGGCGACCTATCAGTCGCGCCGCATCTATGTCGACCGGCAATATTACCGGCCGCTCGGTATTCCGACAGTGGTGTTCAATTTCGACGACTATTGGGGTCGCTATTACCGCGGCCGCGACTTCTACCGCGATCGCGATCGCTGGCGCCGCGGCCCTGGCTGGGGCGATCAGCGGCCCGACAGCGGCTGGGACCGCCGCAATTCTCCGGGCTGGGACCGCGGCTCCGGCTGGAATGATGATCAGGATGGCAACTGGGACCGCCGTCCTGATCGCAATCGCGACTGGAATGACGGACAGGATCGCAACTGGGATCGCCGGCCCGATCGTGATCGTAACCGCGATTGGGACAGACAACGCGACGGCAATCGCGACTGGGGCAGACAGCGCCCGGACGACAATCGGGACTGGAGTAACCGGCCAGACCGCCAGCGCGACAACAACCGTCCGGACAATAATCGCCCGGACAACCGCCCGCGCCCGGAACCGCAGCAGGCTCAACCGCAACCACAGCCGCAGCAGCCACAGAACAATCCGCGGCCGAATGCAAGCGACCCGGGACCTTATAGCCCTAACCACAGAGATCCATGCCCCGCGTCGGAGCCCAATTGCCGGATGTCGGTTAGAGGCTCGAACCGCTGACGGCGGGCCCTGCGACTACCTAAAAAGCTAAAAGGCCGGCGACTTTGAAAGTCGCCGGCCTTTTTGGTGAAGTGCATTGCCTCCCAGAAGAATGCGCTCCCATGCGGGAGCTTCACTCAGAAGATGATTTCACGGAAGAGCACGCGCCCAAAACTCTCGACTTCTGCCGTGCTTTCGCCGGTTCGCAAGGTTCGGACAATTAATCCGATGGTAGCGGCATGCTTCAATGCATCTTTAGACGCGCTTCCCGAGTCGCCGAAATGAACATCTCGCGCGCTTCTTCGGCAGACTTGCGGCCGTCAATGGCAGCCCGGCAAAGGCTTCGAGCCGCCACATAGAGGGGACCGCGGCGGTCGGGCCATAGATTGGCCATGCAATTAAGGGCCTCGGAAGGGCCTGTCACGACCTGGAACCTATCCTGAGCAAAACCGATCTCGATCGGATTGCTCCATTTGATGTGTCGCATGAACACTCCTCCTCACGCGCTACCAATTGCTTGGAACCGTCGATCAAGACGGCCACATGACAATACTATAACCTTGTTCAAAGCATTCGAAAATATGGAAGATTGCTTGTTGTGCGCGAAGTATCGACGCAGCCTCATCCGATGCGAGTGCGACTCATCCGATACGAGTGCGATAGTATCCCCAAATTGCAGGGGAACACCGGCGGCCTACTTTTCACGCGCGATCCGCCTCGCCTCATCCGGAGAGAAACCGGCACGGCGCGCAAGCCGCTCGAGGCCGAATATCCGGTCGATCTGGTCCACCAGCCACAGTTCGAAACGTTTCCACATTGGCTCAGCCTCCTCCGCTGCGATCCGTTCGATCGCAGCGGCTCACGATGAACATCGCACTGGCCAACCACTTTATTTCAACGGAATTGGGGCGGCCGCTGCGCGTTGGAGAGCAATTCCTGCTTCGTTGCGAAGTCGCCAAACAGCTTTTTCAGCCGGGCTTCCTCCTCCTTGCAAATCCGGTGGCGTCGGACGAAATCCTCGACGCTCCAGACCTCGCGCAGCTTGCTCTCTTCAATTTGCTCTATCTTCAGTAATGAAGTCATGGGCTCGCCCTCTTTGTTTTTATGACACGACAATGCTCAGAGTGGCGAAAAGTTCCTTGCGCCCCTGCGGTTGCAGGGCGAGATCGCCGCCATTGCGGGGGCGGAATGTTCTTAATCCCTCCTTAAATCGCCGCATTTACAATTCAGGCGGGATTTGATGTCTTCAGAAGAGGCGCGAACCAAGGCGGGTTGCTTTACCTCGATCGCCCATTGGCTGAAAGATCGCTACCGCCAATGCGATCAGCCTGATAGAAGGCATGGAATACAAGGGCACCGAGGTACGACCGGCCGGCAATGGCAGATAAGAAAAAATCACGCCAGAGGATAGAACCATCCTTTTCCAGCGGCCGGGAACGCATCGAGGACGGATTCAATGCCGGCGAGCGCATCATCGGCAACAGGCGCTCGGCCAAGAAATATTCATCTTCTTCCAAAACATACTACGAAGAGCCGGAACCCGACGACGATGACGACGAGGATGAGCCCGTGGTCGAAAAGCCTCGCCGCACTCGTGCCCGTAGCCGCCGCAAACCGGCACGCCGTGCGCGGCCGCGGCGCGGCTTTTTCGGCTTTATCCGTTCGACGATCTACTGGGGTCTCGTACTCTGCCTCTGGGCCGGTATCGGCCTCGCCGGGCTCGTCGCCTACTATGGCTCGCGCATGCCGAGCGCCAGCACCTGGTCGATCCCGGAGCGGCCGCCGAACGTCAAGATCAACGGTCTCGACGGAACCCTGATCGCCAATCGCGGCACCACGGGCGGCGAGGCCGTATCGCTGAGCGAGATGTCGCCCTATATTCCCGAGGCTATCGTCGCGATCGAGGATCGGCGCTTCTACTCGCATTTCGGCTTCGATCCGATCGGCCTTGGCCGCGCGGTAGTGACGAATATCGTGACGGGACATGCCGTTCAGGGCGGCTCGACGCTGACGCAGCAGCTTGCCAAGAACCTCTTCCTGTCGCCGGACCGCACGCTGGAACGCAAGGTGCAGGAAGTACTGCTGGCGCTGTGGCTGGAGCACAAGTACACCAAGGATCAGATCCTGACGATGTACCTGAACCGCGTCTATTTCGGCTCCAACGCCTATGGCGTCGAGGCCGCCTCGCGGCGCTACTTCAACAAATCGGCCAAGGACGTCAATCTCGGCGAGGCCGCCATGCTTGCCGGCCTGGTCAAGGCGCCCTCGCGGCTGTCGCCCGCCCGCGATCCTGCCGCCGCCGAGGCGCGCGCGCAACTCGTGCTGCAGGCGATGCAGGATCAAGGCTTCATCACCGAAGCCGATACCAAGACGGCGATGTCCCAGCCGCCGACACGATCGAAGAGCTACTGGAGCGGCGCCGAGAATTACGTCGCCGACATGGTCATGGACCAGCTACCGAAGCTGATCGGCGGCGATGTCAAGGAAGACCTGATCGTGGACACCACGCTCGACATGTCGCTGGAGGAGAAGGCAGAGAAGGCACTCAGCGATGTGCTCGAAAAGGAAGGCAAGAAGCTGAACGCATCGCAAGCCTCACTGGTTTCCGTCGACGCGACAGGCGCCATCCGTGCTCTCGTCGGCGGCCGCGACTATGCACAGAGCCAGTTCAATCGCGCGGTCACCGCCAAGCGCCAGCCGGGCTCCGCTTTCAAGCCGTTCGTCTATACCGCAGCGCTTGAGATGGGCCTGACACCCAATTCCATCCGCAACGACATGCCGGTCAAGATCGGCAACTGGGCGCCTGAAAATTATGAACAGCGCTATAGCGGCCCCGTCACGCTTGCCACCGCGATCGCGCATTCGCTGAACACCGTTGCCGCGCAGCTCGTCGCCGAAGTCGGGCCGGACCAGGTCATCAAGGTCGCCCGCAGGCTCGGCATCGAATCGGATTTGCAGGCCAATGCCTCGATCGCGCTTGGCACGTCCGAAGTGTCGCTGCTGGAGCTGACCTCCGCCTATGCCACCTTCATGAACGGCGGTTTCAAAGTAGCCCCGCATGTCGTCACCAAGGTAACGACCGCCTCCGGCAAAATACCAGGCCAATACAGACAATCCGGAGCGCGTACTCAACCCGGATATCGTTACGAACATGAACGCCATGATGGCCGGTGTCATCACTAACGGCACCGGCAAGACAGCACGCATTCCAGGCTGGCAAGCGGCCGGCAAGTCGGGCACGACGCAATCCTTCCGCGACGCGCTGTTCGTCGGCTTCACCAGCCACCTGACCACGGGCGTCTGGTTCGGCAATGACGACGGCAAGTCGATGCGCAAGGTGACGGGCGGCGGTCTGCCGGCAAAGGCGTGGAAGGAATTCATGGTCGCCGCCCACAAGGGCATTGCGCCGACGCCGATCTTCGGCGGCGGCCAGATCATCGACAACGGCCTGCCGATGGCGCAGGCAGGACCGAACGGCGACCAGCCGACCACCATCGGCAACATCATCTCCGGCGTCGCCAATGGCGGACAGCCGATGCAGCAGCCGACCTTGCAGCAAAGGCCGTCGCAACAGCCGATCCAGCCGCAGGTTGTCAACCAGGCCTCCGCGAACGACGACCCGCAGGACCTGCCGCCGGCAAATCTGGCCGACGACACCAACCCTTACAGCTCCAATCGATATGACAGCGATATACCGCCCGCCGATGTCGGCGATGGCGGCGCTCCGATCGCCACGGCGCGGCCGCACCGCTCGTCACTGCTCGATGTCATCCTGGGCCGATAAAATCGCAATTTCGCCCTCACAGCACTGCGCGTCATATAGGCGCGCTAAGGTCACGGCGGCACTTTGGACCTGCTGCAGAATTTTATTCTTAAATCGATCCCGATTTAGAGAATCATGCAGTAGACGCTTGCATGGCCGCAGCAAGGCTGCTCTGATACGCGGTCGCGTCAAATCCTGAGGTCCCCGGCGCATATGGGGCATGTGGAATTTGAGCGACAAACCATTTGTTTTGCTGGATTTCGGGCCATTTCCTGCCTTGCAGTCAGTAAAACCGCTACTTATATACGCGGCATCACCGCAGTCATGGCTGCGCAATCCTCAAGACCATCCCGTAAGGGGCTGTCAATGGAATGCCTGACAGGGGTTCCGATAGCTTGCTTCAAGGAGAGAATGACATGGCAAAAGTAATTGGTATCGACCTTGGAACGACAAATTCCTGCGTCGCCGTCATGGACGGTAAGGACGCAAAAGTGATCGAAAATGCCGAAGGCGCCCGGACGACCCCCTCCATGGTTGCCTTCACCGACGATGGTGAACGTCTCGTCGGCCAGCCGGCCAAGCGCCAGGCTGTCACCAACCCCACAAACACCCTCTTCGCTGTCAAGCGCCTCATCGGCCGCCGCTACGAAGATCCGACCGTCGAGAAGGACAAGCACCTTGTTCCCTTCAACATCGTTCGGGGCGACAATGGCGACGCATGGGTAGAAGCCAACGGCAAGGGCTATTCGCCCGCCCAGATTTCCGCAATGATCCTTCAGAAGATGAAGGAAACCGCCGAATCCTATCTCGGCGAAAAGGTCGACAAGGCCGTTATCACCGTTCCCGCATACTTCAACGACGCTCAGCGCCAGGCAACGAAGGATGCCGGCAAGATCGCCGGTCTCGAAGTTCTGCGCATCATCAACGAGCCGACGGCTGCAGCCCTTGCTTACGGCCTCGACAAGAAGGACGGCAAGACCATCGCCGTTTACGACCTTGGCGGCGGCACCTTCGATATCTCCATCCTGGAAATCGGCGACGGCGTCTTCGAAGTGAAGTCGACCAACGGCGATACCTTCCTCGGCGGTGAAGACTTCGACATGCGTCTCGTCGAATATCTCGTTGCCGAGTTCAAGAAGGACAATGGCATCGATCTCAAGGGTGACAAGCTTGCCCTGCAGCGCCTGAAGGAAGCTGCGGAAAAGGCCAAGATCGAACTGTCGTCCGCACAGCAGACCGAAATCAACCTGCCTTTCATCACGGCAGACGCCACCGGCCCGAAGCACCTGACGCTGAAACTGACCCGCGCCAAGCTGGAAAGCCTGGTCGACGATCTGGTTCAGCGCACCATCGCTCCGTGCAAGGCAGCCCTCAAGGATGCCGGCGTTACCGCGGCTGAAATCGACGAAGTCGTTCTCGTCGGCGGCATGAGCCGCATGCCGAAGGTACAGGAAGTCGTCAAGCAGCTGTTCGGCAAGGAGCCGCACAAGGGCGTCAACCCGGATGAAGTCGTCGCGCTCGGCGCCGCTATCCAGGCCGGCGTTCTGCAGGGCGACGTCAAGGACGTTCTGCTCCTCGACGTGACCCCGCTGTCTCTCGGCATCGAAACGCTGGGCGGCGTCTTCACCCGTCTGATCGAACGCAACACGACGATCCCGACGAAGAAGTCGCAGACCTTCTCGACCGCTGACGACAACCAATCGGCCGTAACCATCCGCGTCTCGCAGGGCGAGCGCGAAATGGCTGCAGACAACAAGCTGCTCGGCCAGTTCGACCTCGTCGGCCTGCCGCCGGCACCGCGTGGCGTTCCGCAGATCGAAGTCACCTTTGATATCGACGCCAATGGCATCGTCCAGGTTTCGGCCAAGGACAAGGGTACCGGCAAGGAACAGCAGATCCGCATCCAGGCTTCCGGCGGTCTTTCCGACGCCGACATCGAGAAGATGGTCAAGGATGCCGAAGCCCATGCTGCCGAAGACAAGAAGCGCCGCGAAGGTGTCGAAGCCAAGAACCAGGCCGAAAGCCTGATCCACTCCAGCGAGAAGTCGCTGAAGGATTACGGCGACAAGGTCACCGAAGCCGATCGCACCGCGATTTCCGACGCGATTGCAGCGCTGAAGGCGGCAACCGAAGCTTCCGAGCCGGATGCCGAAGACATCAAGGCCAAGACCCAGACGCTTATGGAAGTTTCCATGAAGCTCGGCCAGGCGATCTATGAGTCGCAGCAGGCGGAAGCCGGTTCCGGCGATGCCTCGGCAGCAGGCGGCAAGGACGATGTCGTCGATGCCGACTACGAGGAAATCAAGGACGAAGGCGACCATAAGCGGTCTGCATAAGCGCGAACCGAAAGGTTCTAGGAGACTTAAATCCGGCTGCCTTCGGGGCAGCCGGAAATCCATTTCCGGGGTCTAGTCCTTAATGGCAAAAGCGGATTTTTACGAGACATTGGGCGTCTCAAAAACAGCGGACGAGAAAGAGCTGAAGAGCGCCTTTCGCAAGCTGGCGATGCAATTTCATCCGGACAAGAACCCGGACGACAGCAATGCCGAGCGGAAGTTCAAGGAAATCAACGAAGCCTACGAAACGCTCAAGGACCCGCAAAAGCGCGCAGCCTATGACCGCTATGGCCATGCAGCCTTCGAGCATGGCGGCATGGGCGGCGGTGGCGGCTTCGGAGCCGGTTTCGGCGGCGGCGGTTTCTCCGATATTTTCGAGGATATTTTCGGCGAGATGATGGGTGGCGGACGCGCGCGCGGACGCTCGTCCGGCGGACGCGAGCGCGGCGCCGATCTTCGCTACAATATGGAAATCTCGCTCGAGGAAGCCTTCAGCGGCAAGACGGCGCAGATCCGCGTTCCGACCTCGATCACCTGCGACGTCTGTTCCGGCTCGGGCGCCAAGCCCGGCACGCAGCCGAAGACCTGCGGCACCTGTCAGGGTTCCGGTCGGGTACGCGCCGCGCAGGGCTTCTTCTCCGTCGAGCGCACCTGCCCGACCTGTCACGGTCGCGGCCAGATCATCCCCGACCCCTGCACCAAGTGTCATGGCCAGGGCCGCGTGACCGAGGAGCGTTCGCTCTCCGTCAACATTCCCTCGGGCATTGAAGACGGCACGCGCATCCGCCTGCAGGGCGAAGGCGAAGCTGGCCTGCGCGGTGGGCCCTCGGGCGACCTCTATATCTTCCTCTCCGTCAAGCCGCATGAGTTCTTCCAACGGGACGGCGCCGATCTCTATTGTGCCGTGCCGATCTCGATGACGACGGCGGCGCTTGGCGGCACCTTCGATGTAGCGACGCTCGATGGCACGAAATCGCGCGTCAGCGTTCCCGAGGGAACCCAAGTCGGCAAGCAGTTCCGCCTGAAGGGCAAGGGAATGCCGGTGCTGC
>JGI24740J21852_10000534_pt1 | contig 16222 bp, 14 predicted proteins | sample KBSCornC6_FD_21852 | JGI IMG/M metagenome (IMG submission 21852) | reverse complement strand
CTGATGGCAGCCGGTGTTTTACTAACTATACCGTCTATACGCACCTGCCGTTCCAGCTCCCGCCAGAAAAATAACAGGCTCACCTGCGGGTTAGCCGCCATCTCCAGACCCTTACGGCTTTCATAATTGGTAAAGAAGGTAAACCCATCTGTATCAAAACTCTTTAATAATACAATGCGTGCGGAAGGGCGGCCCTCCGGGGTGCTGGTAGCCAGTGTCATGGCATTAGGTTCATCCAGCTCACTGTTAATGGCATCCTGCCACCACTGTTCAAATTGTTTCAGCGGATCTTTTTCCACCTCACTTTCATCCAGGGAGGCCAGGCGATAGTCCTTACGCAGTGCTGCTACTTGTTTATTTAACATAGGCCCGTTTTTTAATAATACAAAGGTAAGGGGAGAATGAGGAATTACGAATTGTGAAGTTCATGATTTAAGTCATTCGCGCTCGCCTCAGCGGGAAATGCGATACACTCAGTATAAATAACATCAGGCGTTACGCTTTCAGTTAGTGTATTACGTTGAAACACTTGCGTACCTTGTAATACATTCAGCGTAAACAACATCAGACATTAAACTTTCTCTTAGCATTAAGCGTTTTGCGTTAAGCGCTCAGTGTATTTCGTAATTATTTGTAAACTTGTACTGTTCAACATCAAATACTATGAACAAGCATCCCCTGTTTTTCTTGCTGGCAGCTGCCATTCTTACGGCCTGCGGGCAGCATAGTAAATCCGGCAATACTGCAGCAGACAGTACGCTGGCCGCCAATACAGCCCCGGCAGCCGCCCCTTATTTTTACTTACAGCTGAAAGGCGTGGTGGGCGAGCAGGAGGTTACCATGCAGCTGCTTAAGACCGGGCCGGATCTTTACCGCGGCTATTATGTATATGATAAGGTGGGCGAACCCATTAGCATATGGGGCAGCCCGGATTCCAGCAGCCAACAGCTAACCCTATACGAAGATAGCCGGGGCGATGAGGAGATCACCTTCCGCGGCAAGCTGGATAGCTCCGGCAACTTTACCGGCACCTGGCGCGGTAAGGGCACTGCCTACAAGTTCCTGCTGCATCCTGACTTTAGTAAGGCCATACACTTTGATGTATATTATGCAAAAGATAGCGCTCCGCTGCTGGCCAATGCTCCTAAATCGCCCATGGGCGAAGCCGCCAACAGCATTATATGGCCGGCGGCACGTACAGATGCGGGCATTGCTGATCTTATTAAAACAGCCATTAGCGGTAAAAACCCGGTGAATGATCCGCAGCAGTTTGTAAAAAGAAGTAATGATTCTTTCCTGGTCAGCTATAAAGGCAGCGCTACCGGTGCTGACAGCGCAGCGCTGCAAAGCGAAGGCAGCGCATCCTGGAACTGGACCTCTGAAGGCGATATGAAAGTAGTATGGAACCAGTACCCCCTGCTGTCTTTAGAGTACTTTGGCTATGATTTTACCGGCGGCGCGCATGGTAATGGCGGCGCCACGCACCAGGTGCTGGACCTGGACAAGAAAAAAGTGCTTACCCTGGATGATATTTTTAAAGGCGACTATAAGCCGGTGCTCACGCGGGAGCTGGAGCTGTCCTTTCACAAAGCTTACCAGACGCCGGAAGGGCAGCCTGTTAAGGAAATGCTGCTGGTGGATAGTATTGAACCCAACGATAATTTTGTGCTCACCAATAAGGGCATTGTGTTCAGCTACACGCCCTATGAAATAGGGCCGTATGCAATGGGGCAGGTAAATTTATTTATTCCCTATGAGCGCCTGCAGGAGGTATTAAAAGCAGACTACACTAAATAACATAAAAAATGTGCAGACGGGCAGATATGCAATCATTGCAATATCCGCTCATCTGCACATTTGCATATTTACAAATCTGCACCTTTGCAGCTATCAGCCGGTTACCAGTGTACCCACCCGTTTACCCATGATCACCTGCAGCAGGTTGCCGGGTTTGTTCATGTCAAACACAATAATAGGCAGCTTGTTTTCCTGGCAAAGGGTAAAGGCCGTCATATCCATTACGTTCAGTGATTTCTGGTACACTTCCGCAAAGGTGATGGATTCAAAGCGGGTAGCGGTGCTGTCCTTTTCAGGATCGGCGGTATAAATACCATCCACACGGGTACCTTTTAAGATCACATCGGCCTGTATTTCTATGGCGCGCAGAGATGCGGCCGTATCAGTTGTAAAATAAGGGTTGCCGGTGCCGGCGCCAAAGATCACTACACGGCCTTTTTCCAGGTGGCGTATAGCGCGGCGGCGAATGTAAGGCTCTGCGATCTGCTCCATTTTAATGGCAGATTGCAGGCGGGTGTACAAACCAACTTTTTCCAGCCCGCTTTGCATGGCCATGCCGTTAATTACGGTGGCCAGCATGCCCATATAGTCACCCTGTGCCCTTTCGATCCCGGTCTCTGCTTCGTTCATACCGCGATAGATATTACCGCCGCCAATTACAATGGCTACCTGTACGCCCAGGTCTGTTACGGATTTAATATCATACGCGTAATGCGTGATCACTTTCGGATCAATACCATAATTTCCATCGCCCATCAGGGACTCACCGCTCAGTTTGAGTAAAATTCGCTTGTACTTAGGCAACATGACGCTATAATAAGATTGTAGAAGGTGGTTAGTTTAAGTTATTTACGATAAATATACAGGTATATGCACAAAAAAAAGGAGAGAATTTTCTTCTCTCCTTTTTTCCCTGGGATCCGATCACCCTAACGCAATGCGTTTAAAGGCGGTTACCGTGAGATCAGCGGATACTGATTTCAGGTACTCTGCTACGGATTTGTTATTATCTTTTACAAAAGCCTGCGCTAACAGCGTGCTTTCTTTGAAGAATTTATTCACTTTACCCATGGCAATTTTTTCTGCCATTTCAGCGGGTTTACCTTCTGCCTTCACCTGCTCAACCGCAATGTCCTTTTCACGGGCAATAACGTCAGCCGGTACGCTGTCAGCGTCAACAGCAATCGGGTTCATAGCAGCAATCTGCATGGCTACGTCTTTACCCACTTCTTCAGAAGCAGGTTTAGAGAAGCCCACCAGTACGCCCATGCGGTAGTTACCGTGGATGTAAGCTGTTACAGAAGCAGCATCAATCCTTTCAAATTTGCTCAGGGTGATCTTTTCACCGATCTTGGCTACCTGGTCGTTCACTTTATCTGCAACGGTAGCACCGTCCAGTGAAGCGGCGCTCAGCTCGTCAATGGTTTTAACACCAGTGCTCAGGGCCAGGTCTACTATAGATTGTGCAAATTTTACGAAGTCTTCATTTTTGGCCACAAAGTCGGTTTCGCAACCTAAGCCTACTATCACACCAGACTTATTGTCTGCAGTGGTTTTAGCAATGATAACGCCTTCTTTGGTTTCGCGGTCGGAACGTAAAGCCGCTACTTTTTGACCTTTTTTACGCAGGTAATCCACTGCCTGTTCAAAATCACCGTCACTTTCTACCAGTGCCTTTCTGCAGTCCATCATACCGGCGCCAGTTTGCTGACGCAGTTTATTCACGTCAGCCGCTGTAATTGTTGCCATGACTTATAACTAGTTTTAGAGTTTACGAAGTACTTGTTCAATTACTTATTAAATAATTACGAATTACGAATGTAAGCAATCACATAGATCACAACTCGTAATTCGTAATTGATAATTCGTAATTAATATTATCTACCGCCACCAGGCCTGTTGCCGCCACCTGCACCGGAAGGACGACGCTGACCGCCGGGACCACCGGGCCTGTTACCGCCAGGTCTGTTGCCGCCACCGCCTCTGTTGGGGCCACCGCCACCAGGACGGTTACCGCCACCACCACCGGGACCTCTGCCAGGACCACCAGGGCCTCTGCCACCGCCGCCGGGACCGCCTCTGCGGGCTCTTTCACGGTCTTCACCACCTTCCAGCTCAAAGCGCAGGGCTTTGTTATCTGCTTCTTCCTCTTCGATCACCTCATCGGTTTTCTCAGTAGCTCTTTCAGAAAGACCTTCTGCAATAGCTGCTGCGATGTAGTTGGTAATAATGGCGATGGATTTGGTAGCATCGTCATTGGCGGGAATTGCAAAATCAACCTTGGTAGGATCGGAGTTGGTATCCACCATACCGAAGGTAGAGATACCTAAACGGCGGGCTTCTGCCAGTGCAATATGTTCGTGGCTGATATCAATGATGAACAGTGCAGCCGGAACGCGTGCCAGTTGAGCGATACCACCCAGCACTTTCTCCATTTTCTCTTTATCGCGGCTTAAGGTTAAGCGTTCTTTTTTGGTAATGTTATCGAAAGTGCCATCTGTCAGCATTTTCTCAATGCTCTGCATTTTCTTCACGCTCTTACGGATAGTAGCAAAGTTGGTTAACATACCACCTAACCACCTTTCCGTTACATAAGGCATGTTTATACGCTTGGCTGCTTCTGCTACAATTTCTTTTGCCTGTTTTTTAGTAGCCACAAACATGATCTTTTTACCGCTTTTGGCGATGGATTTCAGGGCCGCTGCTGCGTCCTGTAAACCTTCTACGGTTTTGTTCAGATCTATGATGTGAATACCTTTCTTTTCGGCGAAGATATATGGCAGCATCTTCGGGTTCCATTTTTTCTTCAGGTGACCAAAGTGCACACCTGCCTCCAGTAACTGCTGCTGTAATGAGGTATTATTTTCCATGTTTATTATGCTCTGTTAAAAGGATCAATAATTATTGGCTACAAGCTTCAAGCCGCAAGCGCTGAAACAGCCTGCAGCCAGCACATACTAGCGTTTAGAGAACTGGAAGCTTCTTCTTGCTTTACGTTTACCCGGTTTCTTACGCTCAACAGATCTGGGATCGCGGGTAAGCAGGCCGGCTGCTTTCAGGGCAGGACGGAATTCTGCATTCACTTCGCACAGTGCACGGGCAATACCCAGCTTCACAGCTTCTGCCTGGCCTTTAATACCACCGCCGGCAGCGTTCACCTTCACGTCAAATTTATCCAGCGCGTCAATGGTTTTAAGAGGCGCCTCTACCTGGTTCTGCAGGTATACCAGCGCAAAATATGTTTTATAGTCCTTGTCGTTAACAGTAATGTTGCCGGTGCCTTTGCTTAAATACACGCGGGCTACAGCTTCTTTACGACGACCAATGGTATTTTTTTGCTTTTCCATGTATCAGAGAAGAATTAGAAAGTTAAGGTTTGCGGTTTCTGCGCTGTGTGCGGATGCGCGGCACCGGCATAAGTAAATAATTTTTTGTACATCTTACGGCCCAGGCGGTTCTTAGGCAGCATACCTTTTACAGCCCTTTCTATTACCACTTCCGGACGGCGGCGGATCAGGTCTTTTGCCAGCTCTGCCTTCTGACCACCGGGGTAGCCGGAATAGGTCTGGTATTCCTTTTCGTCCATTTTGTTACCGGTCAGCACCACTTTCTCAACGTTGATCACGATCACGTAATCACCACAGTCGGCATGAGGTGTATAATAAGGCTTATTTTTACCTCTCAGAATGGCCGCTATCTTGGCGCTCATGCGGCCCAGCGTTAAGTTGGTAGCATCTACAATGTACCAGTCACGCTTTATAGTAGCTTCGTTGGCCGATTTAGTTTTGTAACTTAAAGTGTTCATTTTTTATAGAATAAAATTTGAAAGCAAATCACAACGTCAGTAAATAGTTGTCCCGTAAATCGGGAGTGCAAAACTAAGTAGTTGCTGCGGAATAACCATGGGTTTAGCGTTATTTTTTGTGAGCACCCCTTGCAATGTATTGATTTTCAATAAAGATTTTGATAAAAAGTTTTCAACCAACGCCAGATCCGCTATTGATGGGGTTTTTACTTAAAAAAGTAAAGGCTTGCCATGATTAGCAAGCCTTTACCAATATATGATAAATTTTTTACTGGTCGTAGCCGGGGTTCTGTGAAAGTTGCTTATTTACATCCCTTTCACGTTGCGGCACCGGTAATACCAGGTAGTTATCCGTATATACCTTAGTTCCTACATTCATTTTCAGCCTTTTCTTAGTCCACAGCCAGTCGCCTTCAAAAGCCAGCTCGCGGAAGCGCTCCTGCACAATCTGGTCGGCAGTAACGGTGGTCCAGGCAGCTGCATTAACGCGGGCCCGTACGGTATTTACATCCTGCAGCGGAGTGGCTGCGCCTACCTGGGCGCCGCCGCTACGGGCATTGGCTTCTGCACGGGTCAGGTACATTTCAGATAAGCGCACCACCGGGATGGCTTTATAGAACTGTGCCCATTTGCTGGTATAGGTGCTGTTCTTGTTACCGGCAATACCATCGCCTTCATATACAAAAGCTTTCCGGTCATCCCCGTCTTCATACAGGTCTAGGAAGGTAGAAGCCGCTGTAACATCACCTCTTCCGGAAGGTTTTAAGCTATAAGCAGCATACATCGTGGTAAGGCCGTTATTGCTGGTACCGGCATTACTTTGATTGCTTTGCTGTATAGCAAATACATCCTCTGTAGAATTAGTGGCATTATTAAACGCTTTGTCAAAAGAAGATACCAGGGAAAGTCCGCTATGAGCGCCTGTAATCACATCATTAGCTGCTGTAGCAGCCTCCGTATATTTACCCTGTGCCAGGTACACCCTGGAAAGAAATGCCAGGGCAGAGTATTTCGTAGCCCGGCCATCTTTACTATCTCCATAATTTTCCGGCAGTTTTTCAGCCGCATCTGTCAGGTCAGATATGATCTGGGCATACACTTCAGCCACTTTTGCGCGGGGCTTAATATCCTTGGAAGCATCGTATACTTCTACCGGGTCTAATACCAGCGGCACGGCATCATTCACTGTCTGGTTACCGGCAGAATAAGGCAATGCAAAAAAGTTCACCAGTTCAAAATAAGCTACCCCTCTGATAAAACGGGCTTCTGCAGTAATGGCATCCCGTTCGTCTTCGTCCAGCAGGTCGGCTTTGGCCAGCACCGTATTGGTGCCGCTAATGATAATGTAAGCACGTCCCCAGATGCCGGATGCAATGCTGTTAGAGCTTACCATTGCCTTGTTATACACATCCTTGTATTCCACAAAAGTGCCTACAAAGGCCGTTTGCCCTGCGCTGCCCAGCAGGTCAGCGATCAGCGGGTACCGCTCACCAAAGGCATTAAAGTGCTGCATGGAATTATAAGCACCGAACAATACCGCTTTTACATCCGCAGCAGTTTGTATCTGGTCCGGCGTAATGCTTTGCCCGGGTAGTACATCCAGCTTTTTATTACAGGCTGCACCGGTTAACAAGAGTGCGCCGGTGAGCAGGCTGATTGATATATATCGCGTAAGTTTCATGTACAAGAGTTTTAGTCACTTAAAATTTAACATTCAAACCCACCAGTATCTGCCTGGCCTGGGGAATAGTATAAAAATCTGTTCCACCCACAATGTTCTGGGAAGTTCCGGTAGAATTGCCCAGTGGCACCGTACTTACTTCCGGATCACTGATATAATCAGTTTTAGTCCAAAGGTTGTAACCGGATACGTACACGCGGGCACTGCTTATTTTTAATGCAGACATTACAGACTTGGGAATGTTATAACCCAGGGTAACTGTTTTCAGGCGTATATAAGAACCATCGTAGATCCACCTAGAAGATGCCCGCTGACCGGTAGGGTAGCTAAGGCTCACGCGCGGTACATTCGTAATATCGCCGGGCTTTTGCCACCTGGCCAGTACTTCGGTGGTCTGGTTATCCAGGCCGCCGCCAAAGCTGGCTGACTGGTATACGCCGGCTCTGTTATAGATCTCATTACCCTGTACAAAAGTGAAGAAAGCGCTCAGATCAAATCCCTTGTAAGAGAAGGTATTGTTAAAACCACCTGTAAAATCGGGATTGGAATTACCTACTACTTTTCTTACAGCCAGATTATAGTTTGTGGTAGGCTTACCATCTTTATCTTCATATAAAGCATCGCCGGTCGCCGGATCTACCCCTAAATATTTCTGCAGGAAAAAAGCGCCGATAGCTTCACCTTCAACGGCACGTTGCTGGCCGGCTTCAATGATCTGCCCCTCTATATTCGTAATACGGTTCTTGTTATAAGCAATGTTGAAAGAGGTGGTCCAACGGAAAGGCCCGTCAAAGTTGATGGAGTTTAAGGTCAGCTCAACCCCTTTGTTGCTTAATTTACCTAAGTTCTTTGTAATAAAGCTATAACCCGTAGTAGAAGGAATGTTTACATTCAGTAACAGGTCTGAGGTCCTTTTATCGTAATAATCTACTTCACCGCTCAGGCGTCCTTTAAAGAAGCCAAACTCCAAACCTACATCCAGCTGTTTTGTTTTTTCCCAGTGCAGGTCAGGATTGGCCAGCTGAAAAGGTACAAAACCCGGCAGGTTAGGATAGTTGCTGATGTTGTATAATGAAAGGTATTGGTACTCTCCAATTTCTGCGTTACCCGTTAAACCATAGCTGGCACGCAGTTTCAGGAAACTTAACACCTGCTGCTGCTTCAGAAAATCTTCCTGGGAAACTACCCAGCCTGCAGATACTGCAGGGAATGTACCCCAGCGGTTATTGGGACCAAAACGGGAGGAGCCGTCTGTTCTTACGCTGGCGCCCAACAGATACTTATCATTAAAGCTATAGTTAGCGCGCAGGAAGTAAGATAAAAAGTCATAACGGTCATTGGTAGAAGCACCGAAGGTTACGTTAGTAGCACCAGACAAATTCTTCACCGCATCAGAAGGGTAACCTTCTGCCTGGATGGAATTTGATTTGGTATCATTTTGCAGGTAGCTCATACCTATGGTAGCAGACAATTTATGTTTGCCGCCCAGTACCGGAGCTATGTTAAAATAGTTGTTGGTATTGAATGATACGGCCTGTGTGCTGAAAGACTGACCTTTACCAATACCGCCGCCATCTGTAGCATCTTTACCAACAAATCCTTCCTGGTAAAAGCTCATAATGTCTGCGCCAAACTCACTGCGGAAGGATAACCAGGGTAGAAAATTATAGCTGGCATAAGCATTACCTAAGCTTCTGAAAGTGGTTTGTACATCGCTGTTCAGTGCTGCATCTACCAATCCATTGGCATATAAGGTGTTTTTATTTAACTTGCCGGTTTGCGGGTCAATAAGCGGTGAGATCGGCATCTGTGCTACGATCTGGCCGGGTGTGGAATAAGAATTGTCATCAGAAACACGATTCAGCTCAGAACGTGTAATGCTCAGGTTCAGGCCTAACGATAATTTATCCGTGGCAGAATGTTCCAGGTTCAAACGACCGCCATAACGTTTAAAGCGGTTCACAATCACTACTGCATCCTGGTCATTATAAAAACCGGAGGCAAAAAACCGGGTTTTTTCATTACCGCCGCTGGCGCTCAGGTTCACCTGGTTGCCGTGGGCTACTTTGCGGTATAATTGATCTTCCCAGTTAACATCCACTGCCTGTTTACGCCAGTCGGTACCTAATGCATAATTGTCCAGCAAACTTTCATAGTAAGCTTTATAATCTGCAATGGCATCTGCTTCGGTATCATAACCGGTATCGCCGTTTGCAAAATCTATCTTACCATCATTCACGGCAGCTTCCTCAATCAGATCAACATATTGTTTCGCATTCAGGAAATGACGTTTCTTGGTAGGCTTGCCCCAGCTGGTATTCATATCCAGGCTTAACACTGTTTTCTGACCAGCGCGGCCTTTTTTGGTGGTAACCAGTACAACGCCATTGGCTGCACGCGCACCATAAATAGCGGTAGCAGCTGCATCTTTTAAAACCTCTATGGATTCAATATCATTCGGGTTCAGGTCAGCAACCGGGTTGGTGATCTCGTTGTTTACATCAGACTGGCTGGCCGTTTGTATGGGCAAACCATCTATTACATACAACGGCTGGCTGCTGGCAGAGATAGAAGAGGTACCGCGTATGCGCACCTTCAATCCCTGGCCTACCTTACCGCTGCCGGATTCTATTACCACACCGGCGGCTTTACCCTGTATGGCTGATTCAAAGCTGGGTGCCGGAAAGTTCTCTATTTCCTGGCTGCCTACTTTGGCTACAGAGCCCGTAATATCACGTTTGGTTTGTGTACCATAACCTACCACCACTACTTCAGACAGGTCTTTGTTACCTGTGCTCATAGAGAGGTTTACGGTACTTTGATTTGTTATGGTAATTTCCTGGCTGGCGTAACCAATAAAAGAAAATACCAGTGTGTTGGCGCCTTTGGGCAAAGTCACTGTATAGGTGCCATTGGTACCGGTAGCAGTGCCCACAGCAGTACCTTTCACCTGTACGGTAACCCCTGGCAGATCGCTGCCATCTTTGGCGTCTGTTACCTTACCTGTGATAGTTTTTTGCTGTGCATAGGCGAATTGAGACATGACGAGCAGCATGCCTGCAAGAAGGGAGTAAATTCTTCGCATAAGCTATTTTTTGGTTCAAAGTTTAACGGGGTTCAGCCGGCGGCCGAAATAAGGTTTTATAACATTCATTTCTTTAAAGACGGTACATCAGTTCCATAAGTCATTTGGTTGTCCCACAAGTCAGAAGTTTCCGTAATCAAATAAAATTTAACCTGGAAAAAAGAAACAAATATAAGGGTTTAAATGAAAAACTCCATTTACCACAAAGGCAAATGGAGTTTTTCGTCTTAAATGATTAAACCCTTGATAACTTTAGTCCCTGTTACGGGCGCCCATATAGATAAGTATATATTGTACTAAGGTGGCAATAGAGGCTACCGCGGCTACCACATAGGTCATGGCAGCCCACCATAAAGCATCTTTGGCTTTGCCATATTCGGCGGGTGGCATCAGCGCGGAATTGTTTAACCAGGCCAGGCCCCTGCGGGAAGCATCAAACTCCACCGGCAGCGTGATCACCGCAAACAAGGTAGTTACGGCAAATAATATAATACCGCCCAGTAATAAGGCCGGGAACACATTTACCAGCAAAATGCCCCCCAAAAGCACCCATTGTACCAGGTTGGAGCTTACCTGCACTGCCGGCACCAGCTTGGAGCGCAGGCCAAGCCACTTATAGGCCTGGGCGTGCTGCACGGCGTGGCCGCATTCATGGGCTGCCACAGCGGCCGCAGCCACACTGGCAGTGCTGTATACATCTGGGCTCAGGTTCACGGTTTTGTTTTCCGGGTTATAGTGGTCAGAGAGGAAACCGTCCACAGAAACCACCTGCACGTCGTAAATACCGTTGTCCCGCAGCATTTTCTCCGCAATCTGCTTACCGGTAAAACCGGATGAGACGGGTACCTGGCTGTATTCCTTAAACTTGCTGCGCAGCCGCCAGCTTACCAGCAAGCTAATGCCTATGAATAACAGGGATAAAAGCATTACCCCGGGCGGCATACCGGGCATTATAAATAACATAAGATCGGTTGTCATGCTCAATGAAGGTTAAATTCTGTTACAAAATTACTACTGTATTCTATCAAAATGTTATCCAATACCACTGCGGTACAAGGTTTTAGGCTTTTCTTAAGAAAATCCCTGCCAGCGGCTTCCAGGGTGTCAGTTTTAAAAAATTAATGCTGTCATTGTGGCGCCATACAATCAATATCATATATTTATTATAGACTATTTGTCAGGAACACGGCACACTGTTATTAAGTTTTTTTTATATGTAAAATAAACCGGCATCACTCCTATTTATCAATATTTTACGACCTTCCAACGCAAGTAATATTAAACTCAGAATGCCCTGAAACAGGCGATGGGAGCCGATCTGTCACATTATGAAAATTGCTCAAAAGTTATTCACATCAATTAAATAAACTTTTTTATTCTGAACCCATTTAGTAATTTAGACCTGAATTTAATGGGTTAGTAAGTAGAAAGAGTCAACGGAATCTTCTGTTGGCTCTTTTTCTTTTTACAAGTCATTACGCGGTATAAAATCACTGCATATTTGTTATCCTCATTTCCTGTTTACACTTCTCAAATCATTTAACTTACTATTACCTTTATTGCATGAGTAAAATTAAAACCGCATTCTTTTGTCAGCAATGCGGATATGAATCAGCAAAATGGAGTGGGCGTTGTCCCAGTTGCGGACAATGGAACACATTTGTAGAAGAAAAGATCCAGAAAGATATTCCGCTCAGGAACAGCAGCTGGAAACAACCCGAACTTTCGCCCGCTGCAGATAATATTGTAAACCTCTCTGAAGTAAGCAGCACAGAAGATGAACGTTTAGTAACAGGTGATGCAGAGCTGAACCGCGTGCTGGGCGGCGGTATTGTGCCAGGCTCCCTGGTGCTGGTAGGCGGTGAGCCCGGCATTGGTAAGTCTACTTTATTCCTGCAAAATGCATTACAGCTATCACAGATCACTACACTTTATATCAGCGGGGAAGAAAGTGCACAGCAAATAAAAATGCGGGCCGATCGATTGAAGATCCAGAATGATCAGTTCTACCTGCTTACAGAAACATCTACCCAAACTATTTTCCAGGAAATAAAAAAATTACGCCCGCAGCTGGTGATCGTAGATTCTATTCAAACCCTGCAATCACCTTTTATTGAAGCAGCTCCCGGCAGCATTTCACAGATCCGCGAAACTACCGCAGAAATGCAGCGTTTTGCCAAAGAAACACATACACCTGTGTTCCTGATAGGCCATATCACCAAAGACGGCGCCATTGCCGGCCCCAAGATACTGGAGCACATGGTGGATACCGTGCTGCAGTTTGAGGGCGACCAGCATTATGCCTACCGTATTTTACGCACTATCAAGAACCGCTTTGGATCCACCTCTGAGCTGGGTATTTATGAAATGACGGGGTATGGCCTGCGGCAGGTAACCAACCCTTCTGAAATATTGATCTCACAACGGGAGGATCAGCTAAGCGGTGTAGCCATTGCTGCTACTATGGAAGGTATGCGCCCCATGCTGGTAGAAGTGCAGGCCCTGGTAACACAATCTGTTTACGGCACACCGCAACGTACTGCTACCGGTTTTGACCTGCGCCGCCTGCAGCTGCTGCTGGCCGTACTGGAAAAACGCGGCGGTTTTCACTTTGGCGTAAAGGATGTATTCTTAAACATTGCCGGCGGCATCCGGGTTGAGGATCCGGCTATTGACCTGGCGGTATTGTGCGCGCTGCTTTCCTCCTATGAAGATACTGCCATAGGCAGTAAGATCTGTTTTGCCGGTGAAGTGGGATTAAGCGGGGAGATCCGCGCCGTAAACCGTATTGAACAACGCATTGCGGAAGCGGAGAAATTAGGCTTTGATAAGATCTTTATTTCCCGCTATAACAAACAAGGCGCGCATAGCGGTAAGTTTAATATTGAAGTAGCGCCGGTAGGCCGGGTAGATGAAGTGTATCAGCAGCTGTTTTAAATGTAAAAGTGAATGCACCGATGGGCCTCCTGGTATTCACTTTTACATTTAGCATTTGAAATTTTACATTTTACATTCTTTTCCCTATCTCCCTGTTAATCATTATTTTCATAATGATTTAACTCATATCCTGCATGACCACTGTTAAAACCCTGCTCTCGTCGCTGGTGCACCTCTTTTATCCGCACACCTGCGAGGGCTGCGGCCGCGACCTGGCCCGCACAGAACAGATCCTTTGCTTGCACTGCAACCGGAAGCTGCCGGCCACCGGCTTTCAGCAACACCCACATAACCCGGTGGAGAAAATTTTCTGGGGCCGGGTAAACATCCGTCATGCCATGGCTGCCTACTACTACACCCAGGCATCCATGCTTCAAAAACTAATTCACCAGTTCAAGTACCACCAGCGGAAAGATATTGCCCTGCACCTGGGCCGGCAAATGGGCCATATGCTGTTACAAAGCGCATGGCTATACGAAATTGACTGTATTATACCTGTGCCGCTGTATGCCGCCAGGGAAAGGCAACGCGGCTATAACCAGGCCGCCCTGCTGGCGCAGGGTATTGCCGCTGTGGTGCAAAAACCCGCAGTACCCCATGCCATGCAAAGAATGCAGCATGCCGGTTCCCAAACCCGCCGGAACCGGACCTCCCGTTGGGAAAATGTATCCCGCGTATTTGCCGTTAAAGAACCGGATACCTTACAGGGCCGCCATGTGCTGTTAATAGATGATGTAATTACCACCGGCGCCACTACAGAAGCCTGCAGCCAGGCACTGGTGGCTGCCCGGGCTACGGTAAGCATTTGCACCCTGGCCTTTACCAGCAACTGAGGTCCGCCGCCGGTATAATTAATTGCTTAATTTGATAGAGGATAATTAACTTTACAAGCCAGATTAAAACCCTGCATACTTTGCCTTACAAAAACTTACCATCATGATTAAGACATTGCTAACTACCATACTCTTTGCGTTTATGACAGCCGCCGGAACGGTTTATAATTTCAAAGTAGAATCTATTGACGGTGGCAAGATCAATTTTGCCGACTACAAAGGGAAAAAGATCCTGATCGTTAACACGGCATCCCAATGCGGCAACACGCCCCAATATGCCGACCTGGAAAATCTGTATAAAAAATATGAAGGTAAGCTGGTGATCATCGGTTTCCCGGCCAATAACTTCCACGCGCAGGAACCCGGCTCCAATAAAGAGATCCAGGAGTTCTGCACAAAGAAATATGCAGTTACTTTTCCCATGGCGGCTAAAATATCTGTAAAGGGCGATGATATTCATCCGTTATATAAATGGCTGCTGGCAGAAAGCAAGGCTAAACATTTTCAACCGGAAGAAGTGACCTGGAACTTCCAGAAATACCTGCTGGATGAAAAAGGCAACCTGGTAGCTGTATTTGCTCCTAAAACACAGCCTATGTCTCCGGAAGTGATTGCTGCTATTGAAAAGCATTACAACTAATCATTGTAGTTTGGCATACCCCTTCTCCCTCTCATAACTATTTGCCAGTTTAGACTATAAGTTTTTTTATATAACACTACACACACGTCCTGTAAAACTAATCAGGGACGGGTGTGTAGTGTTTGCTGTATGATCCAATGCATATGCTATGAGTAATAACCAAATACGCTTTCTGATAGCCGTATTACTTTGCGGAACAAATGCCGCCTGTAAAAGTGATTATAATACCCCATCCTTTACCTGTAGTAATTACTACATGAACCTTACCCTGCGTGACAGCAGCTATGAACTAAAGGTGAATAACAATACCTTTTTCCGTATCCCATCAGACACCGGCGGCAGCAAGTACCTTACTATGGAAACCGCCAATGATTCCTTTAAGATCATCTTTAACCTCCGGCACGGACTTTACCAGGGCGATGCCTTGTATAGCGACAGCCTGCCCCTTAAAACCTATACCTTTGCCGGTAGCCGGGACAGCACCACCAGCGGCCTGGTAGTAACCGCCGTTAAAACCGGTAACGAGTTCAAATTTGCAGATACCGATACCTCCAGCATTACCATTACCCGCTGGAACATCAGCAAACAAACCATGAGCGGCAGCTATTACTTTGAAAGCAACAATCACACCCTTACCGGTAAAGGCACCTTCAGCAATGTTTGTTTTACTTCATTAAAATAGGCAGCCTATTTCGGTGTGCCGATAATAAAGAAAACATTTGCATATTTGCATACCTGCAGCTCTGGCGAATGCATAACATTCACCTGTGCAGCTGCATATTTGCACATCAGCACATTAATACATGCTATTCTCAAACATCATAGGGCAGGAAACTATTCAGCAGCAGCTTATACAGGCCGTGGAGCAGAACCGCTTAAGCCATGCCATGCTGTTACTGGCGCCGGAAGGGGCCGGGGGCTTATCCCTTGGGCTGGCCTTTGCGCAATACATGGTATGTGAGAACAAACAGGAAAAAGATGCCTGCGGCCAGTGTGCCGCCTGTACAAAAGCCAGCCAGTACATTCACCCGGATATTCATTTCTCCTACCCCGTTATTCCCCGCAAGCCGGGCGATAAACCTTTGAGCACCGATTATGCTTCAGAGTGGCGGGAGTTCATTGGCACCCACCCTTACGGGAACGCCTATGACTGGCTGCAGTTTATTGGGGCAGAGAATAAGCAGGGTAACATTACGGCCAATGAGTGCCATGATATTATCCGTAAGCTAAGCCTCAAAAGTTTTGAAAGCCAGTATAAGATCTTATTCATGTGGATGCCGGAATACCTGGGTAATGAGGGCAACCGCCTGCTAAAGCTTATCGAAGAGCCGCCGGCCAATACCCTTTTTATACTGGTAGCGGAAAACCAGGAGCAGATCCTGGCCACCATTCTTTCCCGCACCCATCTCATAAAAATAAACCCGCTGCCAAAAGAGGTGCTGGT
>JGI24740J21852_10000533_pt1 | contig 16245 bp, 17 predicted proteins | sample KBSCornC6_FD_21852 | JGI IMG/M metagenome (IMG submission 21852) | reverse complement strand
ACTGCGGCAGAACACGAAGGCTTGCTGACGAACCGACAAGCCGCCGCATTTGCACAGCGTTTGTGACGTTGCGAAACGCCAAGAAATGGATTGATCATGAATGAAGAAAGCGCGCCCTTGCATCTCACATATCACATTGGCCGACACGATGGCGGTTGGGCCTATCGGCTGGGGGATGTCTGGTCGGAGCCTTATCCAAGCCACTCGGCGGCGCGCGGCGCAGCCCAGCGTGCGGCGCGCAGGCAGCAGCTTGAGGGCCGCGATGCAGAGATCGTCTTTCAGTCTGAAGACGGCTCCTGGCACAGGGAGCATGTCGAGGCAGACGATCGTCCCGAAGTCGATGTCGCCAACGAGTAACGGCGGAGAGGAGGCCTCCACTCGCGCCATATCGCATCGAAGCGAACCGCCCAAAAATGCGAATTGTCGACCGCTCTCGTTAATCTGACGGCGCAACGTGCCAGCTCCCGAACAAATTGCAGCGCCGCGCGACGCCGCACAGCGCGTTGGACCAACATGTCCCCTAAAAACAGGAGAAACTTATGAACTTCAGAGTTCTGCTTGCCGGCTCTTGCGGCCGGCCGCGGAGGACTGCGGGCCTGGCGTTAAACCTCGGCCTGTTCGTTCTTTGCTCGATCCTCACTGTCATCCTGCTGAGCGGATATGCGTCAGCCGGTGCCCCAAAGGTCGGCACCCAGGCGCCAGCTTTTTACCGTATGACGCTCGGCAACTTCGAAATCACCGCCCTGTCCGACGGCACGCATCCGTTTCCGGTCCATAAAGTCCTCACCAAGACATCGTTAAGCGACGGTCAGAGCGTGCCGCTTGATCAGTCCGCTCCAGGTGAGGCTGATGCGCTGCTTGCAGAAAGCAATCTCGCCGTTCCAGTCGCGGGATCGATCAACGCTTTCCTGATCAATACCGGACCGAAGCTCATCCTGATCGATAGCGGCGCTGGCAGCCTCTACGGCGAATGCTGCGGCCACCTGATCGAGAATCTTCGGGCGGCTGGCTATGCCCCCGAGCAGGTCGATGAGATCTATCTCACCCATCTGCATGCCGATCACGTCGGCGGCGTGGCGCCGAACGGTGAGATGTCCTTTCCGAATGCCCTCGTCAGGGTGAGCCAGACCGACGCCGACTATTGGCTGAAGGATGCAAATGAAGCAGCGGCTCCGGAACTCCTGAAATCGATGTTCGAAGGCGCCAAATCATCGCTAAAGCCTTACATGGACGCGGGACGCTTCAAGCCGTTCGCCTATGGTGAGGAACTGGCTCCCGGCATCAAGCCGATCGCCAGCCCGGGACACACGCCCGGTCATAGCTTTTTCGACGTCGAGAGCAACGGTGCCAAGCTGCTGCTGTGGGGCGATGTCGTTCATGTCGGCGCCGTGCAATTCCCTGACCCTGCCGTGACGATCGCCTATGACAGCGATGCCGAAATGGCGGAAAGCGAGCGGCTCGCGATTTTCGCCGACGCGGCAAAGAAGGGCTATTGGATCGGAGCGGCCCACATATCCTTCCCAGGCCTCGGCCATGTGAAGGCGAAGGACGGGTATTTCTTCTGGATCCCAGCAAATTACGACGCCGCTCCAACAGGTGCTAACTGAACGCAACCTCGGCGCGGACGAGGTCCATCGGCGTACTGAGCTCGTGAAATGAGGCGAGGTTTCGTGGACGCACGGCGCCTCCCTTTGCGTTCGGGGCAGGGTTTGGTTGGCATGCTTCCGGCCCGAGCCCACGTTTGGCTCGCGAAGTTTGTCAATGGACTCAATGGGTTCAGAGGCGTGGCCGATCGAATCTACCTCCAAGAGTTTCGCGCCGATAATACCTTGGTATGATCCGCTAAGACGCATGTGTGCTGGAACCGGATCTGTGTACGATTTCGTCGGCAGCCCGGTCGTTCCAAGATGACCTCATGAAGTTTAAAGGGTCACATTGGAGATAGACGATGTCCGCTGCCGCTGTTTTCGCCCACAATGCCTCCCCAATCACTTTCAAGAACGTCGCGACGGAAACCGCGGAGGAGGTATCTTCCCTTCTTTTGTGCGCGATCCGTTGTGTTGACAAAGACGAGACGATCGCGATCGATCTCATGAAGCAGGCTTCCAACTTGCTGAAGCCGTTCTCAGTCGTGGTCGAAGCCGCCGAGCGCCAGCGCAACCCCTCCGGCGGCCTCGCTCCCTGGCAGATCAATCGCGTGAAGAGCTACATCGAGGAGAACATACCGCATTCGATCGCTCTCGATGAACTGGCGCAGGTCGCAAAGCTCAGCACCAGCTACTTTTCCGCCGCCTTCAAGGTGACGTTCGGCATTTCTCCGCACAATTATATCGTCGAACGCCGGGTGGAGTTTGCGAAATATCGCATGCTGAACAGCGACGCCCCTCTCTGCGAAATCGCGCTTGATTGCGGACTGGCGGACCAGGCCCATCTTTCGCGAATTTTCCGGCGTGTGACCGGAACGACCCCGAGCGCCTGGCGGCGGTACATGACAAGTCCAGAAAGCCGGGCGGTCGCCGCCTGACGGAACGACGCCGCCAAGGCGCTGCTATAACACAGGTCTTACGCGCGGAAGAAAGGACAATGTAGCGAGGCTTCGCTTTGTGTGCGGACTACGTCAGAAGCGAAAGAAGTNAGCAAAGCGCTGCGCAACGATTGAAGGATACCGATATCTCGCTATGCTCAGTCGGAAAGCATCTTTGGCCGGTGTGTATGAAAGAAGCTGAGATGTCGCCAACCGCCCTTATAGGGATTGTCGATGATGACGCCGAGTTCTTGGCGGCGCTGGGCAGCCTTGTTCGCTCGTTCGGGTGCAAGGTGGAATGTTTCAATTCCGCCGAATTGTTGGTCAACCGGGCCAATCTCCTGGATTTCGCCTGCGTCATCAGCGACATCAACATGCCGAAGGTGAATGGCCTGGAACTTATCGATATCCTCCGTCATGAGGCCGGGGAACTGCCGATCATCCTGATGACTGGGCGCGGCGCGTCGAACCTGGAGGAAAAGGCCTATGGCTGCGGTGCGCGAGGCTTCGTCACCAAGCCGTTCGGTTTTGAAGAGCTCGCGTCGAGCCTGAAAGAAATCGGCGTGATTGCGGAATAGGGCGCGCTAGGCCTCGTTCAGCCCGAGAGATTCAGCCATCTTGACGAGGTCGGCCAGCGTGCGAGCGTCCATCTTGCGCATCGCCGCGCCGCGATGGATCTTGACCGTGACCTCGCTCAGGGATAGCCGGCCGGCGATTTGTTTGTTCATTAGTCCTATCGCGACCAGCGCCATCACTTCCTTTTCGCGGGAGCTGAGCTCTTCGTAGCGAGCTCGCAATGATGACACCTCGGAATCCTTTGACCGTCGCTGACGGTCGATCTCCAATGCTCGGGACACCGCGTCCAACATGTCCTGATCTCTAAAAGGTTTCGGAAGGAAGTCGATGGCGCCAGCCTTCATCGCGCGGACCGTCATCGGGATATCTCCAAAACCGGTCATGAAGATCAAAGGGATGGACTTCTCGTTCTTCAGGAGCTGGTCCTGGAAATCGAGTCCGCTAAAGCCTGGCAGCCGCACGTCCACCAGCGCGCAGCGAGGCCCGCCCGAGCCCGAGAAGACGGAGAAATTTGGAACCGTCTCATGGAGCACGGTTTTCAAGCCGACGGAGCGAAGCAAGCTGTCGAGCGAAAGACGCAAGTCATGATCATCATCGATGACATGCACAATTGGTGTCGTGTTCATATCCAAACCGGGTTGAGACGAAGGCTGGTCCTTCGGCAATGCCGTCCTGCAGGCTGTTGCTGCCTATCCATCTGCGTGCGTCTGCTCCACGGGAAGGCCAAAGCTGAAACGTGCTCCCAAGTGGGGCGTCGACTGGAGCTCGATGCGGCTCCCGTGCGCTTCTATGATCGAACGGCAAATGGCAAGACCTATGCCGATGCCAGTTTCCTTGGTGGAGAAAAAGCTATCGAAAAGTCGCTCGCGAACATGAGGATCAATCCCCGGTCCACTGTCTTCGACATTTACCATGACATCAGTGGCGCCCCACGAGGTTCGAATGCACAAGGTTCTGTTCCAGGCTTGTCCATCCGACATAGCTTGGGCGGCATTCAGGGCGAGATTGACGATCACCTGCAGGATCTGCGTTTTGTTCGCCTTTACCGGCGGGAGCATAGGCGAAAGCTCGAGGCGCAAGGTGACTTGGCGTTTGGCGAAATCCGTGCGCAGGAGAAGGATTGCCTCCTCTATGATCGAATTGATGTCGGCCGGAAGGCGTTCCGACTTCTTATTGCTAGCCATGGCCCGCATCGTTGCAATGACGTCGGCTGCACGCTTACCGTTGTTGGCGATGCGTTCAAGCAGGATTTTGGTCTCGCCGATATCAGGCTCATCCCTGGACAGCCACCGCAATCCGGCCTCGGCGCTCGCGACGATGGTCCCGAGCGGCTGATTGACCTCATGGGCAATCGAGGCGGTCATCTCTCCCAGCAGCGAGATGCGAGCCGAGCGCGCCAAGTCGCTTTGCAGGCCATCCTTTGTCTGCTCGAGCGATATTCTCTCACGAAGGCTCGAGAAGCTGAGATAGATGTCGTGTGAAGCAGTGTCCCGCTCGACCTGCCAGAGATTGAAAGCGACCTGATGTTCGCCTCCGCCTGCAACCGTCAGATTGCCGTCATAGGCGATCGCAGCTCGACCTTGAAAGAGTTGATAGAGGCCTTCCGTAAAATGCTTTAGCGCATCTTCCGCGAGAACCGATGCGATTGGCCGCATGAGGATCATCGCTGGATTTTTGACCTGAAGCAGTGCGCAGGCACTAGGATTGGCTTGCTCGATAAGGCACGCGTTGCCAAGGGCGCAGCTGACGTCCTGACTAAGTTCGAACGCCTGACTGCCTATTTCGATCGGCCGAAGGTTGGCGATGACATTCCATGCATCTTTCGCCGAGAGGCGAAGGATGCCCATCGGCATGAAATGAATGAGGCCGCCATCGGCAGTCACCTCATATGACGCGTTGATACTCATCGCCGCAAGAAACCAAGCAGGTCTTGGTTCAGCCTGTCCTTGTGCGTGAACAATAGGCCATGCGGGGCACGTTCATAGACCTTTAGTTCGGCCTCGGGAATGAGCTGAATAGCCTGTTCGGCCGTGGCCTTGAACGGGACGAATGCATCGTCTTCGCCGTGAATGATCAGCACCGGAACATCGAACCGCTTGATATCGCCGCGGTAGTCTGTGGCTGCGCATGCGGTGATCGCATCATGTGCCGCCTTTAAGGAACCCTGCATGGCGATCTGGTGCAACTGGATCATACTTCCTTCGGAAACTATCGTGCCGTCACGGTCCGCACCAAAAAACAGCCGGGCAAAGCCGCGCATGAATTCGGCCCGATCCGCTCTTAAGCCGGCGCGCACGCCCTCAAAGACAGGCTCGGGAACGCCGCATGGATAATCGTCGCTCTGTGCAAGCTTGGGAGTGGTTGCTCCAATGAGAACGACACGAGCCACCCGATCCGTACCATGGCGGCCGATGTAGCGCGCGATTTCGCCGCCGCCCATAGCATAGCCCACCAGCGTGACCTCAGTTAGATCCAGCGTGCGAATGAGCTCGTCGAGATCGTCTGCGAACGTGTCGTGGTCATAGCCATGCCAGGGCTGATCCGACCTGCCGAATCCACGACGGTCATGGGCAATAACTCGGTAGCCATGGGATGCAAGAAACATCATCTGATTTTCCCACATATCGCTGCTGAGCGGCCAACCGTGACTGAAAAAAACCACCGGACCGCTGCCCCAGTCCTTGTAATAAAGGCGCGTGTCGTCGCGGACCGTCAAGATTGGCATCCGTCTAACTCCGTTGCAAGAACTGAGGTTTTTTTTGAATTATCCGGACGCTATCACAGCGATTTTAGCCGCACCATAGGTGGAATTTACAAGACGGAGCTATGCGTCAAAGAACGAGCCTTTCGTTCAAAACTGATCACCCTTTTGACGCTCGGATCGAAGATCGGTCTGTCGGGTGTACTCTTTCGGACCTTTTGAAATCCCCCTTTCGGTTCTGCGACTTCGGTCATGCAGTCGCGGCGTGCAAAGACTTGAATCTAAGCTTTAAGCGTTTGAGCTTCATGTCACGTCGGCATGGCTGAGGCCCAATGGAAAGCACCTTGAGAAGCGATGGAAAGAACGTTAGATGCCGACATTTGCGCGAAATGCTCACATAAAAAGACGCCACGCCGAAAGAGCAATCTCGGCGCGGCGCGGCGGCTGTGATTGTGATTGGTAGTTGTCGAATATATCCGTTCCAGTATGTTCTAGCCTGGAGGAGGGTATCTGGGCTGATGTGCTTAAGGTTGGACGGGAGAGACGGTTGAGCCCTGAACATTTCAGCGGAGCGGGTATCGGGAGTTATTTCGGCGTACCGGAGGCGGCGGTTCTGGAAGTGGTGCCAGTGGAATCGGCTGTCTTTTATGCGGCGAAGCTGACAAAGACTCTGGGGGGCGGCCAATTTCAGGAGGCAAGGATTCCGACCTCGGATGCCTATCTCCTTATGATATACCTTGAAGATGCGCTCCACGCCGACATCGACCGATACGGTACCCGCACTGCCGTTAATTCCTATCGACGGGGATTAATATGTCTCATCGATCTTTTCGACGGCGCGGCCTTTGAATTGCATAGCGATCTCCGCGCTCTTGCGCTCGTCTTGCCCAAGGCGCTTCTTCTGGAGATTGCAAGGATTTCGACTTTTACGAGAAATAGCAAGCTCATTTGCAAGAGGCGGCATCCGGATGAGGTTCTGTCAAATTTGGCAACGGCTCTCGTGTCGTTGTTCGACGCAAGTGGCCTCGTCCTGCCGGCGCTCCTGAAGTCCATGGCGCTCGCAGTCTGCGCTCACTTGCTTCACGATTACTGCGATAAGTTCATGTGCAACGGCGTTTCGCCCAGCTCTCTATCGGTGGAGCAGGAGAAGGCCGCTAAAGAATACATGATCGAAAATTTAGGACGCGAACTGAGTGTAGTCGAGATTTCGTCTGCAACCGGGCTATCGCCCAATCATTTCACTCGGGAATTCCGTAGAGCAACTGGAATAACGCCCTATCAATGGCTTATGAAAATCCGGATCGATCATGCCAAAGACCTTCTGCCGACGTCCGCGCACTCGCTCAAGGATATCGCGACCGAATGCGGATTCACCGATCAGAGCCATTTTACCAAGGTCTTTGCACGCGAAACGGGCTCCACGCCCGCGGCTTGGCGGCACAGGAAAACTCACTGAGCGAATCTTTGCAAAAAATCGATCGATGATTACTGGTGCCTTGCGTCAAGTGCGATAATGTCGACTTCACGGCTCGGCATCGGAAGCTCCCGGAGCAGCGGCATATGAGGCGACCTATGGATTCGACGCGGGCATCAAGTTATACCTAACTGAACAATGCGGGGCGGGGCTCTACCGAGTTTCGTTGAAACCGAGAGGCACTACCAATGGCGATGGACGGACTTGGCGTCAGGGTCCAACATAAGAGGGATTCCTTCGGATGCACGGTGGAGAGGCTCGATGAGGACTGGCAGCTTTTCGCCGGCAACATGACCTTTTTCAGAAAGGCATCGAAAACGGCACCAGGAAGAGTCACCACCCCCGCAGGTGCAGATGGATATCTAATTGGTCTTTCGGTTCAGCGTGGTCACCGCAGGCGGATTTTCGATGGGCAGCGCTCGACCGTTCACGATTTTAACGAGAGCCACATCTATGTTCGTGATCTGCGCGAGTCCTACAAAGCCGATTTGAGCGGCTCGTTTGACTTTATTCTGGCGCAAATTTCGGGCTCTGACCTTGAGGAGATCGCGGCAGAATCGGACTTGGGAGACGTTTCTGCCCTGGCAACTACGACCGCACGTCCGGATGCGCTGCTAGCCGGATTGTTGCGCACGCTGATTGGATGTGGAGCAAGGCAGCAAAGTAATCGCCTCTTTGTGGACCAGATCTCCACTGCGATTGGCGTTCACCTGGCTCATACCTACGGGAACGGACGCCTTCGAACGCCAGATCGCCGATTGACGCTTTCGAAGAAGCAGGAGCATCTCGCAAAAGAGCTTTTGAGAAGCAGGATTGCGGCTGAGGTTTCAATCAGCGAGATCGCTCTCCTTTGCGATCTGCCAAGATTTGCGTTCATCCGCGCTTTCCGTGAGACGACGGGAATGACACCCCACGAATGGCTTCGAGAAGCACGTCTGGAACGCGCCTGTCTGTTGCTTCGGAATGGTGAGCTCTCGCTTGCGGACATAGCCGCAGCATGCGGATATCCGGAAGTCGTCAATTTTGTTGGCGCCTTCACAAGATCGATGACCATCACACCTGAAGCTTGGCGGCTCGCCGCCGGCGTCAGATCATCCTCGCTTTAAGCGATTAAATATGTTCCCGGTGCGCCGTCATGCCGACCGCCGGCACAAAGCGAAATTATTGCCTCAAGCCCAGCCTGAGGCTTGAAAATCTACAAGTCTTCATGGGCTCAGGCCCCCGCAACCAATAATCTATCCCCCTCAGCTCCTAGCCATGGCAATACTAGCCAAGCCCGCAGCTGCCCTGGCAATCGTCTGTCGAAAAGCTAGCCGCACATTTTCCCGAAATAACGCAATGCTCCCGTAATCTGCTTCGCAGACCATCCGTGCATCAAAGCAATCAAAGGCGGGTGGTTATGCGGTTTTTTCTTCTTTTGGCCTGCATCCTGGCGGTGGTCAGCTCCTGTCTATCGGCCGCCGAACTCGGTTCGGAGCGCAGAAATCGGTACCCTCTCCTCGTTCAATATAGGTATGACCCATGTACCGATGGCCGCGTGAGCGACGGGCGTCCAAGGAGTTGCGAGGAGTTGCGGCGCGCCTGGCGGCATGACCGATGGCGCGACTGGCCGGATGAAAAATATAGCCGTACACGACGATCCTTTATCAATCCATGTACCAACGGGCGTTTTAACGACGGCCAGCCCCGATCTTGCCGGGAGCTGCTGGACTGGCTGGATTGGCAATGAAAACGGTCCTCTCGCTGTCGTCCTGGCCTTTGGTGTTCTTCTCTGGCCTGCTTCTCACTCATTTCGCTTTCGAGAGCGAACGGCCAATGTTTGGCTTTGCGTTTGTCTATGCCGGCGAGGTGCTGCTGCTCCTGCTGCTCGAACGCTATATTCCCTATGAGCGACATTGGCTGCTTCCTGATGGCGAGACGGCTAATAACATCGCCCATACGCTGCTGACCAAGGGGGCGGTGCAACTGTTTGCACTAGTCGGCGCCGTTTTCCCGATGCTGACGGCCACTGTGCTGCAGCCGTTCGCCGGTGCCCGCTTCGATCTGTGGCCGACGGCACCACCCATGCCGTTTCAAGCGGCAATCGCTGTCGTCGTCGCGGAATTCGCCTCTACTGGGCGCATCGGATCGCCCATGAAAGATTGTTCTTCTGGCGCTTTCACGCGCTGCATCACAGCGTTATCAGGCTATGGGTCGTCAACACAGGCCGCTTCCACATTGCCGATTCGCTGTTCAAGGTAGCCCTCAGCCAGCTGCCGATCTATCTGCTGGGCGCAGCGCTCCAGGTTTTCTGGTGGCTTGGTGCGATCACGGCGTTCATGGGCATTCTCACCCACTGCAACGTCGATATGCGAACCGGTATTTTCGATTATATCTTCAGCACGCCGCGACTGCATCGCTGGCATCATTCCAAGGACATGCGCGAGGGCAACACGAACTACGGTGAGAATGTCGTGTTCTTCGATCTGCTGTTTGGCACCTATTTCAATCCCGATCGACCGTCTTCGACGGATATTGGCATCCGCGGCGAGGTCGCGAAAAATTTTCTCGGCCAGCTGGCGCAGCCTTTCCGCAAGGAAGGCATCCGCCAGATCCTTGGGCGCCCGACAAAAAGCGGCTGATGCCGCAAAGCGCAATGCTGCCGTAATCCATGAGACGTACCTCTGCCAGCAATCTCTCTCCAGTTGCAAAGGACGTTCTGATGACTGCCATTCGCATGAAGCAGCTCCCCCGTGGAATTGCTGCGCTCATAGTCCTGCTAATCCTGCCGGCCTGTGCCTCGCAGATCATGAAGAGCTATATTGGCGCGCCTATCAGCAGCGTGATGCTGGACTATGGTCCGCCGGATAATGTATATGATCTAGGCCCGGGCGCGCGTGCCTATCAATGGCGCAAGCAGAAGACGCAGGTGGTGTCAGGCCAATCCAGCGGCGAAATCCGGGATACACGTCGCGACAAACGTTATGAAGTCACCGAAACGCCCGGCTACGTCGAGCATACGGAATGTTTCTACACCTTCTATACCCGAGGCTCCGGTCCCGATTGGTATGTAACGAGTTTTCGCCAACCTTCGCTTGAATGCGAATAAATCCCTCTAGCGGCCCAGCGGAAGCCGGATGATTCCCTTGCTCGCAAGGGGCCAACTCAATCCCGACCTGGTTCGTCAATTTTGCCCCATCGCCAACGCCATGGGGCATCGCTTTTCAACCAGGCAACGAACATCAGCAATGCCGTCGGGACGATGATCGCTGTGGCGTAGCCGATTGGATGACTATCCGCATTAGGCTCGCCGACGAAGATAAAGGCCATCAGCACCAGCGCATAGATAACAAGCGCCATCCAGCCCTGCCAGCAGCAAGGCCGGCCGGCTCCGTAACCATAGGCTTTGACATGGAACCACGGGGCTTGGTGTCTCATGCGGTCGGATCCCTTGGCAGATCAGTCATCACTCCGCTGCACTTCTCCACCAGGATTGTCCGGCAACTTTCGGGCAACTGCAAGACCGCCGATCGTGCGAAACGCGATGGCAGCGAATGGTTCGATTGCCTACGCATGACGCGGCGGACTTTCATGATCGAAAGCGGCGAAAGCGCTGATTTGGGGTTCGATCAGCCACCTCCGCCGCCCTCCGTCAGGCCCGCCCCTGGCCTGAAAAAAGCGTGCCGACCTCGGCGAACCGGGCATCAGAAGCGATAGTTCAGGCCGGCCTTGATGACGTGATCGCGCAGATCGGTCTTCGACTTGCCGCTCGATGTCGTCGTGGAGACGTCGTTGGTCATGACGTAGTTATATTCGATCTTGGCCGACAAGCCGCCGCCGAAGCCCTGTTCGACGCCGCCGCCGACAAGATAGCCCTGCTTCCAGCCGCTCGAGGTGGAAACGCCCTTGCCGCCTTCGAATTTCGTCATCGTCAGACCCGCGGTGCCATAGACCAGCGTGCGGTCGAAGGTCAGGCCGGCCTTGGCCTTGGCGGCGCCGCGGAAGCGTTCTTCCACCTTGCCGTTCGGTACGTGCAGTTCGTTGTTTCCGAGATAGGAGCCTTCCAGTTCGGCGCCGACGATGCCTGGCCCCACCTGGAAATTGTAGCCGGCTTGCAAGCCGCCGGTCAGCCCCTTGCCGCTGGCGAAAGGATTGAACTTAGGCGAGGCGATACCGCCATGGGCACCGAAATAGGCGCCGCTCCACTGAAAGGCCGCCGGCCTGTCATAGGCGGAGGCATCCGGGGCCTGATAGGTGGTGAGATCGGCGGCTGATGCATTGTTTGCGGCCGCCATGGCCAGAGCCGCGAACAGAATCGATTTTACGCTGAGCGACATTGCTAACTCCATACGAAACCCACGCGCCACTTTCGACGCTCGCAAGGTCTCAGTTGGGTTGGAGAACCGAACATCGGTTCCTGCTGCTCTCCGGGACCGACCGCCTTGGGAGCGGGTCGTCTTCAGGAGATGGAGGTCATTTTGCCGGTGAGAATTGCGAGTACATTGCAGGATTAGAAATCTTCAGAAATTATCTAGTATTTTAAGATAGTTGATCAGATTTCCTTAACTATTTGTTAAGGTCTAGCAGTCGGAGCCTCGCGATGGGCATGCAGGACCTTTGTCCGTTGCCTTGATGATGGCGTCTCTACCAATCTCGATCGCGATGTTCATTTCCCGACCGATCAGCGTCCTTGCGCGCAGTCTACCTGCCCATCGCTCGTTTTAGTCGACTGCTTGCGGCTCCTCATCACGAACGGATTCCAGCCACGCCGCGCCGACGGCCGCGCCCAGCGACAGCAAGAATGCCAGAAAGATGCAGGCCGTGCGAAACGAGGTCAGACCCATCGCAGCGCCCGTCAGCATGTATTCGACCGGCAGGAATAGCAGAGCGATCGAATAGGAAAGACCCATCACATGGGGTCGGCAGTCGCGTGGCGGCTTCAATTGCAGGATCGCGACGAAGGCGGGTGAAAGCCAGCCGTTCGCCAGTCCGGCGACGAGACCGGCCACCATCATCGTCATCGGCGAAATCTCGATCCATAGAATGCCCATCGAAAGCGCTAGGCCGAGCAGAGCCTTGGAAACGATAGCCGTAGGCGCCGGTAAGGCATGGCGCGATGCGAGATGCAGGTTCATCATGATTGTGCCCGTCGCCGATGCTGCAATGAAGAGCCCGAGCCACGCCACCGATTCACCCTGCAGGCGCAAGGCAGCCGGCACGATGAAAATCTGCAGCACCATGAAGAAGCCGAGCGCCGCGCTTGCGCAAAGAGCGAATGGCAAAGACACGGCTGCAGTGCGGAACCGCCTGCCGGCGTGGAGGATATCGCCAAGCTTCGGCGCCGGCCCCAGCCGGAACCGCGGCAGGCTGAAAGACAGCAGCATCATGGCGATGAAATTGCCGATTACGATCCACCATGCCGCATCCTTCGGGCCGATGACGGCAATGATGAAAGCGCTGGCGGCAGAAGCCGTCAACAGCAAGAGGCCATCGATCGTATCGTCGATGGAGACCGCTGCGGCTGATGACAGCCTCGAAAGCCGCGCGATTTCCTGCGTCTTCGCCTCGGTGGCGACAGTCGCCGGACCGTCGAGGATCGACCCTGCGAAGCTGAGAAGGAGGAAGGTGCCCGGATGCAGGAGATCCGCCATATAGAGGATCGCGATCATCAGCGACGCCAGCATGCCGATCTTCGCGGAGATGAGCGCGGTGTGACGCGTGCCCAGCATCTCCGCCACATAGCCGCCAAAGACCATGCCGATCAGAAGAACCATGCCGTTCACGAAAGCGATCAGCGCCATGCAAACGACGCTACGGGTGAGATCGTACATGATCCAGGGATAGAGGACGGCTGCAAAGGCATGGCTGGAATTCAGAGCGATATTGCTCAATTGAAGCCCGACGAAAGGCCATCGCACGCGGCGTTGAAGTTGAAACATGGCTCTTTCCTGACGATCGTTTTCATCGTCAGGTTCGGCGCTCCGCCTTGCAGCAACATTACGGAAATAAAATTATTGCAGCGGGGACCGCAGCGGCCGCCTGCGCACCCTCGGCGATCATGTCTCCAGGGTGCGAAGATCTATTCGCAGCGCTGGCCGGTGGCGCGATCGAAGAGATGTAGCGCGCCTGCGTCGAAGCCGAGCTTGAGGCTCTGCCCTTCGGCAATCACTGTGCGCGGCGGCAGGCAGGCCATCAGTCGCTGCGAGCCCGCCTGCGCTGTCACGATCAGTTCGGGGCCGGTCAATTCCGCGACTTCGCATATGGCTTCGAGCTTGCCGCCCTCATCGAGATGCAGTGTTTCCGGCCGGAAGCCGATGACCAGCTCCTGGCCTTGGTTGATCGCCGCTTTCGTCGACGGCATCGGCAGGGTGATCGAGGTGCCGTCGATGCGCAGCGAACCCTGGTCGGCGGTCGCATTCAAAAGGTTCATCGGCGGCGCACCGACGAAGGTCGCGACGTAAAGTGTTGCCGGATGATTGTAGATTTCGTCCGGCGTGCCGAGCTGCTCGATCCGGCCGTCGCGCATCACGGCGATGCGCGTTGCGAGCGTCATTGCCTCGATCTGGTCGTGCGTCACATAGACGACCGTGGTCTTCAGCATCTGGTGCAGGCGCTTCAACTCGGTGCGCATCTCCATGCGCAGCTTGGCGTCGAGATTGGAGAGCGGCTCATCGAAGAGGAAGACCTCCGGCTTGCGCACCAGCGCCCGGCCGATCGCCACGCGCTGGCGCTGGCCGCCTGAAAGCTGGCTCGGCTTGCGCTCCAGCAGCGCTTCGATTTGCAAGAGCTTCGCCGCCTCGCGCACCGCCTTGTCGCGCTCGGCGGCAGGCACCTTGCGCATTTCCAGGCCGAAGCCGATGTTGCGGTGGACCGAGAGGTTTGGATAGAGCGCATAGGACTGGAATACCATGGCGATGTCGCGGTCCTTCGGATGCACGCCGAGCACGGAGCGATCGCCGATGCGGATATCCCCGCTCGTCGCCTCGGCAAGCCCGGCGATGATGTTCAGAAGCGTGGACTTGCCGCAGCCCGAAGAGCCGAGCAGCACCAGGAATTCGCCGCTTTCGAGCGAAATATCGATGCCCTTCAGCGTCTCCACTTCGCCGTAGCTCTTGCGGATGTTCTGGATTTCGAGCGCGCTCATTAAACGGCCTCCTCGGATGCTTGGGCCGGGCCGTAGCTGCGCGGCAGTGTGGAAATGGCGCGGGATGCGACCGCGGTCCCCGCCGAAAGGCAGGCCGCAGGCGGCTCGCCGCGGGCAAGGGCGGCCAGAAAGCCGGCATTGAAGACATCGCCGGCGCCGATCGTATCGACGACAGTGACGCGGGGTGCCGCGGCCGAAACGAGATTGCCGTCAGCATCGATGGCGATCGCGCCATCCGGACCGCGCTTGACGACGAAGATGGCACCTTGAGGCATTAACGCATGGAGCGCGCGTGCAGCCTCGGCTGGATCGTCCATGCCGGCGAGCGTGGTGGTCTCGACTTCATTCATCAGCGCCACGCCGCAGCGCGCGAGCCAGTCACGGGTCGCGTTGCAATTCGTGTCCGTCCAGCCGTCGAGCGGCCAGCCGGTGTCGAGCGCGACGGTGATCCCATGCATGTCGGCCCAATCGAACATGGCATCGTAATCCCGCGTGAGATCTTCTGTGAGGAAGGCGCCGCACAGCAGCGCATAACCGCCGGCAAGCCTGTTGCCGTCGAGAACCGCCAAAACGTCACCGAGATTGAAGCGCGGCAGGTGGCCGCGCGTCGTGAAGAAGGTGCGCTCGCCATCGGGATGCGTAATGCCGACCGAGAGTGTCGTGCCCTCCGGACGCACCGGCCATTTGCTGCTGCGCGCCCCGAAGGCTTCGCTGAGCCAGCGTCCGAACTGGTCGCTGCCGACATTGGCGGCAATCTCGTAATCGACGCCGAGGCCTTCCCAGGCAAGCGCGCTATTGCCCGCCTGGCCGCCGACCCGCAGCTCGTCATGATCGACGATGATCTCGGTGCCGGCCTTCGGCCATGGCGCCGCCGGTCCAAGAATCAGATCGATATTGACATTGCCGATGACTGCAAGCGGCTTCATTCATTCGCTCCGGGTGATCTTGGTGGAGCGCACCGGCGTGCCGGCATTCTCCACCCGCTCGTTGGCAAAGGCGATCATCAGCGACTGGGCGACCGGCAGCATCTGGAAGATGGCGGCAAGGCCGGTTTCCGGTTTGAAGCGCAGGGTGACGCAGCCAGACACAGGCTCTTCTTGCGAACCGTCGAAGACGATTACGGGCGCACCCGTCTCGACGGCGGAAACGGCCATGGCCGTCACGAGACCAGCCGTCGCATCATTGCCGCGGAAGAGGACGACGCCGATCGAAGGCCCGAGCATTTCCATCGGCCCGTGACGCAGCTGACCGCCTTCAAGCGAGAAGCAGGGACGGCGGGAAAGCTCGGTGAGACCGAGCGCCAGCGCCTCCGCAACCCCCTGCAGGCGGCGGCCTGAGGTAACCACCGTCGCGACATTGGCGAGAGCCGCGAGAGCCGGCTTAATATCGAGCGTCTCCGGGGCACGAAGCACGGCGAGCGCAGATGCCGGATCCTGACCGAGGGCTGCGAAGATCGGCAGATGCAGCGCGAAGGTGACGGTGAGGCTGCGGGTTGCCGCAAAGGCAAGCTCGGTGCCGCCAACGCCGACGAGGGAGGGAACTGTCTTCGCGAGGAAGGAGCTGCCCTCCAACGTCAGGCCGAACGTGTCGGCAGTACCGCCCGTTTCCTTGAACCAGCGCACGACCTCGGCACTTTCCCCGGATTGCGAGGTCATGAAGACCGTGCGTCCATCCGACGACAATGGCTGGCCGAGCTGCTCGGAGAGCGGCAGTGCTATCGCGTCGATGCCGGCGGCGCGATAGAGTGGCTCGACGGCGCGGTTGACGGCATGGGAGCCGCCCATGCCGAGCAGCAAGAGCTTGCCTGTGCGCTTCAGCGAAGCGGCGGCCTTGGCCGCCATATCGGC
>JGI24740J21852_10000532_pt1 | contig 16260 bp, 12 predicted proteins | sample KBSCornC6_FD_21852 | JGI IMG/M metagenome (IMG submission 21852) | reverse complement strand
GGCACACCGTCGAACGGCCCGAGCCAGTTTGTCGGCATGGTCGGCATTCGCCACTTCTTCTGATGACGTCGGCAGCGTGGCTGGCGCCTGGCCCAGTGCACACGCTGCGCGCCGGCGCGCTGACGATGGATGTCGCGCCGGCCGCGGGTGGCCGCATTGCCTCGCTGGCTTCGGCCAGCGAGGATGGTCACCGCATCGACTGGCTGGCGCCGATGTCCGAGGCGTGCCTGCGTGACGGCTTCGACGGTCTGGCATGGCCAAAGACGGGCTGCTATCCGTTGCTGCCGTTCTCCAACCGTATCCGCGATGGCCGCTTTCAGTGGGGCGGGCGTGAGGTCCGTCTCGCGCCGCACCCTGGCCAGCCGCACGCCATGCATGGTTTGGCGCATGCGCGTGCGTGGACGGTCGAGCAGCTCACTGCGTCGTCGATCGTGCTCGGCCTGCGCTACACGCCGCAGGCCGACAACTGGCCTTGGCCATTCACGGCCGCGCAGACGCTGGTGCTCAGCCCTGGAGGTCTGGAGGCCGTCATGACGCTGCGCAATGATGGCGATAGCGACATGCCCGCTGGCGGCGGTTTCCACCCGTACTTCACGCGCACGCCGGGCATGCGTGTGCAGTTCGACGCCGCAACGATGTGGCCCACCGATGCCGACGAAGTCGCCATCCGCCGGGAGCCCATCACAGCACGCGAGGATTTCCGCCATGCACGCGTGCTGCCCAACACCGGCCTGAGCGTTTACTACAGCGACTGGCGCCAGCAAGCCGTCGTGTCATACGAAGGCGGCGCCACACTGACGCTGAGCGCAAGCGATCCGCTCGATCATTTCATTCTGCATGCCCCGCAAGGGCAGCCGTATGTCTGCCTGGAGCCGATTTCGCACGTGGCCGATGCCATCAATCTGGCCGAGCAGGGCTGGGAGGGGACGGGCCTGCGCGTGCTCGAGCCCGGCGAAACACTCAGTCTGAGGATGCGCTTACGCATCCACTTTGACAATTGAAAGAAAACGTCTCCATTGAAACGGCCCGGATTATTCGGGCCGTTTTGTTTTGTGTGAGAAAAATTGAGGGTGGCGACGATTATGATTGAATTTATGTACGGCGTTGCATGTGTCGCGATTTACATTGAAGTGAGATAAAAGTACATCGAATTTGCGATCGGTCGTTCGCTTGGGAATAATGCCGAGGAAACCAACCGCGACGTTCCAGTCTGCAACAATCAACCGAGAGCCCAACTGATCGAGTTGGTGAATCGGGCTGAGTGCGTCGTATGCCGTACGCAGTCTTTCTGGATTGGTATTGCCATGCAGTCCTTTAGTCTTGCGCCCCTTGCCATCGACCCGTATCGATGGTGGTCCGCCTGTGGCGGGCCGGCCTGGCTCGCTGGCCTCAATATCGGCGGGTCGGGTGACCCCCTTCATCATCCCAGGACGCTGCGTCGACGGCGTTCTTAGTGCGCATCAAACGTTTGCCGTAGCGTTCAGCTAGCGGCGCCGACATCCAACCCATTCAGCATTTTTGAATCGATGCTTTAGCGTCGCGTGGATGCGTTCGCCCATCGCAAACTGCAATACCTTCGGTGGGTTTGAAAATAGGAAAAGGGATGCCCAGATCATGCCAATCAAGTGGCGTGGGAGATGGTGTTTCTTACAAAAACAAAATTGGGGGATTCAATTGAGATATTCATGGAGAGTGCAGGATGACTAATCCCGTGGTAATCGGCCAGGCATTTACGGTATTCAACTCCGATGGCTCGGAATTCGGGCGAGGGTGCTTCAGTTATCACGGCACGCCGGGCGCCGTCACGCTGGAGCACCCAGGTCCAGGCCCCACCAAGATCGAGAACTTCTGGTACCACGATTCTGTTGTTGGCACGCTGGGTCTGCTTGATCTGGATACGCTGGAGTTCAGCACGGAGGGCTCGACGCGTTTCTCTTTCGCGGCGGCGCGTGCGGGCGAGGTTGGCATTACCACGATAGCGGCGTCCAAAGAGTCTGCCGGCACGGTATCGGTCCATCGGGGCGTGGACGGAGACTATGCCAACCAGGGTCGCACCGTTGGCTTCCCGCGTGAAAACATCGTGCCAGAAGGCGAGTTGATCGTGCCTGCGGTGGACCTAGTGGTGCTGATCGACACCAGCTATTCGATGATGGACGAGGCGCAATACCTGAGCCAGGCCGTCAGCAAAGCCATTGAAACCGCCGAGAGCACTTGCCCCTCCGACTTGCGCGTGACCTATCTGGGCGTCGAAGGCTGGTTTACCGATACGAAGTTCGATCAGACTGCGCGCAAGTATCTGACCACCCAAGGCACGGTCAAAGGAAAAGAGAGTGAACTCCTGATGCGCACGAAGGAGCAGGTGGAGAAAGCCGGGTTGTTCCAAGGCTCGCAGCGCGAGGATGGCGGGCGCGCAATTCAGGACGTGGTGCGCTTCCACGATTGGAGGTCGGACGCACTGAGGGCGATCTTCTACCTCACCGATGAAGCGTTGGATGGCGGTAGCGGATTGAAACCAGAAGAGGCGGTGGACGCGGGGGACATTGCCGTAGCGAATGACGCCATTCGGGCCGCGAAGGAAGCGGGTGTCCGTCTTCATACCTATATGGGTAAGACCTGGCTCAGGAAAGAGGGTGCCGAAAAGCTTCGCGCGGAGCTTGCGCGCGTCGCACAGGAAACCGGCGGTCAAGCCTTTGCCTACGCCGGGTCGGATGCCTACACCAGCGGCAGTGGTCCGGCCAAAGAAAACGACGTCAAGAACCTGAGCGCCGACGATCCGAAGACGCTGGCAGATTTCCAGAGCATGCTGCAAAAGGTCATCTGCGGCAGCCGCGCGCCCGCGCCGGAACCGGTGGTGGAAGAGCGCGAAGAGCTGATCGTGCCGAAAGTGGACTTGGTGATCGGCATCGACACCAGCGCGTCGATGAAGGATGAAGCGCAGGAGTTGAGCGATGCCGTGAGCGCTGCAATCGACGCGGCCAGCAAGCACTGCCCGTCCGACTTGCGCGTGGTCTATCTCGGGCTCGAAGGCACGTTCAAGGGCACCAAGTTTGACAAGACGGCGCGCGACTACCTCGTCAAGACGGTGGGCGTGAACGCCGCCAAGCTGCGGCAGCGCCCGCGCGGCAGCGTGATCGAAGGCGGTGCGCAGGAAGACGGCGCGCGCCTGATCGAAGACATTGCCACACTGTTCGACTGGCGGCCCGAGGCCCGTCGCGCAATGCTCTATCTCAGCGACGAAGGCATGGAAGGCGGTGGCCGCGTCGACGAAGAAGATATTGCTGCCGCCACCCAGGCCATCGCCGTGGCTCAGCGCAACAACATGCGCGTGCATACCTATCTGGGCGATGTCGCCTACAAGAAATCCGACCAGGAGAAGCTGGCCGCCGAGTTTGCGCGCGTGGCCAAGGAAACCGGCGGGCAGGCCTTTACCAAGGCCTCCGCGTTGTCGGGCTTGAAGGACGTGCTGGAAAAGGTGATCTGCGGCAGCAAGCAGAAATACACCATCACCACGCCGTGCTGCGCGTGCTGTCAGGAGCTGGTGACCGGCTTCAAGGCGCCCGCAGCCACCCCCAACGCAGCGAAGTGATCCACTTGCCCGCAGGCCGTGGGGCGTGCGGGCTTTCCATCGAATCAATCTAGGAGTCATTTGATATGGCCGATACAAATGCGGGCGGTTCGTCCGTTCCTGCGGTGGACCTCGTTGTGGTGATCGATACCAGCGCCTCCATGCGCGATGAAGCCGTCGCCCTGAGCGAGGCGGTGAGTGGTGCCATTGCGGCTGCCAAGGACCATTGCCCATCGGACCTGCGGGTGGAATACCTTGGCGTGGAAGGTACGTTTGGCAAGACGAAGTTCACGACCAGCGTGCGCAAGTACCTGACAGGCAAGGCCAAGGTGGACCCGGCCAAGCTCAAGGGCCGGCTCAAGGGCACGGTGGCCGAGGGCGGCGCGCAGGAAGACGGCGCACTCGCCATCGAAGACGTCACGAACCACTTCGATTGGCGGCAAGGTGCCAAGAAAGCCATTCTTTATCTCACCGATGAAGCGCTATATGGCGGTGGCCTGGTCGATCAGGACGATGTCAAAGCCGCCACCGACGCAATCGAGACTGCGAAGGCGGGCGAGGTGCGCGTGCATACATACCTCGGCACCAGCAGCGCAAAGGCTGCGGAGCGCAAGAAGCTGGCATCGGAGCTTGCACGTGTGTCGAGCGAAACGGGCGGTCAAGCCTTTACCGACAAGGATGCGCTCGGCGGTTTTCAGGCGTTGTTGGAGAAGGTGATCTGCGGCAGCCGCACGACGCCCGGCAGCAAAGACGACGTACCGTGCGAAGACTGCGGCAAGCCCGAAGCCCCGGTGAAGGAGGACCCGCCGGCGCAGAAGGAACCGCCGCGCGTGGTGAACGACGACCTGTACGCGATCGTGCTCATCGACCGGGTCGGTTGGCACGCTAACAATGCTGCCGACAACTGCGATATCTACGTCCACGATGCCAGGACGGGCCAGATCAAGCGGAAGATCGACAACGGGCAGGCCATGGGGCAGAGCAACGCCATCACATCCGATGGCTGGAGCTACTACATCTGGAACCTCACCACTGTCTGGCGAGAGAAAGCCGGCAGACAGCAGAAGCTGGCGTCGCTTTCTCTCAACATGGGTTATTCAACCGACGGCTTCGCTTTCCGCAAAGACGACCGGGGTTTCATTCTGCATATGAAGAACCCGCAGATCGCGCATTTCCAGCACGACCCGAACACAACCAACATCGGCATTCAGCGACTGACCGTTCGGCATCAAGGCGGCGGGCCTGCGCTTCTGGGTAGCAACGAGAATCAATGGACGACCGACCTCGCCTTCGACGGAGACGATCGAGCCTACTTCCTCGGATATCACGGAGACATCTGGGTGGTGGACGACACGCGCTCGCTCACCAACTGGACGGCGCGCCACATGTGCCGTGTTGGCTCCCTGCCGTTGCCGGGGCATGCCCGCTACCTCGGCATCGCGTTTGATGCGCAAGGCACGGTGTACCTGTCCGGCGGGGTGACGGAGACCCCGCAGCCAGTGAGGGTTGGAGGACTGTTTTCACGCCAGTTCGAACGATGGTCGCGACGCTTCATCGCCAAGTTCCCGATGGGCTCCCCCGGCAAGTTGCAGCTCGTCTATGACGGCGGCGCCAGGTCGGGCTCCTACGGCGATCTGGCATCGCAGGCATTCCCGAAATTCGCCAAGGTGTGATCGGGCCATCCATCGAGCATTTCTTTCGAACCTATTAGGAGGCAGAGCATGGCCGACACAAAAGCAGGCGCTTCGTCCATCCCGGCGGTGGACCTAGTGGTGGTGATTGATAGCAGCGCGTCCATGCGCGATGAAGCGGTGGACCTGAGCAAAGCGGTGAGCAGTGCCATCGAGGCGGCCAAGGTGAGTTGCCCGTCGGACTTGCGGGTGGAATACCTTGGTGTGGAAGGCACCTTCTCCGACACGAAGTTCACGACCACCGTGCGCAAGTACCTGACGGACAGGGCCAAGGCTGACCCGGCCAAGCTCAAGGGCCGGCTCAAGGGCAAGGTGGGCGATGGGGGCGCACAGGAAGACGGCGCGCTGGCCATCGAAGACGTGACGAACCACTTCGATTGGCGGCAAGGTGCCAAGAAAGCCATTCTTTATCTCACCGATGAAGCGCTGTATGGCGGTGGCCTGGTCGATCAGGAGGACATCGACGCTGCCACCGCCGCAATCAAGACTGCAAAGGCCGGTGAGGTGCGCGTACATACGTACCTCGGCACCAGCAAAGTGAAGGCTGCGGAGCGCAAGAAGCTCGAGTCCGAACTTGCACGTGTATCGAATGAAACGGGCGGTAAAGCCTTTACCGCCAAGGATGCGCTCAACGGCTTTCAGAAGTTATTGGAGGAGGTGATCTGCGGCAGCCGCACCACGCCCGGCAGCGCCGAGGATGTGCCTTGCGAAGACTGCGGCAAGCCCGAAGTTCCACCCAAAAAGGAATCGCCAGCTGCGCCGCCTCCTGAAAAGGAACACGTTGAGGCGGCCGCCACCGAGTTGTACGCGATCGTCATGGTCGACAACCGGTATCAATGGAAAGGCAACAGCGATGACAACGGCGACATCCATCTGCACGACGCCCTGACTGGCAAATGGAGGCACAAGCTCGTCAATAACCAAGCCGCCATTGGGCAAAGCAACGGCATTACATCGGATGGCTGGCACTACTTCGTCTGGAACATGACCCAAATCTATCGGAGGAGGATTACAGACGAGAAGGCGCAGCGGCTGTCAGCCTTGGATAAGTTGGGTGGATGGCCGTCGATCGATTCGATGACATTCCGGAAGGACGACACGGCATTTGCGTTCTATGCACAAAAGCCGGAGGTCATTCATTTCAAACATGATCCGTCGGCCGCGCCGCAGTTTCAGCGCAAGCGCTTGGTCATCAAACCGGCTCCCGGCACGCGGCCGGTGCCGTTTGGGTCGCAGCGGTCAAGCTGGGTCACCGATGTTGCCTTTGATGGTGACGATCGTGCTTACTTGATTGGCAACGAAGGTGCCATCTGGATCGTAGACGACACGCGTTCCGAGACCGAATGGATCGCGCGGCTTCTATGCACGGCACCGGGGTTGCCCGGAGGTGACGCGCATTACACCGGTATCGCCTTTGGCCCCGATGGCGGGGTGTTCCTCTGCGGTGGGCTGGTCGAAAGCCGCGTGTCGTGCCGACGCTTCATTACACGACTTGAGTTGAACAAGCCGGCTTCAATGGAGTTGGTTTACGACGGTGGCCCCAGATCCGGTAGTTACGCCAACCTGTCTTCCCGGGCGTTTCCGAAGATCAGCAAGGTGTGACGAAGTGGCGTCGTGCGCCGCATCTGCGGTGCCGACAGATGTCTGTGATCGAACTGGCTGGCGCGTCGCAACGTGCCGCCATAGCAAGGAGGTATCGCATGAGCACCACCACATACCTGAGCGCACAGGAGGCCGCCAAGGCCATGCTTGCTGCCCTCGTGCACCAGAAAGGCAAAGACGGCGCCCAGAAAACGCGTCTGGCGGACAGCGCCTCGCAATGGATGCGCGACACGGTTCGCAAGATCCACGACGCGCGCGAGTTTGATGATCCGGATGACTTCAAGTACGACGCCATCGACTATTACCTCGGCGCGTTGACAGACTCCGAAGAATCCGAGTGGGACGCGTTCGACATCGACGCCGTAGCCGATTCGTTTGGCGACGATGGTTCCTACAGGTGGCTATGCACCTCGTCCTATCGTTTGAGTTATCTGGACGAGGTTCGGAAAGACGCACGCACCATGCTCAGCGCGCTCGATCGTGCCCAACTGCTGGAGCACCGCGAGATATTCAAGCTGCTGGTGTCTGCGTTGCGAGCTGAGGTCGAGAGCAAACCTGTCGCCAAGGCATCTGCAAAAGCGCCCGCAGCCAAGCGCACCACGAAGAAAACGAAGGCATCTGCCGTGGCGTAGGGGGACCTTCCGCAAGGGCGCTCCCGGGCGGGGGCGCTCGACATCCGGCCAACGGCCATCGCAGTTTTCTGTCCGAAGTTCATGAATCGCATTGCAGTCACCGTTCTCTTGAACCTTCTTATTGCGAGCACCAGCCATGGCGCCTCCGTCGCAGCTTATGGCGACAGCTCCATCAACGCTGGCGAAGTCATTGCCGATTTGATTTCCACCGATTTCAGCCAAGTGCTGGACACATCCGGCCTGGTGGTCGTCGTGCAATACGATTCAACGATGCTCGGCGCCGATCGTGTTTGTCACGCCATCACCGGCCTGAGCCGCCGCCCCGAGCCCGACGTGACCGCACAGGTGCCCGCATTCCGGGCAACGCACACCACGCTTATGCGAAACGTCTCCGCGGAAGATGGGGCGTCGCAGCGCACATGCATGGTCGAAGCGGTGCGAGGCGCCGTGAAGACGTTGACCGGCATCCCGATCGACGTGCTGTTGCGCGGGAGCAAGGCGTCGGTGTCTGACCGGGCGCCCAGGCAGCAGAGCAAACCGGCGCTCGTGATTTGATGGGAGGAGTGGGGTGGCTAGATGTATGCCGCCCGCTAACGAGTTTTGCTGTGCGCAAAAAGCAAAAAGCCCAGTCGGTGAGGACTGGGCTTTCTACGCGAGTTCTGGTGGGGCGTGAGTGACTCGAACACTCGACCTACGGATTAAGAGTCCGCTGCTCTACCAACTGAGCTAACGCCCCGCGAAGAAATGAGACTATATCAACCTTTTTCAGATCGCGCTAGTCCCTCGTGCAATTTTTTTCGAGTCGCGCGCATGGACGTGTAGCGCATTGATGAATTGGGCGACGCCGTGTGTCGGATGTTTGTCGCGGTGGCGCACGATGAGCAGCGGTCGGGCGATGCGGGGCAGGCCGCTGTTCACCTCCACCAAGCGGCCGTCGCGCAACGCATCGGCCACCACGTGGCGCGACAGGCAACTGATGCCGTAGCCCGCAGCCACCGTGCGCTGGATGGCTTCGGAGTGGCCGAGCTCCAGCGCTACGTGCAGGGGCCCAACCACCGAGGCGATACGGCTGTCGACAAGCTCACGCGTGCCCGAGCCCGGCTCGCGCATCAGCCAACCGGCTTCGCGCAGCGCAGCGTGCGAGACGGGGGTTCCAGCCTGCGTGAGCGGGTGCCCTGGGGCGGCCACGATCACCATTTCATCGTCGAGCCACGTTTCGATTTCCAGCGCCTCGCCGCGACAGGTGCCCTCGATCAGGCCGATATCCACCTCGAAGCGCTGCACGGCGTCGACCACATCCTGCGTATTGCCGATCAGCACGTCGAGCTGGCTGCCAGGCGCGATCTGCTGCTGAAAGCTCGCGAGCAGGGCGGGCAATACGTAGTTGCCGATCGTGCTGCTGGCGGCGAGCTTGAGCCGCACGCTGGCGTGTTGCGTAGCGTGTTCGAGCGCATCGGCGTGGTCGAGCAGCGCCTGCGCCTGCGGCAGCAATTGGCGGCCGAGCGCATTCAGATGCAGACGGCGCGCGTGCCGGTCGAACAGCGGATGCCCGAGCGTGGTTTCCAACTCCGCCAATGCGGCACTCACCGCCGACTGCGACAAGCCGAGTTGCTCGCCGGCAGCGGAGGTCGTCTCGCACCGGGCGATGGCCGAAAACGTGGCCCATTGACGCAGGGTAACGCGCGGGGCTTTGTTATCCATAAAACTGGTTGTTATTATAAAAATTACCTGTTTTACATGTTATCACACGCTGCATATTGTTATGCGTATAGCGAATAAGCAAGGCGGATGTGATGACAATTGCACAGAAACAGCTGGCACCCCAAGGCATCGCCCCGTGGTTCGATGGTCGCGCGTTGGTGGGTATCGGCGTGCTGTTCGGATGCGCGGGGGTGGCGGTTGTGCTGGGTGGGATGGCGTGGACGGGCCGGCTGGGTTTGAGCGCGCTCACGTTGGCCATCTTGCTGGGGATGGCCGTGGGGCACGTGCCGGGGCATCAGCGCTGGCTAACGCCAAGTGCCATCCAGTTTGCGCGCCACACGTTGCTGCGCGCCGGGGTGGTCCTCTACGGGGCGCGGCTGACGCTGACGCAGATCCACGACCTCGGCGCTTCGGGCGTGGCGATCCCCTTGGTGGTGTTGGCGCTGACCATGGCGGCCGGTTCGTGGATCGGTACGCGTTGGTTTGGCCTTGCTCGCACGCAGGCGATGCTGGTGGCGGCTGGCAGTGCCGTGTGTGGTGCGGCTGCAGTGTTGGCCGTGGCCCCGGTTGTCAGGGCGCAGCCGCGCGAAACCGCTGTGGCGATTGCCAGTGTGGTGCTGTTCGGCACGGTGGGCATCTTCCTGTATCCGTGGCTGTATGGGCTGCTGCCGCATGCCGGCATGGCCATCGCGCCGGAGCACTTTGGCGTCTATATCGGCTCGACCGTGCATGAGGTTGCGCAAGTCATCGCGGCAGCGCGGCCGCTGGGCGATGACGCGACGAATGCGGCCGTGGTGAGCAAGATGGTGCGCGTGCTGGCGTTGGCCCCGCTGCTGGTGGTGCTGGCATGCACGACGCCGGCCGAGGGCAGCGGGCCGGTCAGTGAGTCCCGCCCGTCGCGTAAGGCTGCGCTGCGCAAAGCCGCCGGTCACGCCTGGAAAGCCATGCCGTGGTTCGCTGTCGGGCTGCTGGGCGTGACGCTGCTGAACTCGGCAGGTGCCATTCCTGCCGCATGGCACCCCCCCATCGACGCCATCGACACCGCCATGCTGGCTTGCGCGATGTTCGCCATCGGCACGCAGACGCATGTGCTGATGCTGCTGAAGTCTGGCGTGCGGCCGCTGCTGTGTGCGGCCGTGCTGTGGGTGGGGCTAGTGGCGGGCGGCGCGCTCATCAATGTGGGTGTGCGCTGGCTGCTGGGGTGACCGTGCGTGCGCTGCATACGTGCAGCGACGGCAAATTCTCTTGGAAGACGAGCAAGTCGCTTGGTGGCACGCGGGGCTGATGTTTTTCGAAGATGCGACCTAGTATGAAAGCCTCCCGGAGAAACGGAGGCTCACCATGCCGCAGCATCCCGTGGTTTCAAGAGACGAATGGCTCATCAAGCGTCGGGCACTGCTGGCCCGCGAGAAGGAAGCGATCCACCTGCGCGACGCCATCAATGCGGAGCGCCAGGCGTTGCCGTGGGTGAAGGTCGATACGCAATACGTGTTCGATACGCCCGAAGGCAAAAAGACCCTCGCTGAGTTGTTCGCCGGGCGCAGCCAGCTGATGGTCTATCACTTCATGCTCGGGCCCGATTGGGAGGCTGGATGCCCTGGGTGCTCGTTCCTCTCCGACCATGTCGATGGAATGCTTCCGCATCTAAACCATCATGACGTGACATTCACCGCAGTCTCCCGCGCGTCGATGGATAAGATCGCGGCTTACAAGAAACGCATGGGGTGGCGGTTCCCGTGGGTGTCATCGTTTGGCACAACCTTCAACCATGACTATCGCGTGAGCTTCACGCCCGAAGAACTGGCCAGCGGCTCGGTCGACTACAACTACACCGCCACGCCGCGCGAGCAGGCGCACGACGAGTTGCCCGGCATGAGTGCCTTCTATAAGGATGAGGACGGCAACATCTTCCATACGTATTCAACGTATGCGCGTGGGTTGGAAGACATGGTTGGCACGCTGCTCTTGCTTGATCGCGCGCCGCTGGGCCGCAACGAGACCGGCCCCATGTCATGGGTGCGCCGTCACGACGAATACGAAGACACACCGAAACCGCACGCGTGCTGCACGTCGTAAGACAGAGGGGAGGAGAAGGCGGGAAAGGGATTGGTGCCCGGAGCCGGGATCGAACCGGCACGCGCCGATTAGGGCGCAGCGGATTTTAAGTCACAATGCATCTCTAGCACTGACGCGGTGTTCTGGAAGAAAACTGAATTAATGGGACAAATCCGGGACACCCCTTGACAAGGGCAGGGAGAAATTTTGGCAACGATCACGAAGCGCGGGGATCTGCAGTGGCAGGCAAAGATTCGACGCAAGGGCTATCCACCGCAGTCCCGCACGTTCGCGGCAAAGGCAGATGCGGAGGCTTGGGCCAGGGATGTCGAGCGCGAGATGGATCGCGGCATCTTCTTGGATCGGTCTGAGGCCGAAGCGACCACGCTGCGCGACGCCTTGGGGCGCTACAGCCGCGAGGTTACGCCGAGAAAGAAGGGGGCCAGAGCAGAGCTCAGCCGCATCAAACGTTGGCAGGAGCGCCCGCTGGCCAGTTGCTCGCTGGCGAGGATTCGAGGCAAGGATCTCGCCAAGTTCCGCGATGATCGACGCGCCGAGGGCAAGGCCGAGAACACCATTCGGCTGGACCTTGCGCTACTTTCCGCCCTCTATGAGACGGCCCGCAGAGATTGGGGCATGGAGGGGCTTGCGAATCCGGTGAGGATGATTAAGGCCCCCGGCGGCAGCAACAAGCGTGAGCGGAGGCTGCTGCCAGACGAGGAAGCATGGCTGCTGACCGGCATCGAAGTGGTCATGCCACGGACTGCCAACATGCGAGCACTGATTCGTTTGGCGCTGGAGACTGGAATGCGTCAGTCCGAGCTTCTCAAGATGGAGTGGGAGGACGTGGATTCGAAGCGCAAGTTTATCCGCCTAGCCGACACGAAGTCAGGAGATCCTCGCGATGTCCCCTTGTCGCCTGTGGCGCTGGACGTGTTGCACGGCTTAGCCCGTCCAATCGCTGGGGGAAGAGTTTTTGAGGTCAGCCAGGACCGGCTCATCCGGGCATTCAACCAGGCCTGCAAGAAGGGGCGCGAACTTTACGAACAGCAGAGCGGGAAAGCGCCTGCCGTCGGCTGGCTCCAGAGCCTCAGATTTCACGATTTGCGGCATGAGGCTGCAAGCAGATGGGCTGCCGTGCTCGCCGCTCAGGAGCTGGCAAAGATGTTCGGCTGGCGTACCTTGCAGATGGCATTGCGGTACTACCACCCGACGGGCGAAAGTCTCGCCGAGAAGTTAGCCAAGTCGCAACAGGCCGCGTGATGGTGCCCGGAACGGGAATCGAACCCGTACCCCTTGCGGGCGCGAATTTTAAGTCCGCTACGTCTACCAATTTCGTCATCCGGGCAAGCCTACTAGTTTACCGCGCTGCGATATGCAGTGCACCACATTTTCTCGCAGCGGGGAAATGAGTATGCCTAGACCCATTGCAAAGATGTTTTGACCTCCTGATGTTCCGTGTTCGGCCGCATTCGGCTTGTAGCTCTCCGCGTACTGACGCGGCTCTTCGTGTGGACAGCCGCTGCGCGGCGCGCGTGGACAAGCGACTGATTTTGCGGAATGTTCAACTTGAACATCGGCGACGCGGCGACTGCCAACGCATTGGCACTCAAAAGATCAACTCATAAACTCAACTCACCGGATGCGAGACTCAAGATGATCGTGCTTGTGGCGGCAGAAAAAGGTGGTGTCGGCAAATCGACGATAGCGAGCAATCTGGCGGTTTACCTGGCTCACCAGGAGGTGGACGTGGTCCTGTTAGACACGGACGCGCAAGCAACTTGCGCGCGCTTCGTTGAGCGTAGCTTCATCGGCAGCCAGACTCAGGGCTACTTGCTTGTGATGTCAGGGTTCTTCCGACCAGCTCTCATGGTCCTCGGCTTGGTTGCCAGCAACGCGCTGCTCTATCCGTGTACGGCGTACTTGAACGAGGCATTCTTGACCCAATTCCGATCGTTGCAGGCAGACTCGGTCACGGGCTTGTTCTCGCTGGCTTGCTATATTGCGGTGTATTGCTTCGTCACTTTCACCATGTACATGCTGCTCTTTGGTTTGCCGCAGGCGCTGCCAGACAACATCCTTCGGTGGATTGGTGCGGGTGTGGGTGACCTGGGTGAAAAGGGCATGGCCAACAAGCTGGAAGGCACTGCCAGCGCACAGGCACGCCAGGCTGCAGTGCTGGCTTCCTCTCGAGGGGCAGCGACCCAGGAAATGCGAAGGCGCTCAGATTTGAACCGGACTGACAAGCACGTCGGGTTAGATCGCGCTGAGCTAAACCAGGAGGCTGCCTCAGCTGTGGCGCTCGGTGATACTGGGCAGTCGACAATCCTGCCACCAGCTGCAGAATGAAGTCCGATAGAAAGAAAAATTGGTTATCTGCATCTCGTGATTGATTTCGTCTTGAGTGATGCAAAGTATTGTGTGACGTGGGGAAATAAAGGGCACCGAACGTCGAAGGACGATCGGTCGCCAGGAGCAGGCGAGTGTCGGGAAGCCTGTCCGGTAGCAGGCAATCGTGAGGCTATGCTGCAAGCCAATCCATGTGGCGACGGTACGTTGGCGCTGTGTGGTGCGCCCTGCTTATTCGGGACCCGCTGTGAGTTCCTTGATATGTACGCGATGCAGTTCCTTCAAAGGTCCTCCAAACGTTGAATACAACGTCTCCTCAAGGTCCGGTCGCAGCAATAGATCGCATCCCTGTGTCGAGTAGGATTCGACTTGAAGACCTTGTCCCCGCAGACGCCACGCGCGCAGTACAAGCGCGGGCTTTCCGTTCTGGTCCGTCCACCGTAGAGGTGAACCAAAGGCTAGAGTTTGTAGTTTTGCATGGTGCCGCAGTGCGAGTGGGGGAACCAGCGCTATGCATCTCCCAAGCCAATCGTCGGCGCGAAACTGTTTGACCAGTTGTGGAAGTGTCGCATCCTCTCGCGCATCTTCTTCATCAAAGTCTTCCCGCCATGGCCACATTCCACTGGCTCCGAAGGGGCCGGCCGAGGTTGGCACTGTTCCGTTGATTTCAGTACGAACGACTCCTGCTAGATGTTCTGCACGCCTATCCGGCGCATCCCAGTGTCGATCGTCTGAGCGGAAGTAGTGGATCTCGTGGGTTCCGAGCCTTATCCATCCGCCGTAGGTCGGCTCATCCTCTGGTATCCGAACGAGAGGTCCGAGCGAACGGTGCGCCACTGTAGGGAAGGAGATGGCCGGCCGCGGGCCGAGGCTCGCATGCAACGCGATACGTGTCTCTAATGCTGGGAGGAGGGCTTGGAGCAGATCGCTTTCGAACTCCGGATCCCACTGACCCGTATGCCACAGGTGCGCCGGAAGGCCGCAGAGCACTTCGTCAAGGATGGCAATGACCAATTCGGACGGCCACGAAAGAACATCCGCCTGCGGTTTGCCCCTGTCGATTCGGTCGGTCTCGAGCTCAAGTCGCTCGCGCACAAGGGCGTTGAAGGACTCGTTATCCACCTCACGATGCTGCATTCGCTTGGCGACGATTTCAGGAAGGTCAGGCCAAACATCGGCAAGACAGGGCAGGAGTTCACCAACGTCGCCGAATCTCGCCAGCATGCGGCCGCGATGCGATGCAGGTTCGTTGAGCCGTGCATGCGCAGCTCTGACGACAGACACATGGACGCCAATCACGCTCAGCAGCCGAACAGCCAACGTCGAAAGGCTCCACGACTTTGACCTAGCGTATGAGCGCAGAATATCTTCGTTGAATGCGATGATGTTGGATACGTCCCACGGCGACTCTAAGAGCAGATGGAGCACCGCCTGAACTGAAGCCAGCTCCCGAGACCTTTCGGAGGATGACCGCACAAGCGTCAAAGAACCGCTGGCTCGATCCATTGGGCTATCAGCGATACAGCCAATACTGGTCACCGACAGGCGACGATAGCGCCCCTGACTACGACCCCGGCGTTCAATATGAGGCGCAGTGGCGTGGCGGCACCCTGGGTAGGGCATTGCTGATCTTGGTGGCCCACGCAAGGCGCTGCGGCGTCGAGCAGGAACAATTCTTCCTTGACGCGCGTGCAACGATGGGTCACATGGAGTCTTCGCTAGCCAAGCTTGGCGACGATGAGATTGAGATGCGAGCTCGAGCTGTTGCCGTTGATGCCGCTCGGAGGCTCTTGGATGGTCCTGAGTATCCCCTCACCAGCTTGGTTCTGGAGGGCAGCGTTGCTGAGGATCCATTGCTTTAGCGTCGCTCAGTTTGGGACGCGACTGGGACAGTGAGGCGGGAAATTCACGGTCCTGCTAGGCATTCATGCGAGTGTCGAGCAACTCTAGTAATCGCCTGTGCCCGCTGACCTTGCTTGGCATGCATGACGATCAAAGGGTAGTCCTGGGCTTGCGCTTCTTTGGATTTTAAGTCCGCGGTGTCTACCAATTTCACCATCCGGGCATGACGATCGGTGCAAACAATACACGACACCGACGCCACAAATGAAAACGCCCCGCACGAAGCGAGGCGTTTTGTTATTTTGGCTCCCCGACCTGGGCTCGAACCAGGGACCTACGGATTAACAGTCCGGCGCTCTACCGACTGAGCTATCGGGGAATCGCTGCAACAGCGAAGAAATGAATTCTAGCTAGTTTCCGATCTGCCCGTCAACACCTTTTTTGCGATGCACTACAAAAAATGTGCCGTGCAAGTTCACTCAACTAGTTCAGCCGCGGTCGAGGTACTGCTCCTTGTCCTTCACGTCCTTCCAGTCGTCGGCGTCGGGCAAGGGTTGCTTGGTCTTGGTGATGGACGGCCAGCCGGCTTGCGCGAGGTCGGCATTGATGGCGATCCACTTCTGCTGATCGGCCGGCACGTCTTCTTCGGCGTAGATGGCGTTGACCGGGCACTCGGCCACGCAGACGGCGCAGTCGATGCACTCGTCCGGATCGATGGTCAGGAAGTTCGGGCCTTCGCGGAAGCAGTCGACGGGGCAGACGTCCACGCAGTCGGTGTACTTGCAGCGGACACAGCTTTCGGTAACGACGTGAGTCATTTCGC
>JGI24740J21852_10000531_pt1 | contig 16282 bp, 9 predicted proteins | sample KBSCornC6_FD_21852 | JGI IMG/M metagenome (IMG submission 21852) | reverse complement strand
TCGAAGACGCGCGTGATTTGGCGGGCGAGGGTACCACCGGGGTCCTTGGACTGTTCTTGTGTCCGGTTACCCATCGCGTCCAGCGTGTACGTGATGCTGTTGCCCAGGCTGTCCGTCGCACCGGTCATGCGATGCGCCGCGTCGTAGGTGAGGCTCACACTGCTGCCGTCGGGCAATGCCACCTTCGCCAACTGGCCTGCGGCGTCATAGTTGTAGCTTGTGGTTTGCGCCGCACCGCTGGCCGGTGTCACCACCTGGGCGGTTAGCCAACCACGGTTCGAGTACGTGAACGCGGTGACCGTGCCGTTGGCATCTGCCATCTGCAGCGGGCGGCCGTTCGGGTCGTACCGGGTGATCGCGGTGGTGTGGCCCAGCGCATCGACGACTTGATACAGGTCGCCCTTCCGGTATTGCGGTGGGGTGTTGGTGTCATCCGCCGTGCGGTAGACGTAGGTGGTGCCGTCTTTGATATCGGTACGCGGGCCGCTGCGGCTGGCAACCTGACCATCGGCGGTATAGGTCCACGTGGTCGTGCGCGTTGGACCTGCCGCTGCGGCACTGAAGCCCTGACTGCCATTCGTGTCAGCAGTCGGGGTCTCGCTGTAGCTCGTCAGGTTGCCGTTGGCATCGTAGCTGTAGCTCTCCAGCTTCGTCGGCGAGGCCACCCGTGTTTGCAGGTTCCAGCTCGGATGCCATTCAGTGGTAACGGTGCGGGCAGTGGCTGTGCTGGCTCCTTCGACTCGCTGGATCTCTCGCTTCTGGCTATCGTAGGCATGCGTGGTGATGTTGCCGAGATAGTCCGTTTCCTGGATCAGGTTGTTGTTCGCATCGTAGGTGCTGCTACTGCGCGTGCTGCCGCACAGACCGCAAGGGGCGCTGATCGAAGTTGGCAGCAGCACGCCGTTCTGCAGCAGGAAGCTATAGACGCTTGTCTTGCCGGTGGGGGCGGTGACGATGGTCTGGTTGCTGTCACCGTATTGGAATTGATACGAATCGACGCCCCCTGCATGTGAACTGGAGATACCGCGCGCTTGATCGTCGTAGGCATAGGTGGCATACCGCCCGCCAGCCTCGTCGATCACGCCCGTCAGTGCAGTCGGAAAGCGCGTGTCCTCATACACGTACTGCCGCACGGTGTTGTCCGGCCAGGTGACGGACGACAGCATGCCGCTAGCGTTGTAGGCGTACTTCGTAACAGCACCATCGGGCGCGGTGATGCTGGACACGCGACCCTGTGCGTCATAGGCGAACGTCAGGCTACGGCCGCTGGGGGCGGTGACTTGATTGAGCTTGTCTTGCGCGTTGTACGTGAGCGTTGTTGTGCGGCCGTTCCGCTCGCGCACCGATTGCAGCTTGCCACCACTGTCGTAGGTCTCGACCGCGCCCGTATCAAAAACGGTGTACTGCCAGCCGGTGGTTTTGCCCGTAGCGTCCGTCACCGGTTGCAGCGTGTCGCGCGTGCCCGATGCCGCCCAGCTCCCGCCGGTCTTGATGAAGGCGGATCCTGACCCGTTATCGCGCAGTGTCGTGACCTGCGGTGGTGAGAACGTCGCAAAGCTGGTGTCGAGGCTGCGCTGCCAGTTCACGGTCCATTGACCCGCACCGCCAGTCGATCCGTACACGCCCTGGGAGCGGTAGGCAAACGTGACGGGGAGTTCGGCGCTGCTACCTGGATCCTGCTCGAAGAGAATCTTCGTGCCGGTGCCGGGAATGACTGGGTTACCAACCGCACAAGCTTGCACGGGAGTGGGCAGCGGCGATGATTTGCACGTCCAATTCGACTGTTTTGTGTAACCAGCAAGACATTGACCCGTGGACATCGCAGGCGGCCCATTCTGCGCCTGCCCGTTCGGGTTCAGGCCATTGGTTGCATACGTAATCGGATCAGTCTGGGTGACACCGACAACCGTCCAGCCAGCGTAAGGCGGATAGCCAGCAACAAACGCTTTCCACGCGGCAAGCGGACTGTCACCAAAAAACGTATACACCTGCCAGCCCATGCCGTTAAAACCCGGATCGGAAGGAGCACTAAAAACCGCACTCGGGCTACAGAAAAACGCCAACACTAGTAACGAAAAAAACCGGCGGAGACCGGTCAAGATGCGCGCCGAATGTGCAGCAACATATGGTCGAAACGTCTCCATCTGTATCGGCCACCCCCTTCCAAAAGCAATTTTCATTCGTCTATTTTCCCGGGCAATTCATTTCAGGTATCTGCGAACCGTCTGACGTATTACGTTGCTGGCTCGTTAGTTAGTGCTGTCGTCTTACTGCGTGGCGCCGACCGCGACTTTGAGCGGCCGGCTCATCGAATCGAACACACGCGTAATCTGCCGCGCGAGGTTGCCGCTCGGGTCCTTGACTTTGTCTTCGGTACGGTTGCCCATCGCATCCAGGGAGTAGGCAATGCTGTTGTCCTGGCCGTCCGTTGCGCCCGTCATGCGGTGCGCCGCGTCGTAGGTGAAGCTCATAGTGCTGCCGTCCGGGAGTGTCACCTTGGTCAACTGGCCCACCGCGTCGTAGCTGTAGTTCGTGGTTTGCGCTGCTCCGCTTGCAGGCGTCACTACCTGGCTGATCAACCAGCCCCGGTTCGAGTACGTGAACGCGGTGACGCCGCCGTTGGCGTCGGTTACCTGCAGTGGGCGACCGTTCGGGTCGTACTGATTGACCGTGGTGGTGTGGCCCAGCGCATCGACGATCTGGTACACGTCACCCTTGCGATATTGCGGTGGGGTGTTGGTGTCGTCCGCCGTGCGGTAGACATAGGTCGTGCCGTCGTTGACATCCGTACGTGGACCGCTGCGGCTCGCTACCTGACCGTCGGCGGTGTAGGTCCATGTGGTCGTGCGCGTTGGCCCCGTTGCCGTAGCGCTGAAGCCTTGGCTTCCATTGCTGTCGGACGTCGGCGTTTCGCTGTAGCTGATCAGGTTGCCATTGCTGTCGTAGCTGTAGGTTTCCAGCTTCGTCGGCGAGGCCACCTGTGTCCGCAGGTTCCAGAACTGAGCGTGCCACTGCGTGCTGGTGGTGCGGGCACCAGGCGTGCCCGATCCCTCGACACGTTGAATCTCGCGCTTCTGGTTGTCGTAGGCGTGGGTCGTGACATTGCCGAGGTAGTCGGTTTCTTGGGTCAGGTTGTTGTTCGCGTCGTAGCTGCTTGTCTTTCGCGTACTGCCGCACAGGCCGCAAGGGGCGCTGATCGAAGTCGGCAGAAGCACGCCGTTCTGCTTGAGGAAGCTGTAGACGCTGGTCTTGCCGGTTGGATCAGTGATGGTGGTTTGGTAGTTGTCGCCGTACTGAAACCGGTACTGATTCACGCCACCGGCGAGGGCGCTGCTGACAGTGCGGGCCTGGGTGTCATAGGCATAGGTGGCGTACCGGCTGCCGTTCTCGTCGATGACACCGGTCAGCGCGGTCGGGATGCCAGTGTTTTCATAGACGTACTTGCGCACAGCACCGTCCGGCCGGGTCACACTCGATAGCACGCCGCTGGCGTTGTAGGCGTACTTTGTGGTGGCCCCGTCCGGCGCGGTCACACTGACCAAACGACTCCGAGCGTCATAGGCGAAGCTCAGACTGCGGCCGCTCGGGGCTGTGACGGTGGTGAGCTGGTTGGCTGCGTTGTAAGTCAGCGTGGTAGTGCGCCCGTTTTGCTCCCGCACCGACTGCAGCTTGCCATTGGTGTCGTAGGTCTCCACAGCACCGCTTGCCTGCACGCCATACTGCCAGCCGGTCACCTTGCCGCTGGCGTCGGTGACAGATTGCAGCGTGTCCTGGCTGCCGATGGCGCTCCACCCCGTGCCGCTTCCACTGAAGGTAACGACCGAGCCGTCCTCGCGCCCGGCAGACACCTGCGGTGCCGAGTTCACGGCGGCACTGGTATCCAGACCGCGCTGCCAGTTCGGCGTCCATTGCCCGCCCCCACTGACACCGTAGGACTGGTAGGCTAGCGTTACGGGCAGGTCGGGACTGCCGCCCTCATCTCCGTCAAAGAAGGTCTTGGTGCCGGTGCCGGGAATGGCAGGACTTCCGGCAGTACAGGTTTGCACGGGTGGCGGGGGAGGCTTGCATGTGCCATTCGACTGCAGTGTGTAGCCCGACTGGCAAGAATCCTTCTGAGCGATGCCATAGCCGTAGTCAATACCCGGCGCGTTTGGATTTGACGCCAAACAAGGTACCTGATTTCCCAGACTCTGCGCCGCCCCAACACCAGCGAATGCCCAGGGACTCACGAGTCCCTCAAGATCAAATCCGATCTGGCAAGCCGACATAGGATCACTGCCATAGTACGAAACGCCGTGGTACACATAAAACCACCTATGGCCGTTAGAACTCGACGTTTGGCTAAAGCCCCAAGTTGGGGCAAGCGCACAGGCTGCTACAAGTAGCGTAAGACTCGGGCGGAAGCGTTTCCGATGGCGAAATCTGGCTTGTTTCATCTTTTTGTCTACCAACTCAGCCAGGAGCACGATTAAGGCAGCGCATGCTCCATAACTTGCGGTGAGTCTCTGATGGTTTGGTTTCTTTATTCTTTTACGAAGCCGGCCCGACCGTGATCTTCAACGGCCGGTTGATCGAATCCACAACACGCGTGATCTGGCGAGCAAGATTGCCATTCGGGTCCTTCGCCTGCTCCTGAACGCGATTGCCCATGGCGTCGAGCGTGTAGCTGAGGCTGTTCCCCGCACTGTCGGCAACGTTAGTCAGGCGATGCGCCCCGTCGTAGGTGAAGCTGATGCTGCTGCCATCAGGCTGCGTCACTCGGGTCAACTGGCCAGCGGCGTCATAGCTGTAGCTGGTGGTTTGGGCGGTTCCGCCGGCCGGTGTGACGACCTGACTGGTGAGCCATCCGCGCGGGGCATAGGTGAAGGTCGTGACGGTGCCGTTGGCGTCCGTCATCTTGAGCGGACGGCCGTTCAGGTCTGTCAGGTCAATGGTCGTGACGTGGCCCAGGGCATCTGTCAGGCTGGCCAGATCGCCACGGCGGTACTGCGGTGGCGAATTGGTGTCGTCCGCGTTGCGGTAGCTGAAGCTGACCTTATCGCTCACGTCGGTACGCGGGCCTTGCTTGGTCAGCACCTGTCCATCGCCGTCGTAGGTCCAAGTGGTGGTGCGGGCCGTGCCAATTGCCGTAGCGTTCAAACCTTGGCTGCCCGTCTCGTCCGCCGTGGGCTGCACGGTCTGACTGCATACGACGCCGATGGGCGTGTCGTCCACCTTGGCGCTGGTCGGCGCGCAGTATTGGCCGCTATCACCATTGAACACGGTCGTCACGATCTGTTTGGGCTCAGCGACCTTGACCGGTTGGCGCCAGACCGGGTGCCATTGCGTGCTGATCTTGCGGGCGCCTGCGGGAACGGCATACCCATCCAGACTGCTCGGGCATGCTGTACCGGCAGGCAGACCTTCGACTCGCGTAGTTTCCAGATTGCGTGTCAGGTCATAGCCAAAGCAGGTGACGTTGCCGTTGAAGTCCGTCTGTGAGGCAACGTTGCCGTTGGCATCGTAGGTCGCCGAGGCGGGCCCGCAATCGTCGCAAGGAGCACCAGTCAGGCTTGCCAGTTGTGTCAGCCCCTGGGCATTGACGAAGTTGAACGCGCGCGCTGTGCCCAGCGGGTCCGTCACGGTGACAGACGTTCGCGGCTGCAGGTTCGAGAAGGTGTAGCGATATACGCCGCCAGCCAGTTCAGTCGACACTGCGAAACCCTTGCTGTCGTAGCGGATGGTCGAATAGCGTTGGCCGTTTTCGTCCGTGACGCCGGTCAGCAGATTGCGCCGTGTGCTGGCGTTGGGGTTGTAGTCGGGCTCGTCCCAGTTGTACGTCTTGGTCTGGCCGTCCTGGTAAGTGACGGTCTTGGTGCGGAAGCAACTGGCCGTGCGACAGTTCCAGTTCGAGCGGATGGGTTCGTAACCATAACTGACCGTTTGTCCCATCGGGTCCACCAAGGCGGTGAGTCGACCGTAACTGTCGTAACGCAGGCTCAGTGATTTACCGAAACCATCGGCAACCCCAATCAGGTAACCCTCGCCGGGGGCGATGCTGGCCGGGGTGCTGGCGTCCGAGTAGATCAGCGTCTTTGTCTGGCCATTGCGGTACTGAATCTGGCGCAGCACGCCATTGGCGTCATAGCGCTCGGTGTCGTCGTTGATTCCACGACGCACGGTCCACTGACCGTTGGCAGCCCCAGCGGGAACGCTGGTGTCAGTAGGCGGTGACATGAAGCGCAGCGTGTCATGTGTGGAAGGGCTGACCGTCGTCGCACTGGCACCATCCCAGTTGTAGTCGTAGAGCAGACCGCCGGGGCGGGCGATGTGGACTTGGTTTGTCGTATGGAAGCCGCCGCCTTGGTCGATTGTTTGAGTGCCTGTTACGCCCGCTATGTTGATATAGCGGAACGTGCGGGTCATCGTTCTGTTACCTCCGATGCCGCCGTTAGGAGGGGGCAAGTCGACAATGTCGCCTGTGTAAGTCAAGCCACTGGGAACGAGGCCAGTGACAGGCTGGGGAGGCACCACGCTCTGAGAGAGTGCCGTTCCCATGTTGCGCTGACTGCTGTTGTAGTAGCGCTCAAAGGACAAGATGCCTCGCGGGTCAACATAGTCGACATCCGCTTGCCGGTATGTTCCGTCTTCCGGGAAGATTGGCTCTCCCTGCCCATGGCAGGAGCCTTCAGGACATTGCTGAACCGGAATGTCCTGATAGCAGTAGGGCTCGAAGTAGCGAGGGTCGGTTGCCGTACCGGTCCCCTTTTTTAAGTTGTCTTCCATCGCCCAGCCAGCTGGGCAGAAAAGACCTTCAGTAACAACGCTCGTTGTGCCGCTCGTATAGAGATTGCCATTAAACGTGAGCTCGTAGTCATGTATCCACATATGACTGAGGCCCCAATAAAATGCCGGAGAGTCACTTCGGCGGAAATTTAAGGCTTCGCAGTGATATCGCGGATCCGGCGAACAGTTAGCTGCAAGCTCTGCCTTGTAAGCGTCAAACGCTGCTTGGGCCGTGTCATATATGTCGCTTGCGAAAAACAAGCTCACGGGCATCAACGTTACGCGCCGAGTCTGCTGGGCATAGATCTGTTGGCAGCCGAGCATGGAAACAGCTAGGCATACCGCCCACCGCAGAGTTCTATTGAGCCTTTTCATGTTTTTACTTTCCATTCGGATCGAACACAAACTTCCAATCGGCATACGTCGTTCGCGTCTGGTTGGCGTCGGCTCCCGGTGAGCCTGCTGTGGCCAACGGCGTCCCACTACCTTTCGAATAGACACCCGTCACCCCCCCATCCGGCGCCCGCACAATGCCCCAGTCCTTCGATCGGCTGATCGGGTCAAACGGCACATCGCGCAGGTGGTGCCGGGTCACCGGAAACCGCTTGTCATCGACCAGGTCTTCCAGCGACTTCGGCATGGCGCGCGGCTGGCTCGGCGACGAGTAGTAGTAACTCTTGATCGCCAGCACGACGTGCTCGCCGGCCCAGCGCAACGCGTGTTCATCCTCGCGGCGTCTTTGCTGCGATGCCCATTCACCGACCTTGGCCAAGCCAATGCCGAACACCAGCACGCCGACCAGTAGAGCGGGGTAGGCAAAGCCGCGCGCCTTACCAGTCCGCATAAAGGGTTCCATCCATGGCTTTGCCCGGCGCGCCGCTGCGGATGTCATAGATACCCGGCTCGCCATTGGGCGAGGGCAGGGGCTTCCAGCTATCCGTGCGATCCGTGATCGGGTCCATCGGCGGCGCCTTGAGATAGCGCTGCTTCACCAAGTCCGCCAGCGATGCCGGGTACTGATTCTTGTCGGCGTAGAACTTGTCGATGGCGTCGCGCACCATCTCCAGGTTGGCACGCAGCACACGCTCCTTGGCCACATCCACGTGCTTGAAATACTGGGGCAGCGCAATCGTCGTAAGCAGGGCGATGACCGCCATGACGACCATCAGCTCGATCAGCGTGAACCCACGCGCGCGGGATTGTTTAGCGGGCCGCGGAACTTTCACCATTGCTTGTACGGCCGGCCGTCCAGGCCGACCTCCTCGCTGGTTGAGTGCACGTCGTACACATCCTCGCCGGGCTGCGGCGCATCGGCGGGTGACCGGTAACTGCGTGGCGCCCAGGTCTGCTCGGCTTCGAGCGACAGCGGCGCAAATGGGTCGCGCGGGACCGACCGCAGGAAGTAGAGCTTGCGGTGGTCCGGGTCGCGCGCCGACGGCGCGCCCGTCACCAGCACGGCGAGTGAAGGCGGGTAGCCCGACAGCGTTCCGGGCGACTGAATGTCGCCTACCTCAACCGCGTGCTTGTACGCATCCAGTGCATCGCGAATGCGTTCCAAGCCCACGCGCAGTTCGTGCTCCTTCGCACGCTTGGTCATGAGTTGAGCAACCGGCGTGGCGAGCACCGCCAGCGTGGCCAGCACGGCCAGCACCACGCCCAGCTCGATCAGGCTGTAGCCCCGGCACTTGGTAGTCTTCATGGCGCGGCACTCCCAAGCTGAATCACCGTCTTGCTTGGGATTGGCTCGTAGAACACCACCAGCGTCTTGTCGTTCATGCTCTCAACGCGATAGCCGTCCCCCAGCGACGCCCCCGGTTTGACCGGCACCAGTGCATCACCCTTGGCCAGGAAGTGGGCCGGCTTGCCGGACTCGTCAGACATCACGCCGAAATACCGGAACGGAAACGGCGGTGGTTGCGGAGGCGGTGGGGGTGGTGCTGGCGGAGGAGGTGGGGGCGGTGGTACGACCGCATTGAACGGATCACCCCCAGCCGGATCAAGCGCTGCGCGCGTGATGACTGTGGTCGGCGCAGGCGTGGGCGCCTCTGGCTGGCGTTCCGGCTTGCGCTGCCGGGGCGTGCTCACTTCCACCACGGCAACGTCGGTGTTGAGCATCCCGTGATCCTGCAGCCAGATCCACCCAGTGGCGGCCAGCGTGAGTCCCAAGGCGACGAGATAGACCGGCTTCACGTCAGTGCCCCCGGTACCACAGCACGAACGTGAGGTCGGCCGTGACGGTCTGCTCGGTGCCGCCATTCTTGGTAAAGGTCAGGCTTTCGAGCGCGAGACTCGGGTGCTTCTGCAGCAGATCGGCCAAGCCGGTCTTGATGGCGGGGTACAGCCCAATGACCGTGGTTTGCAGGCGGACTGAGTGGACATCCTCCGCCGATGCTTCTTCCACATCCTTGTTGAATACGACTTGGTCGACTCGCACGCTTTGCGCGGTGAAGGCGGTAAAGATGTCGCTGCCGATTACTGAACGGTTCAGCGGCGATTCCAGTTGCGTGGCAACGGCTTCCAGCGGACTGGTCTGGCGCACCGGTACGGGCGCTGCCGCACGTTTCTTCGCAAGGTCTCGCTGAACCCGCGCGAGTTGCACCGCGGTGCGAGGCTCCCACACCGCCCACAGAAACGCCGCGCCACCCAAGAGCAGCACCCCGATCGCCGCAAAGACCGGAACGCGTGACACCAGCCGGGCGAGACGGAACAGCGTCCATTCGAACCACTGCCCGAGTCCCGATCCGATTCTGCGGAGCACCGACGCCGCCACGTTACTTGACCGAAATGGAGACCGGCGCCGGCATCTGCGGTGGCTGCGGGGCCGCCGTCATACCGATCGGTGTCGCCGTAGCGACCGAGATTGCACCCGTCCCGGCTGCCTTCGCGCGGAAATGCAGCTTGGCCCATTCGCCTTGGCCGGTGAGGGGCGCATTCTCATCAGACGAGAGGGTGACCATGACGCGGCCCACGGCTGGCAGGTCGGTCTTGGCGAGATTGGGTGCAGCTTTCTGCCCCGCGAACATGCCGCCAGCCTCGACGCCGTCGAAAGCAAAGCGGTCCTTATCGTACGCAAACTGAATCGGCACGCTGCGCAGTGCGGTATCGGTACGCAGGTTCAGCGAGACCGAAAAGGTTTCTCCCACCTTGGCAGCCGACGGGCCATTTATGGTCAGGGCGATGCTGCCGCCTTCCTGCGGGGCAGCGGCAGGGGCCTCACCAGATTCCGCGGTGTTCGATGACTGTGCGGTTGCCGGGTTGGCGGGTGCCCCATCGACGATCTTGAGTTCCGCTGGCGGTTTTCCGTCCGGCAGGCTGTGGCGTGCCCGAGCGTTGGTCTCGGTGCCCGACCAGAACTCCATGAAATTGGTATCCGGCCGGTGTGCCGGCTTGACGATGCGCGGCGTGATCGACAGCACGATCTCGTTGCGCGCGCCATCGTCCGACTGCGAGGAGAACAGGCGACCAAGCAACGGGATATCACCCAGCCCCGGAATGCGGTACGAGGTGGACGTCTGCTGCGTCTTGATCAGGCCTGCGAGAAGCTGCGTCTCGCCATCGCGCAGCTTAAGCACCGTCGTGGCATTGCGCGTGCCAATCTGGTAGACCACGCTACCGCTGCGCGTGGTGACGCGGTTGGCGAGTGAACTGACTTCGAGGTTGATCTTCATGCTGACCTCGTCGTCTGGCGAGATCGATGGCTCCACCTCAAGCTTCAGACCAACATCAAGGTATTGGACGCTTTCCGATACAAAACCGGTTGACGTGGACGTCGTGGTGACAACAGGCAGCTTGTCGCCAATCAGAATCTTGGCCTTTTCGTGGTTCTTGGCGCGGATCTTCGGGTTGGCTAGCAGATCGGTGTCACCGAGTTCGCGCCGAAGGTTGATCACAGCGTTGGGCGTGCTCACACCAATGCGATCGCTGTTGATGCTTTTAAGATCGTTGAGGGTAAGCGAGGAAGCGCCGGTGGCAGAAAGCGGCGTGAGCGTAAAGCTGTTGGGATATTGAATGCCCAGTTGCGTGAGCTTGGTCGAGCTGACTTCCAGCACTTCGACTTCCAGCACCACTTCCGAATCGTTGCGGTCCTGAAGCTCAACCAGACGCTCAGCCAGTCGCACAACATCCGCCGATTCACGAATCACCACCATATTGGTGCGCTCGTCGATGTATGGGTCCTTGATCTTGAGCATCGTCTTGAGCATCGCGCCGGTTTGCTTCGCTTCGGCGTTCGTCAAATAGAACGCGCGCACCACGAGATCCTGATAATCGCGTTGTTTCTCCGGCGTGTTCGGGTAGATCAGAATGGTCGAGCCATTCATCAGCTTCTTGTTGAGCTGTGTGGTGGACAAAATCAGATCCAGCGCGTCTTCCAGCTTGGCTTGGCGCAGAAAGACGGTGGTCTTTAAATCGGGGCGGACATCCTTGTCCAGGATGAAATTGATGCCTGTGCTGCGCGCCATGGCCTCGAAAATCATCCGCACGCTAGCATCACGGAAATCGAGGTTAATCGGCTGCTTCGCCGCTGGGCCCTTGGCTTGGGGAGGGTCGCGCTGCCCAGACTGCTGCTCTAGCGCGGCCTGTGCTTCCAGCAAGCGGCGGTTTTTGGGATCGCCGCGCAGCGCGGCTTCAATGGCGGCGAGTGCGGTTTCCTGCGATCCGCTGACGGATTTTTGTTTGGAGAGTTCTAGCGCAGCGGCGTTTTGTTCTTCGCGCTTGACGGTCTGCAGCAGGGCCTGCGCATGGTCGTTCTGGGGCTCGATTTCCAGCAGGCGTTTAAGCGTGGTTTGTGCCGCAGAGCGTTTGCCCGCGTTGAGTTCCTTGCCGGCCTGTTGGAGCAGCTTGTCTGCGACCGTGTCCTGGGTCGTGCGTCGCGCCACACGTAAGGTGGCGCTCTCGGGGTACTTGGCAATGCCGGCATCCAGCGTGGCCAGCGAATCTTCGTAGGCGCCAGCCACCATCTGGTGATTGGCTTCGTCCCGAATTCTTTGCTCCGCGCAACCGCCCAGCGCCAACGCGATCAGGAGCGCTGCGCACCAGCGCATCCCATTGTGCCGAATCACTGCTAACTCCCCGTGCCGATTTGGTTTTTTTGACTTGGCCCGCGGGCCGGTGCGCATTATGCAGTGCGGGTTGTTGATAGCACAACGCTTGAACGCAATTGCCCGGGATACTCAAATTTTCTCAGTAGGTAAATCTCGACACCCCACTTCGCCAATGTTGCATATCGTCCGGCCGAATGGCAGGCTTCGGGCGCAGAAAATCTGCATAGAAGTGAAATAAAGCTTCCTTAAATCAGTTGTCAGGGATTTTTTGACGGAGTGCGAACGACGCGTCGGAGCGCTTTGTTAATAGCGGATAACAAAACTCCGGAGCGGGGATGAAGCGATTTGTCATGAGATGGCGTCAACGCATGGCGGTACCTTTGAGCGTGGCTGCAATGTGGTGCGCTTCCACGTCTAAGAAGATATCTCTTGCGCGATGCGTTCTCGCTGCATGTCTGCTCGCAGGAGCGGGGCAGGCCTTTAGCTCCACGATGGGCGCGGACGGCTATGTTTGGATAGCGACGTCATCGGATAGCGTACAAGCAAATCCTTATGTATATCGATCCGCAAGCAGCCCGGAGGCGGCCTGCCGGGCGATTCTTGACTGGGAAAGCCGGCCGAACTGGGTCTGGAAATTTGTTGCGTTAGATTCTGGCACGAACCCACCAAGTTCCCCGAGGGCTTACGGCTGCATCTCCACTATTGTCACTCCAACGTATTCGTATCCTCCGTATGACTATGGCAATGCCGGCGTAACGTTGGAATGCGCTCCTGGATATAGGGGATATCCGCCGACAGATCCGTGTCAGCCAATCAATTCGGCAGCGGTGCGGGCCAACCCGATTGCCGACCCGGTAATCCCAGGATCTCAAATCACGATTTTGACGGAGCGGGACGTCGCTGGTAACACGGAATTGCCCGTTGATCGCTTCTACCGTTCGTCTGTTCTCTTTGGTCCGCAGATTAGTCTGGGTCAATGGGTCTTCGGCTGGCAGCGGGAGCTTGATGTTGGGGCCAGCACTAGCCGGGGCAGAATCAGCGCTTTGCGCGACGATGGGACCGTTTTCGTCTTCCAGCTGAGCAGTGGGGCCTGGACGGCTGTAGGCACGCAAGACACGCTGCAGCCGGTTTCGGACGCCGCAGGCAACGTTACTGGCTGGCAGTACACGACCGTTGATACCGGCGTGGTGGAAAACTACGCCGCTGATGGCAAACTGCAATCGGTGCGAGAACGCAGCGGCCGTACAACGACACTCACATACAACGCTGCTCGGCAATTGACCTCGGTCACGGCCCCCAGCGGCCGCAGCTTGGTCTTCGGCTATGACAACCAGAGTCGTGTGGCGAGCGTAGTCACTGCGGATGGAGCGACTACACAATATGCCTACAACGCTGCAGGCATGCTATCGACCGTAACATACCCGGACGGCACGACCCGCCGGTACGTCTATGAGGACAGCCACCTTCCCACCGCGTTGACTGGCGTTATCGACGAGAACGGCGGTCGCTACGTCACCTATGCCTACGACGCATCGGGCCATGCTATCAGTAGCTCACTGGGAAATGGGGTTAATCACTACCAGTTTCAGTACGGCTCCGGCAACTACACCAACGTTACCGATCCAACTGGCAAGGTTCGCGCCTACAATTTCCTCAGGCAGAACGGCGAGCTGCTGCTGACTTCCGTCACCGCACCCTGCGCGGCGTGCGGAATTACGCGGCAAAGCAGCAAGTACGACACCAACAACAACTTGATCCGTGAGACGGACTACCTGGGCAACGTCACGACTCACGCCTACGACAGCCAGAAGCGCGAGACTCAGCGGGTCGAGGGATCCGGCGCGCCGAACGCCCGCACTACCAGCACGCAGTGGCACCCACAGTTCTGGAACTTGCGGACCCAGGTGGCCTCGCCGACCAAGCTGGAGAGATACAGCTACGACGCCAACGGCAACCTGGTCAGCTACAGCGAGACGCCGACGTCGGATACCAACGGCAGCCAGGGCTTCAACGCTGTGGCAACTGGCCCCGCACGCACAACCACGTGGACCTACACCGCCGATGGCCAAGTAGCGACCTCCAAGGGGCCGCGCACGGATGTCAACGACGGCACGACGTACGTCTACCGCACGGCCGATGACACCAACAGCCCGCCGCAGTACCGCAAGGGCGACCTGTACCAGGTCGTCGATGCGTTGGGCCACACGAGCACGATCAACCAATACGACCCCAATGGCCGCCGGCTGCAGATGACGGACGCCAATGGCAGCATCATCACATTCGTGTACTCGAACCGTGGCTGGCTGATCCGCCAGACGGTGACGCCATCAGGCGGAGCAGGGCAGACCACGAGCTACGAGTACGACAAGGTCGGCCAACTGACCAAGGTGACGCAGCCCGATGGCGGCACAGTGAGCTTCAGCTACGACGGCGCCCACCGGTTGGTCGGGGCTGGCGACAGCGCTGGCAACAGCATCACGTACAGGCTGGACGCCATGGGCAACCGAGTGCAGGAGCAGTCCAAGGACCCGAGCGGGAATCTCGCTCGCCAGATCACTCGCGTCTTCGATTCGATGAACCGACCGCTCAAGGTCACGGTCGGCGCCACACAGTAAGCACAACAACATCCACTAACGAACCATCATGCGACACACAAGAATCCTCCGGGGGATCAGCGCCGCGGTGTTACTAAGTCTGAGCGGCCAGCTGCTGGCGCAGACAACGCAGTACTCCACCACGCAGTACGCCTACGACGCGGCAGGCAACCTGACTCAGGTGACCGACCCACGCGGTCTTGTGACCACGTTCACCTACGACGCCCTGGGCCGCCGCACGCAAGTGCAGGCCCCGCCCGCCGCATCGGGTGGAGCTGCCCCGGTGACCGTGTTCAACTACGACGGCCAGGACCGCGTCACCAAGGTCACCGACCCACGCAGCCTGGTGACCGCCTACACCATCGACGGCCTGGGCAACACCACTGCCCAGCAAAGCCCGGACACCGGCACCACGAACGCGACGTACGACGCCGCCGGCAACCTGATCACCCGTACCGACGCCCGCGGCAAGACCACCACATACACCTATGACGCCCTGAACCGGCTCACCAAGGCAACATACGCCAGCGGCACCCCCACCGTCATGGAATACGACGGTGGCACCAGCCCGCAGCCCAACGACATCGGTCACCTCACCAAGATCACCGACGAGTCCGGCAGCACGCGCTTCCAGTACGACGGCTTCGGCAATCTGGTGCGCATGGCCCAGACCAGCACCGCCAATAGCGTTACCGTCACGCAAACGGTGTCGTACGCCTACGGCACTTCTGGCAGCAGCACCGGCCACGTGGTCAGCCAGACCTACCCGAGCGGTAACGTCATTGGCTACAGCTACGATGCGGGCGGCCGCATCGCCGGCCTCACGCTGACCACCGCCAAGGGCAATACCGCATTGCTGTCGAGCATCCAGTACCAACCGTTCGGCAAGCCCACCGGCTGGACCTGGGGCAATGGCACCGCCTATACACGCAGCTTCGACCTCAACGGTCGCCTGACCCAGTTCCCGCTCGGGGCGACCACCGGCACCGGTGCCACCCCGAACGGCCTGTCGCGCACCGTCAACTACGACGTCGCCTCACGCATCACGGCGTACACCCACACGGACACAGCAGGCAGCCCGAGCAGCAGCACGGCCACGGCCGCCAACCAGACGTTTGGCTACGACGACAACGACCGGCTGATCAGCTATCTGCCGGCGGCCAGCAGCCAGAGCTACAGCTACGACGCCAACGGCAACCGCACCGGCCAGACCATCGGCGGTAGCAGCTACACCCAAACCATTGACCCGGCGAGCAACCGTCAGACGGCCAGCACGGGCCCGACCCCCACGACGAACAGCTACGACGCGGCGGGCAACCAGACCAGTGACGGCAACGTCACGTACAGCTACAGCGACCGGGGCAGGCTGGCCAGTGTCACCAAGGCGGGCACGACCACAAGCTACCTGTACAACGGCCTCGGCCAACGCATCACAAAGACCGGCAGCAGCGTGCCGAGCGGAGCGACGCGCTACGCATACGACGCCGCCGGTCACCTGATCGGCGAATACGACCAAACAGGCGCCCCCGTCCAGGAGACGGTGTACCTGGGCGACACGCCGGTGGCGACGATCAAGAACCAAACCGCGTACTACGTGTATGCGGACCAGATCGACACGCCGCGGGTGATCACGGACATGAACAACCTGATGGTGTGGCGGTGGGATCAGGCGGATCCGTTTGGGGTGGCAGCGCCGAATGAGAACCCGACGAGCCTCGGCACCTTCACGTACAACCTACGCTTCCCCGGCCAGGTCTATGACGCGGAGACGGGCAAGCACTACAACGTGAATCGGGACTACGATCCGGTGGGTGGGCGCTACGTGCAGTCCGATCCGATTGGGCTCAGCGGAGGGCAGCCCTCGACCTACGCCTATGTCGA
>JGI24740J21852_10000527_pt1 | contig 16316 bp, 13 predicted proteins | sample KBSCornC6_FD_21852 | JGI IMG/M metagenome (IMG submission 21852) | reverse complement strand
GTCGAGGCCACCCACAGGCGGATGATCTCGGCGCCCATCTTGTTGGCGATTTCCTGCGGCGCGATCGTGTTGCCGATCGACTTGGACATCTTGCGGCCTTCACCATCCACCGTGAAGCCGTGCGTGAGCAGGCCCTTGTATGGCGGTTTGCCATACAGCATCGAGGCGGTCAGCAGCGACGAGTGGAACCAGCCGCGGTGCTGGTCCGAGCCTTCCAGGTACAGATCGGCCAGGCGGCCATCGGGCAGCTCGGCCGAGGCGTCATATAGATCGGCCGCGTGCGAGCCGCGGATGACGTGCCAGTGCGTGGTGCCCGAGTCGAACCACACGTCGAGCGTGTCGCGGTTCTTCTCGTACATGTCGGCTTCATCGCCGAGCAGCTCGCGCGGGTCGAGCGACTGCCAGGCTTCGATGCCGCTCTTTTCGATGCGCTGGGCGACTTGCTCCAGCAGCTCGGGCGTGCGCGGGTGCAGCGCGCCGGTTTCCCTGTGCACGAAGAAGGCCATCGGCACGCCCCATTGGCGCTGGCGCGAGAGCGTCCAGTCCGGGCGGTTGGCGATCATGTTGTGCAGGCGCTGCTTGCCCCACGACGGGTAGAACGCGGTGGCGTCGATGCCGGCCAGCGCCGTCTCACGCAGCGTGGCATTGCCGTCGTTGGGCTGCACGTCCATCCCCGCGAACCACTGCGAGGTGGCGCGGTAGATGATCGGTGTCTTGTGGCGCCAGCAGTGCATGTAGCTGTGCGGGTGCTTGTGTGCGTCGAATAGGTTGCCCGAGTCGCGCAGCACTTCGACGATCTTCGGATTGGCATCCCAGATCATCTGGCCGCCGAACAGCGGCAGCGTGGATGCGTACACGCCGTTGCCCATCACCGGGTTGATGATGTCGGCGTCGACCATGCCGTGCGACTTGCACGACTGGAAGTCTTCCACGCCGTATGCGGGCGCGGAGTGGACGATGCCCGTGCCGGTGTCAGTGGTCACATAGTCGCCCAGGTAGACCGGCGAGGTGCGGTCATAGCCCGCGTCCATCTTGGCGAGCGGGTGGTGGAAGCGCACGCCCGAGAGCGCCGCACCTTCGCACGTGGCCAGCACGGTGCCTTCGAGCTTCCAGCTCTGCAGGCAGGCCTCGACGCGCTCCTTGGCGACGATCACGAGGCCGCGCGTCGTATCGACCAGCGCGTATTCGATTTCCGGGTGCAGGTTCAGCGCCTGGTTGGAGGGGATCGTCCATGGCGTGGTGGTCCAGATCACGATCCAGCCCGGCTTGGCCTTGAGCACATCGGCGCCCACGTGGAAGGCGCTGGCCAGTGCGTCGATATCCGCAAACGGGAAGCCGACGTCGATCGACAGGTCGGTGCGGTCTGCGTATTCGACTTCGGCTTCCGCCAGCGCCGAGCCGCAATCAAAGCACCAGTTGACCGGCTTCAGGCCGCGGAAGACGTAGCCCTTTTCCAGGATCTTGCCCAGCGCCCGGACCTCATCCGCCTCGTTGCGGAAGTTCATGGTCAGGTACGGATCGGCCCAATCGCCCAGCACGCCCAAGCGCTCGAAGTCCACCTTCTGGCGGGCGATCTGGCCGGTGGCGTAGGCGCGCGCCTTCTCTTGCACTTCCTTGACGGGCAAGCCCTTGCCGAACTGCTTTTCGATCTGGATCTCGATCGGCATGCCGTGGCAATCCCAGCCCGGCACGTAGACGGCATCAAGCCCGGTCAGGCCGCGCGCCTTGATCACCATATCCTTGAGGATCTTGTTGACCGCGTGGCCGATGTGCAGGTCGCCGTTGGCGTATGGCGGGCCGTCGTGCAGGATGAACTTCTTCGCGCCCTTGCGCGCGGCGCGGATGGTCTTGTAGAGCTGCTTGTCCTGCCATTGCTTGACCCATTGCGGCTCGCGCTTGGGCAGATCGCCGCGCATGGGGAAGGGGGTGTCCAGCAGGTTGACCGGGTACTTGCTCTTCTCCGGCGTGGGCTTTTTGGACTTCGGGGAATCGGACATGGTGTGATGTGGGGCAGATTCGGGCAAATCGGATCGGGGCAGCGCGCCTATCAGGGCAGGGCGCGTGCGCGGCGTAGCTTTCGGGCGGCGAGTGCGTCAGCCGCCTACTGAATTCGGTCGGTAGCTGAGGTGGCGGAATTGGCAAACTGCGCGCGCCGCAGGGCTGGCGATTCGCCGTCGGCAGGCACAGCCAGGCCGAAGAAATGGCGCGCGTCGATGCAGTCCTGCGCGATGGCATCTTTCAGCGCATCGAGCGAATCGAAGCGGGCCTCGTCGCGCAGCTTCTTCATGAATTCCACGCGGACCAGCTTGCCGTAGACGCTGGCGTGGTAATCGAAGATATGCACTTCCAGCAGCACGCGGCCGGAATCATCCACGGTCGGGCGCACGCCGATGCTGGCGACGGCCGGCAGCGGTTTCTCGGCCAGCCCGTGCACCTGCACGACAAAGATGCCCGATACCGCTGGCTTTTTATGCGAGATGCGCAGGTTCAGCGTCGGGAAGCCCAGCGAGCGGCCGAGCTTCTGCCCGTGCACCACATGCCCGCTGATCGCGTAACCGTGGCCGAGCAAGCGGCGCGCGTGTTCCAGGTCACCAGCGGCCAGCGCCTCGCGCACGGCCGAGCTGGAGATGCGGATGCCGGATTCCGACACCGAGCCCATCTGCTCGACCTCGAAGCCGAACTGGGCGCCCGCTGCCTGCAGATAGGTAAAGTCGCCCGCGCGCTTGGCGCCGAAGCGGAAATCATCGCCCACCAGCAGCCAGCGCGTGTGCAGGCCGTCGACCAGCACGTTGCGCACGAACTCGTCCGGCGTCTGGCCGGCGAAATGCGCGTTGAAGTGCTCCACGACGATGCGATCGACGCCCTGTTTGCGCAGGCTTTCGAGCTTGTCGCGCAGCAGTGCGATGCGGGTGGGGGCGCGGTCCGGCATGAAGAATTCGCGCGGATGCGGCTCGAACGTCATGACCGTGAGCGGCAGCCCGCGTGCGTCGGCCGCCGCGCGTGCACGGGCCAGCAGAGACTGGTGCCCGCGGTGCACGCCGTCGAAGTTGCCGATGGTCAGCGCGCAGGGCGCGCGACTTTCGGCGTTGGGCAGGCCGCGAAAGACTTTCACGAGAGACGTTGGTGTCGAGAAAAAGGAAACGCTTGGATGCCGGATCGGGCCCGTTCGCCGCGAAAATCCAGCAAAACGCACATTATATAAGGGATTGCCCCAGCGCCTGCGCGCCTCAAGGTGTTGCGTAATTGCCCGAAGAATGTGTTCGATTGTGACGGGCTTGCGGCACAATCCGTTATTCCCTCTCTTCTTGTCGACCCTTGAACGCCCCGTTGCGCATTTTCTTCGCCAAGTTTGGGCTCGCCAGCCGCGCACCGCTTGAACTGGACGCCCGAGCCAAGCTGCTCGCGGCCGTGCATCGCGGCGCGCCCATGGGGATCGCCGCGTCGGTGGTGCTGCCCGCCCTGACGGTCGCCGCGTTCTGGGGCGCCCCCAACCGGCTGGTGCTGCTGGGCTGGTGCCTGATCATGCTGTGCCTGACGGCGTCAGGCCTGCGCTTCTATTTTGGTTACCGCTACGACCTGACCCGCATGACGCTGGCCGCGCACACCCGCAAGTGGTGGACGAGCATGCACGTCATGTCGGCAGTGGGCGGGGTGGCGTGGGGGTGCTCGGCGGGGCTCTATCTGATGTCGCCGTCGCTGGAGTTCAGCAGCCTACTGATGATCGTGATCATCGGCGTGGCGGCGGCGGCGGTGCTGTCGCAGGCGCCGGTGCCATCAAGCCTGCTGATTCTGGGGACGGGCATTCTGGCGCCGCACTTTGCGCTGGCGGAACAGGCATTTCCAGGGCACGGGCTGTACTTGCGCGGCGCGCTACTGTTCTTTGCAGCGCTGCTGACGCGGCACGCCGTGAACATCCACAACACGCTGGTGCGCGAAATCCAGCTGGAAAACGAGAGCCGCCAGCTGGCGCGCCGCTATCAGGACGAAAAGCAGCGCGCGCTGTCGGCATCGGAAGAAAAATCGCGCTTTCTGGCCGCCGCCAGCCACGACTTGCGCCAGCCGGTACACGCGATCGTGCTGCTGGTGGAGGCGCTGCGGGCGCGCAATCAGTCCGAGTCGCTGGCGCCGCTGGTGGAGCAGCTTGCCTCGGGCGCGGCCACGATCGATCTGCTGTTCCGCTCGCTGCTGGATCTGTCGAAGCTGGAGAGCCGCAAGACCTCGCCGACGCTGGAGCCGGTCGATCTTGGCGAGGTCATCACCGAGGTGGTCCAGCAGTTCATGCCGGATGCGCGCGCCAAGGGGCTGACGCTCACGTCACGCATTCCGCCGCTGCCGGTGTTCGGCATGGCCGAACCGGTGCTGCTGCGCCGGGCGCTGTTCAACCTGCTGCAGAACGCACTGCGCTACACCGAGCGTGGTGGCGTGATGGTGGCGCTGCGCGTGCGCCAGAAGTACCTGCGCATCGAGGTGTGGGACACCGGCATTGGTATTGCGCCCGAGCATCAGAAGGACATCTTCTCGACGTACTACCAGGTCGAAAACCCCGAGCGCGACCCGAGTCAGGGGCTGGGGCTGGGCCTGTCGATCTACAAGGAATGTGTGCGCCTGCTGCGCGGCACGTTTGGCGTGCGTTCGGTGCCGGGTCGCGGCTCGATGTTCTGGATGGCGCTGCGCCCCGTGCCCGCCGACATCAAAGCGCCGCTCGCTGCGGAGCCGCGCGCGCAGCAGAAGCGCGCGGTGCTCGATCAGCCGCGCTTCTCGGGCGTGGTGCTGGTGGTGGATGACGACGCGCAGATCCGCAAGGCGTGGCACGCACTGCTGGAAGCCTGGGGCGTGGAAGTGCACAGCGCCGCCGACGGCACCGCCGCCGAGCAACTGCTGTCGAAGGGCTTGCGCCCGCAGATTATCTTCTGCGATCTGCGCCTGCCTGGGAAGGAAGACGGTTTGCAGCTGCTGGAGCGCTGGCAGGTGAGCCACCCCGATGCTCATGCCGTGCTGCTGACCGGCGATCGCAACTCCGAAGCCCTGGCCCGCGCCGAAGAAGCCGGCTACCTGCTGCTCGCCAAGCCGATGGACCCGAACATGTTGCGCGTGCTGCTCAAGCGCTGGCTGCGCGGCCGCGCAGCCGAACCGCAGATCGCGTACTAGGCGAACAGACCCTAGATCAGGCGGCGCCCGTCAGGCGGAAGCGCTCCATGCGCGAAATGATCTGGATGCGCGTGCGTACGCCCAGCCGCTGCAGAATCGCCGAGACGTGTTCCTTGACGGTGTTTTCCGTCAGGCCCAGTTGGCGCGCGATGGATTTGTTCGGCAGGCCTTCCAGCAGCAGTGCCAGCACCGAGCCCTGACGCGGCGTCAGGCCCAGTTCGGCCGGCGTGATGGGGATACCGTGCGAGGCGTTGCCCTTGCCGTTGATGCCGCCCAGATCGTCTTCCGATGGGAACGACGTATCACCGCCGAAGATGCCGGCAACCGCCTTGGAAAACGCGTGCGCATCGGCGTGCTTGCCAATGAAGCCGATGGCGCCCAGGGCCTGGGCCTTGGCGACAACCTCGGGTGTGTTTTCGGCCGACATGAAGGCAAAGCGCGCTTCAGGCAGCTTGCTGCGCAGTTCGCGCATGGCATCGAAGCCGGTGCAGTCCGACAGCCAGACATCCAGTAGCACGACATCCGGGCGGACGCCGTCATCCACCAGCGCCAGCGCTTGGCGCCGGCCAATGGCCGCATGCACCTGAACTTCCGGCAAAGCTTGTGCAAGAAAGGTGGTCGTGCCAGACAAGGCGAGAGGGTGGTCGTCAACCACCAGCAGGCTACGCAGCGAGCTCGTCATTCTTATTCCCCGGTGAGGGCATTGCCCTCTTGTTGTTGTACGCGTGCCGACCCGGCGCGGGCGGTGGCGTTTCGGGCCGGGTTTGCCACCCCTGCACCGATTTGCCGTCACGGTTACCGTCCACGCGATGTTGCGGCGCACGATGAAACGAGGCGCAATGCGCGTCGGACCACCGCTGGCCGCCCTCCCGACCCCTGGGGCGCGGACAATTATGGTGTCGAGATTATCAGAGCGCGGCATCGCTCGCCAACGTTCGACCGCGCGTTTGTGCTGGTGCGGCAAGGTTTTTGCTGTTGCGCGTCGGCTAAATACCACGCTGTCGGCAAAGCCGCCTGCGAGGCCGCCGCGCGGGCGTCACTCCGCGCTGCACACCCGATTTTCATGGGGGAGTGCGGCGCACTTGATAAAATGCCGCGATGAAAAATATCGTCATTCTCATTTCCGGGCGGGGCTCCAACATGGAAGCCATCGTCCGAGCCTGTCAGGCCGAAGGCTGGCCAAGCCGCATTGCTGCTGTCATTTCTAATCGGCCCGATGCGGCCGGACTTGAATTTGCCGCCTCGCACGGCATTGCCACCGCGGTGGTTGACCACAAGGCGTTTCCTGATCGCGACAGTTTTGATGCTGCGCTGGCGCAAGCCATCGACGGCTTCTCGCCGGACCTAGTGGTGCTGGCCGGCTTCATGCGCATCCTCACGCCGGGCTTCGTCAAGCACTACGACGGGCGCATGCTGAATATCCATCCGTCGCTGCTGCCGTGCTTCCCAGGGCTGCATACGCATGAGCAGGCGCTGGCCATGGGCGTGAAAGTGCACGGAGCGACGGTCCATTTCGTGACCGCCGAGCTGGACCACGGCCCGATCGTGCTACAAGCCGCCATCGAAGTCCGCCAGGACGACACGCCCAAGACGCTCGCCGCACGCCTGTTGACGCAGGAACACGTGATCTATCCGCGTGCCGTGCGCTGGTTCGTGGAAGGGCGCCTGACCGTTGAGCAAGGCGTGGTGCGCGTGTCTCCGGATGCGTCGCAGCTTGTGATTGGCGCAGACGCGCGGGAGGCAGCATGAGTCAGGATCGTCAGCGCCCGCGCAATGGCGGCGGCAACAACAAGCGTTCGGGTTCCGGTGGTGGCGGTTGGTATCGCGCGCCGCAGGGCAAACCGGCGCAACGCAGCGCCCCGCGTCCTCGCACGGGCGTGCACGGCAGCCATTTCGAGCATCTGGACAAGGTGCTCGCGCGCCTGCTGCACTTTGCCGCGCCGGCCGACATGGTCGTCAGCCAGTACTTCCGCGAGCACCACGAACTTGGCCACCGCGAGCGCGGCATCATCGCCGAGGCGGCCTTTGCCGTCTTGCGCCGTAAGACCGAATTCGGCCAGTTTGCCGAGAGCGGTACGGGCCCCGCGCGTCGCCGCCTGGTGCTGCTTGGCCTGCTGCAGACTGCGGGCCGCGAGGCCATCGCGCCGTTTCTGAGCCCCGCTGAAGCCGAGTGGCTGGACCGCTGGGAACTGCGTGACCGCGCTGCCTTGGCGCCGCGTGTGCGCGCCAATTTGCCGGATTGGCTGTTTGATGCGCTCGTCGCGCAGCACGGCGCCGACTTTACCGAGGCGCTGGCGCAGGCTTGGTTGACGCCGGCTCCGCTGGACCTGCGCGTCAACACGCTCAAGGGCGATCGTGAGGCGGTGCTGGCGACGCTGGCAGAGGCCGGCATTGAGGGCGCTGCAGCGCCGCTGTCGCCAGTGGGCATTCGCCTGGCTGGCAAGCCCGCGCTGAACAAGCTGGAGATCTTCACCAACGGTACGGTCGAGGTGCAGGACGAGGGCAGCCAACTGCTGTGCCAATTGCTGGCGCCGAAGCGCGGCGAGATGGTGGTCGATTTTTGCGCTGGCGCGGGCGGCAAGACGCTGGCGATTGGCGCGGCGATGCGCTCGACGGGGCGCTTGTACGCCTTTGACGTGTCGGAAAAGCGTCTGTCGAACCTGGGTCCGCGCCTGGCGCGCAGCGGTTTGTCGAACGTGCATCCGAGCCGCATCGACAGTGAGCACGATGCCAAGGTCAAGCGACTGGCCGGCAAGATCGACCGCGTGCTGGTCGACGCGCCTTGCAGCGGCCTGGGCACGCTGCGCCGCAATCCGGACCTGAAGTGGCGCCAATCCGCGCAAGCGGTGGAAGAGATGTCGGCCAAGCAGCAGTCGATCCTCGCGTCTGCGGCGCGGCTGCTGAAGCCGGGTGGCCGTCTCGTCTATGCAACCTGCAGCGTGCTTGCGCGCGAGAACCAGCAGGTGGTGGAGCAGTTCCTGGCTGCGCACGAAGACTTCGCGCTCGTGCCCGCTGGTGAGGTGCTGGCGGCGCAGAAGATTGCGCTCGACATGGGGCCGTATCTGGAGCTGTATCCGCAGGTACATCAGACCGACGGCTTCTTCGCCGCCGTGCTGGAGCGCCGCGCATGATGGTGCGCCGATGGGGTTGGCTGCTGATTGCCGTGTTGGCATTCAGTGCCGGCGGAGTCGCCCAGGCGCGCAATGCACCGCCAGTGCTGCCGGCCAAGGGTACGGTACAGGCCGCGTTCACGCCGGACGACGATATCGAAGGCCTGCTGGCCGATGCCATTGACGAGGCGCGCGAGCAAGTGCTCGTGCAGGCGTATCTGCTGTCGAACAAGGCCATCGTGCGCGCGCTGCTGGCGGCGCATCAGCGCGGCGTGGATGTGCGTGTGCTGGCCGACCGCGAGCAGATGATGCGCGCCAACGGCAGTCGCGTGCCCGAGATCGCCAACGCGGGCATTCCGGTCTGGCTGGAGGTGCGCTACAAGAACGCGCACAACAAGGTCATCGTGATCGACGCGCGGGGTGCGCACCCGGTCTTGGTGACAGGCAGCTTCAACTTCACGCAGACCGCGCAGCGCGGCAACGCCGAAAACGTGCTGATCGTGCGGGGCGATGCTGACCTCGCGCAGCGCTACGCCGCCAACTGGCAGAAGCACGTGGGCGACGCGTTGCCCTACCGATCGCAATAGGAATGCAATAACCGGTCGCTCCAATGGACGGATTGCCGTTGAACCTGAACCACATCGCGCTGGGCCACATGATCGGTGACATCGTCGCCGACCTTGGTGGCCCGCGCTTCATCTGGCAGCTGGGCGTGCTCGTGTTGCTGCTGGGCGTTGCGTGGCTGCTCGCTGGGCCGATCGCGCGGCGCCTGCATGCCCGTCATGTCAACGACACGTTTGCGCTGCGCTTTGCGTGGTCGAGCCTGGAGCGCGCGATGTTCCCGCTGATCGGCTGGCTGCTAGTGCTGGGCGCGCGCTATGCGCTGGTGGGCACCATGCCGATCAGCGTGTTCCGGCTGGCGGCGGTGCCGCTGTTTGGCCTGGCGATGCTGTACCTCGCGTTTTATGTGCTCCGGCGCGTGCTGTCCGCCAACGGCGAGTTGCACGGCATGCTGGTGCTGGTCGAACGCGTGCTGACCACGCTGATGTGGATTGGCATGGTGCTCTACGTGCTCGGCGTGCTGGGCGATGTGGTCGATTACCTAGACGGCATTCGCTTTGCCGTGGGCGGCAAGCAGAAGATCAGTCTGGCAGCCATGCTGATGGGCGTGGTGTGGATTCTGCTCACCGTGCTGGTGGCGATGTGGTTCGGCTCGTGGCTGGACAATCGCATTACGCGCGCCGCGGCGCTCGATGCCAATCTCAAGGTCGTGCTCTCGCGCGTGGCCAAGGCGATGCTGCTGCTGATTTCGCTGCTGTTGAGCCTGTCGCTGGTGGGTATCGACCTGACGGTGCTGTCGGTGTTTGGCGGCGCGCTGGGCGTGGGCCTCGGTTTGGGCCTGCAGAAGATCGCCAGCAACTACGTGTCGGGCTTCATCATTCTGCTCGAGCGCTCGCTCAAGCTGGGCGACCAGATCACGGTCAGCTCCTACACCGGCATCGTCACGCAAATCCGCACGCGCTACACCGTGGTCCGCAACGGGGATGGCGATACGCTGGTGCCGAACGAGCTGATGGTCGCGCAGGCGGTGCAGAACCATAACGAACGCGGCACCGTGCGGGTGGCTGTGCGCGTGCAGGCGTCGTATGCGGCCGACCCGGAAGGCGTGCTCGCGTTGCTGGTGCAATGCGCCGAAGGTGTTCCGCGCGTGCTGGCCGAGCCGGCGCCCGCTGCGTTCATGGTGCTGTTTGCCGACAGCGGCATCGAGTATGAATTGGGTGTGTGGATCGCTGATCCCCACAACGGCAAGCTGGGCGTGCAATCTGAGTTGAACCGGGCGATTTATCGTCGCTTTAAGGCGGCGGGGATCGACATTCCGTATCCGCAGCGCGAGGTGCGGATGCTGGCGCCGGTCACGGTTCAGCAGGATGCGTCAGGTGATGCTGACGCCGCTTCCGACCGTGCTTCCGCGCCGGCCTAACATAGGTCGGCCGGGAACGGTGCTCGCTTGTTCTGGGTCAAATTGGCGGTTTTCCCCCATGGATTAGAGGGGGTATTCGGTTAGAATGCTAGCTTCTCCCACGAAGGATGAGACGGCGCCGTCGCAAAGGCTTTTGGCTTGTGACAAAGTGCCGCGAATGGCTTGCATTGCGCAGGGCGGAGGTCATATGACCGGCACGGCTTCAGGGCCGCCGATGTGACGCGCAAGCCGGGTGCCGACACGTTCGATGCCCGATTCCCCGCCAAAGACGACCCCGCTGTTGCATGCATGTGACAGCGGATGGCCTGACGAGGCAGCATTGTCCCTCCCGACCTAGGCTGCTTCCATCACCCCCGAGTTGACCACGGAGAGCACTTTGATCGACTCCATTCTGAATTTCCTTGCCAACGGCACCCTCGACTGGGCGTGGTGGCAAATCCTGATTTTCACGCTGGTGGTGACCCACATCACCATCGCCAGCGTCACGATTTTCCTGCACCGGTGCCAGGCGCACCGAGCACTGGATCTGCACCCGATTCCCGCGCATTTCTTCCGTTTCTGGCTGTGGCTGACGACCGGCATGGTCACGCGTGAATGGACCGCCATCCACCGCAAGCACCACGCCAAGTGCGAAACCGAAGAGGATCCGCACAGCCCGCAGACCCGCGGCATCCGCAAGGTGCTGTTCGAGGGCGCTGAGTTGTACCGCGCCGAGGCGAAGAACCAAGAGACCATCCAGAAGTTCAGCCACGGCACGCCGGACGACTGGATCGAACACAACCTGTACTCCAAGTTCACGTGGCAGGGCGTTGGCTTGATGCTGATTCTGGACGTGCTGATGTTCGGTGCGCTGGGTCTGACGGTGTGGGCGGTGCAGATGCTGTGGATCCCGATCCACGCTGCCGGCATCATCAACGGCCTGGGTCACTACTGGGGCTACCGCAACTTCGATTGTGAAGACGCGTCGACCAACGTGTCGCCGTGGGGCATCATCATCGGCGGTGAAGAGTTGCACAACAATCACCATACGTACGCGACGTCGGCCAAGTTCTCGGTCAAGTGGTACGAGTTCGACATCGGTTGGGGCTACATCCGCGCGCTGGAAATCGTGGGCTTGGCCAAGGTGAAGAAGGTGGCGCCCAAGGCCCGTTTTGTTGATGCCAAGCCGGTTGACCAGAACACGCTGGAAGCCATCATCGCCAACCGTTATGACGTGATGGCGCGTTACGCCAAGGCCGTCAAGACCGCTTACCGCGAGGAACTGGCCAAGCTGAAGGCCTCGCGGGATACGGAATACCGTGCGCTGAAGCCGGCCCGCAAGTGGTTCCATCGCGACGAGGCCAAGCTGGGCGCACCGCAGCGCGAGCAGCTCTCGCAAATCGTGTCGGACCACTCGTCGCTGCACACGTTCGTGGAAATGCGCCGCGAGCTGGGTGCCCTGTGGAGCCGCTCGAATGCCACGCGCGAGCAACTGCTGCACCAACTGCAGGACTGGTGCAAGCGCGCTGAGGAAAGCGGCATTCATGCCCTGCAGGAATTTGCCGTGCGCCTGCGCCGCTACGCCTGATTTTTCTGTTTCATAGATGAAGCCCCGCTCCGCAGCGGGGCTTTTCTTTTGGGTAAACTGCCCCAATTCACATTTTTAACAGGTCGCGACAACGTATCGCGGCACGAGTCCTCCTCACACACCGTCCAGTTTCATTGCCGCGCCAGCTTTTCTGACGCTCTAATGGCATGAAGGGACGGGGAGACCACCATGGAAACCCACATCAAGACGGTTGAATTTGAGCGCCCGGATATGCTTGCTGAGGCGCAGTCCGGCGCAAGTTGCGTTGCCCACGCCTGGGCAAAGGTGCCGCCCGTGCTGTCGCGCGAGGAACGCGATGAGCTGAAGGCGCGCATCAAGCGCCTGCTCAAGGAACGCGAGGCCGTGCTGGTCGCGCATTACTACGTTGATGCCGACCTGCAAGACCTGGCCGAAGAGACCGGCGGCTGCGTGTCGGATTCGCTGGAGATGGCGCGTTTCGGCCGCGACCATTCGGCCAAGACGCTGGTGGTGGCGGGCGTGCGCTTCATGGGCGAGACGGCCAAGATACTGAGCCCCGAAAAGACTGTGCTGATGCCCGATCTGGACGCAACGTGCTCGCTCGACCTGGGCTGCCCGCCGGACGAATTCGCGGCGTTCTGCGATGCACACCCGGATCGCACCGTGGTCGTCTATGCCAATACCAGCGCCGCTGTGAAGGCGCGGGCGGATTGGATGGTGACGTCGTCCATCGGCTTGAAGATCGTGCAGCACCTGCATGCGCAGGGGAAGAAGATCCTGTGGGCGCCGGATCGGCACCTTGGCAGCTATATCCAGAAGCAGACCGGCGCAGACATGCTGATGTGGCAGGGCTCGTGTCTGGTGCACGACGAGTTCAAGGGCGTGGAGCTCGACCTGCTGCGCGCGGAACATCCGAACGCGAAGATCCTCGTGCATCCGGAATCGCCGGAATCGGTGGTGGCGCAGGCGGATGTGGTTGGCTCAACGTCGCAGTTGATCGCGGCGGCGCAGTCCCTGTCGGCCAACGAGTTCATCGTGGCGACGGACAACGGCATCCTGCACAAGATGCGTATGGCCGCGCCAGGTAAGCGTTTCATCGAGGCCCCGACGGCCGGTAACAGCGCCACCTGCAAGAGCTGCGCGCACTGCCCGTGGATGGCGATGAACGCGCTGACCAATCTGGCCGAGGTGCTGGAAACCGGCCGCAACGAAATTCACGTTGACCCGGCCATTGGCAAACAAGCCGTGGTCTGCATTGACCGCATGCTCGACTTTGCCGCGCAGGAGAAGGCCGCGGTTCGCCCCCAAGGGGATTTGGCCGCCAATGCGCAACTCTTTCAAGGAATCGGCCCGGCATGACGGCGACTCACATCAACCCGAGCGCCACGCAGGCGATTTTTGACAGCTTTGGTCCCGCGCTGCGCGAGGCGCTGGCAGCGAACGTAGCCGCTGCGATTGCCGAGGATGTCGGCACGGGCGACCGTACCGGCTTGCTGATCCCCGCCGACTGCCATGCACGTGCGCGCGTGATCGTGCGCGAGAACGCCGTGCTCTGCGGCACGCCGTGGTTTGACGCTTGCATGCGCGCCGTTGACCCGGCGCTGCGCGTGACGTGGCGCCAGCAAGAGGGCGATCGCATGGCGCCCGACTCCGTGGTGTGCGAGATCGAAGGTCCGGCTCGGTCGCTGCTGACGGCGGAGCGCCCGTCGCTGAATTTTCTGCAACTGCTGTCCGGCGTAGCGACGACCACGTCGCGCTATGCCGAGGTCATTGCCGGTACGCGCGCCCGCGTGCTCGACACGCGTAAGACGCTGCCCGGTCTGCGCCTCGCGCAGAAGTACGCCGTGCGCATCGGTGGCGGCGAGAACCAGCGCCTGGCGCTATACGACGGCATCCTGATCAAGGAAAACCACATCGCTGCAGCGGGTGGCGTGACCGCGGCGCTGCGTGCGGCGCAAGCGCTGAATGCCGGCGTGACGATTCAGGTTGAGGTGGAAACGCTGGCGCAGTTGGATGAAGCGCTGGCAGCAGGCGCCACGTCCGTGCTGCTCGACAACTTCGAGCCGCCCGCCATGCGCGAAGCCGTGCGCGTGACCGCCGGCCGTGCCTTGCTGGAGGTGTCCGGCGGCGTGAACATCGACACGATCCGCGCGTTTGCCGAGACGGGTGTGGACCGCATCTCCGTCGGCGCGCTCACGAAGGACGTGCGCGCAACCGACTATTCGCTGCGGATCATTGAATAAAGCCTAGCGTTTGCGCGCAATCTGCCGATGGGTCGGCTGCATGACCGTCGGCAGTGCCTTGGGCAGCGTCTCGGGATAGTCGCGCGAGAAATGCAGCCCACGGCTTTCATGCCGTGACAGCGCGCTGTCGACAATGAGCGAGGCCGCCTCGACCAGGTTGCGCAGCTCCAGCAAGTCGTGCGTCACGCGGAAGTTGGCGTAGTACTCGGTAATCTCCTCGCGCAGCAGGGCGATACGGTGCTGCGCGCGCTCCAGCCGCTTGTTCGTGCGCACGATGCCGACGTAGTTCCACATCATGCGGCGCAGTTCGTCCCAGTTGTGCGAGACGACGACTTCCTCATCCGCATCGGTCACGCGGCTCTCATCCCAAGCGGGAATCTGAACTGAAGTCGGCTGCGATTGCGGCTGCGCGAGGATATCTTCCGCGGCGCCGCGCCCGATCACCATGCATTCCAGCAGCGAGTTGCTCGCTAGGCGGTTGGCGCCGTGCAGGCCCGTGTAGGCCGTCTCGCCCACGGCGTACAGGCCGGCAATGTCCGTGCGACCGAGGTGGTCCGTCACCACGCCGCCGCACGTGTAGTGCGCCGCCGGCACCACCGGAATCGGCTCGCGGGTGATGTCGATGCCCAGTTCCATGCAGCGCGCCAGAATCGTCGGGAAGTGCTCCTTCAGGAATTCCGGGCTCTGGTGGCTGATATCTAGGTACACACAATCCAGGCCGCGCTTCTTCATCTCGAAGTCGATGGCGCGGGCGACGATGTCGCGCGGGGCCAACTCGGCGCGTTCATCATGCGCGGGCATGAAGCGCGTGCCATCGGGCAGGATCAGCTTGCCGCCTTCGCCGCGTACGGCTTCGGTAATCAGGAACGATTTGGCGAACGGGTGATACAGGCAGGTCGGGTGGAACTGGATGAACTCCATGTTCGCCACGCGGCAGCCCGCACGCCACGCCATGGCAATACCATCGCCGCTGGCTGTGTCCGGATTCGTCGTATAGAGGTAGACCTTGCCCGCGCCGCCCGTGGCCATCACGGTCTGGCTGGCAGTGAGTGTCTTGACGTGGCCCGACGCAACGTCGAGCACATACAAACCGTGGCAGCGCATGCCGGGCAGACCCAGCTTCGCATCGGTAATCAGGTCGATTGCGAAATGGTCTTCCAGCAGCGTGATGTTCGGGTGATTGCGCACCTTTTCCACCAGCGTCGTCACCACGGCATGGCCGGTGGCATCCGCTGCGTGGATGATGCGGCGATGGCGGTGGCCGCCTTCGCGCGTCAGGTGGAAACCGAGTTCCGCCTGTTCATCGCGCGTAAAGGGCACGCCGTGGCCAATCAGCCATTCGATCGCCTCGCGTCCGTTCTCGACGATGTAACGCGTGGCCGCTTCATCGCACAGGCCCGCGCCGGCGATGAGCGTGTCGTCGACGTGCTCATCATGGCTGTCGCCGGAATCGAGCACGGCGGCAATGCCGCCCTGCGCCCAATCGCTGGCGCCTTCCGGCAAGCTGCGTTTGCTGATGACGACCACACTGCGGTGATCGGCGAGGTGCAGGGCGACGGTCAGGCCCGCCAGACCGCTGCCGACGACGGCAACATCGAAATTCATGGAAGACGCGAGAGTCTGAGCAGACGCGGCTGCTGGCTAGCACAGTCGCGTGTCAATCGGAAACATCGGAAAGAGAAGCAGTGTACACCGCAGCCCTCGCCGAATGACAGGCAACAAAAAACCCGCCTGGAAGCGGGTTTCTGTTGTCGGTCATGCCGACGGAAACAAGACGCGTAATCGCGAGGATTACTTGATCTTGGTTTCCTTGTAAGCGACGTGCTTGCGGGCGACGGGATCGAACTTCATGATCTCCATCTTTTCCGGCTTGGTGCGCTTGTTCTTGGTGGTCGTGTAGAAATGACCCGTACCTGCGGTCGATTCCAGCTTGATCTTGTCGCGTCCGCCTTTGCTGGCCATGTTTAACTCCTAATTAGACTTCGCCGCGTGCGCGCAGGTCCACGAGCACTTCGTCGATGCCTTTTTTATCGATCAGGCGCAGACCAGCGTTCGAGACGCGCAGGCTCACCCAGCGGTTTTCGGATTCGACCCAGAAGCGACGATTCTGCAGGTTCGGCAGAAAACGGCGCTTGGTCTTGTTGTTTGCGTGGGAAACGTTATTGCCGACCATCGGCGCTTTCCCGGTCACTTGACAGACGCGTGCCATGGAGCACTCCTAACTAAATTCGTTGGCTACAGTTTGCGACCGGGCGCTGGGACCAAAACCAAGCGCAGCGCCACTGTAG
>JGI24740J21852_10000526_pt1 | contig 16329 bp, 11 predicted proteins | sample KBSCornC6_FD_21852 | JGI IMG/M metagenome (IMG submission 21852) | reverse complement strand
CCTGCGCGAGCTCGACGCGGCGGGCCTCGCCGTGCGGGTCTACGGCGGGGCGCTCCCGGCCTCGCCCGCTGTGGTCGACTACGGGCGGCGCGCCGTCGTGGCCCCCGACAGCAAGGCCCGGGTCGCGGCGACGGCTGCCGCCCTCATCGGCCCGGGAATGACGGTGATCCTCGACGGTGGCACCACGACGCTCGCGATGGTCGCCGAGATCCCGACCGCGCTGCCGTGCACGATCATCACGCACAGTCCCACGATCGCCGCTGCGCTGCTCGACCATGCCGCGGACGTGTTCCTCATCGGCGGGCAGCTGTTCAAGCACTCCGCCGTGGCCTGCGGGGCGGCGGCCGTCGAAGCCGCGCAGCGGATCAGCGCCGATCTCTTCTTCCTCGGCGTCACCGGCGTGCATCCGACGGCGGGCCTCACCACGGGGGATGCGGACGAAGCGGCGATGAAGCGCGCCCTCGCCTCACGGGCCGCGGAGACGTACGTGCTGGCGAGTGAGGACAAGATCGGGACGGCGTCGCGGTACGGGGTGCTGTCGCTCGACGAGATCGCCGGCGTGGTGGCGGACGCGGATCCGGCGGATCCGACCCTCCGAGATCTCGCCGCCGCAGGGGTCCGGCTCATCGCAGCGGGCTGACGCGGTTACGGGTCCCTGAGGCGGGATCCGGGCAGGAGCAACTCGAGCGTCGCGGGAGGCTCCGGGCTGTGCGCAACGAAACCGTGCAGAACCGTCGATGGTGATCGTCCTACGCTTTCAGGCATGACGAACCCACGCGGAGCGCTGCTGGTCGGCAGCGTGAACTACGACGACGCCGAGACCACGATGCGCACCGCCGCCGGGATCCTCGGGCCGCAGCTTCGGCGCATTCCGGACGGCGAGGTCGGAATCCGGTTCCACTGGATCATGTTCCAGCCTGACGTGCTGGGCCAGGCGGAGGGCATCGAACGCGTGGGCGCCGAGCGGATCCCGTTCGGCGCGGGGCTCGACGCACGGCCGCTGCGCATCAGCGACGGTGTCGACGCGGCCGCGATCGTGCTGCCTCCGCTCGGCTATGCGGCTGCGGCGCTCGCTTCGTACGAAGTCTTCCGCCGACTGCGCGAGGAGGGCGCGATCGCCCAGGGCGTGCGCTTCCAGGTGTCGCTGCCCACGCCGCTCGCCGTGATCTCGTCCTTCTTCTCCGGCGAGGACCGGGTCGCGATCGAGCCGGTCTACACCACGGCGATCCGTCGCGAGCTCGCCGAGATCCTCGCCGCGATCCCGCATGAGGATCTCGCGATCCAGTGGGACGTGGCCAGCGAGATGGGCATCATCGAGCGCGCCGCCGGTTACGGCAAGGTCATGGAGGCGTGGTGGCCCGGCGACCCGTTCGACGGGCTCGTCCAGCGGCTGGCAGCCCTCGTCGACGCCGTGCCGGCCGAGGTCGAGGCCGGCGTGCACCTCTGCTACGGCGACGCCGCCGAGAAGCACTTCTTCGAGCCCGCCGACGCGGCGAACCTGGTCCGCTACGCGAACGCCATCGCGGCGGCAGCCGGCCGCCCGCTCACCTGGCTGCATCTGCCGGTGCCGATCGAGCGTGACGACGACGCGTACTTCGCCCCGCTCGACGGGCTGGCCGTGGGGGAGAGTACCGAGCTGTACCTCGGCCTCGTGCACCGCGAGGACGGCGCCGAGGGTGCTCGGCGCCGCATCGCGGCGGCTGCCGCGTACGCCCCCTCGTTCGGGGTGGCGACCGAGTGCGGCATCGGCCGCGCCCCGGCGGGATCCACCGAGGGCATCCTGCGCACGCACGCCGAGGTCGCCGAGGGCTGGTGACGACTGGTGGGGCCGGAACGCGCTCGACCGGCTCCGCTCGATTCGCGCTCGATCCCGGTGTCGCGTATGCTTTTCCGCGGTGACGTGTCCGAGCGGCCGAAGGTGCAACTCTCGAAAAGTTGTGTAGGGTAACCCCCTACCGTGGGTTCAAATCCCACCGTCACCGCCAAGAAAACCCCCGAGAGATCGGGGGTTTTCGTCTACCCTGGGGGTGTCTGTTTTCCCGATGGAGGGCAGGAGGTGGCGCTCTGATGGCGACGTTCGTGCTGATCCATGGCGCCGGCGATGTCGGATGGCATTTCCATCTGGTCGCGGCGGAACTCCGCGCCAGAGGCCACGATGTCGTCGCGCCCGACCTGCCCGCCGATGACGAGTCCCTGAGGCTCACCGACTATGCCGACGCCGTGGTCGAAGCAGTGGGGGACCGCCGCGACCTGGTGGTCGTCGGCCACTCCTTCGGCGCCTTCACGGCGCCGCTGGTCGCCGAGCGCGTGCCCGTCGACGTGCTGGTGCTGCTCGCCGGCATGGTCCCGGCACCGGGGGAGCCGCCGGAGTGGTGGTGGGAAGACCTCGGGTACGAATCCGCCGTTGCGGAGCAGGCAGAACGCGACGGCGGGCTGACCGGGAGCGCCGATCCGTTCGCGGCCTTCTATCACGACGTTCCCCGGGAGCTGGCGGCCGAGGCCCTCAGCCGCGAACGGGCGCACCCATCGAGCACAGCGTTGGCCGAGCCATGGCCGATGGCGGCCTGGCCCGAGGTTCCCACCCGCTTCGTGCTGTGCCGGCAGGATCGCGTGCTGCCTCCGGACTTCCTCCGCGGGGTGGTCCGCGAACGTCTGGGCATCGAGCCGGAGGAGATCGACGGCAGTCACTGCGTCGCGTTGAGCCGGCCAGCCGCGCTCGCCGATGTGCTGGAGCGGTGCGCGATGAACCCCGCAGCGCCGTCCTGACGCAAGAAGATCCAGGACTCCTGCGGGCCGGTGAACGTGCCGTGTCATCGACATCTCGGTGCGGTCACGATCGCGTCGGATCCGCCGACCTGGTCCGAACCTATGCATCAGCTCGGAATAGGGTGGAAGGCAATCATGGCTGTCGCGCCCGTTCCGGACCGGCAGCCACATCTATGGAGAGACCGGAGAGCTCAACATGAACAAGGCAACCCTGACCCGCATCGGCGGCCTCGCCGCAGCGATCGCCCTCACCGCCACCATGACCGCCTGCTCGGGCGGCCAGAGCGTGGCCGACGCGTGCAAGATCGCCAACACGGAGATGACCAAGGCCACCTCGAGCGTCTCGAGCGACGTCAGCTCGGCCATGCAGAAGGCCACCACCGGTGAGAAGGTCGACTTCGCCGAGATCTTCGCCCCCGTGCAGAAGGGGCTCGAGGAGGCCGGCAAGAAGGTCACCAACGAGACCGTGAAGGCGCCGCTCACGGCCTTCGCGACCGAGTTCAACGGCTTCGTCAAGGTCTTCGACGGTTTCGAGATGCCCGACATGAAGAACATCGACGCCACCGACCCGGCCGCGATGGACAAGCTCAAGGAGGCGCAGACCAAGGTCGAGGAGATCTCCACCAAGGCCCAGGACGCCAGCGCCAAGCTCACCGAGCAGGGCAAGAAGCTGCAGGAGATCTGCAACAAGGGCTGATCGCTCTTTCCTGCGCACGCGGACCGCGACCGCGCAACGAGGGCGCCACCGGGGACATTCCGGGTGGCGCCCTTCGTGCGTCCGCGGCGTCCTTGTGCAGGAACTCCTCCGCTGCTCGGCCCGACCTTTCGCTGCCGGATCCTGCCCTCCGCAGGCATGTGACCTCGCCCCGGTATATCGGCGGAGGATCTTCCTCTTTCAGGCGATTCTCTTCCCTTGCATAGGACTTTCACGGTAATCCTGGTTTTTGTGCGCCTGACCGGTGCACGACATCCGCATCGCCGCGGGAACCCCTGAGGCGACGCCTGGAGGGAGAAGCAATGTCAGAGAGAAGCGCTCGCACGCGACGACGTGTGACGGCGACGACGTCAGCGTTCGTGTTGGCGGCGGCCGGGGTGGCGACCTTCGGGGCCGGCCCCGCAGTCGCGGCGCCGTCGAGCACGCAGCCATCCAGCACGGTGACCTCTGCGAGCACCGGTTCCGCAGGGACCGATGCGAAGAGCGGCACCGGAGATCATTACATCAACTACGTGGCGCCCCGCGCCGAAGCGTTCACGGATGCGTCCGATGACGAGGCGGTCGCCGACACGAACGGCAACACGAGCGCCCGCAAGGCGATCGGCGCCGCGGCGTTCGAGCGCGCCAAGGAGAACGACCAGAAGCACGCGCAGGGCAACCCCGTGGCGGCCAAGCAGCTGGCGATCACCGAGGCGAAGGCCGTGAAGACCGGGAAGAGCCCGAAGAACCTGAAGCAGTCCAAGACCACGCAGCAGGCGAAGCTCCTCACGATCCTGGTCGAGTTCGACGGCACGGAGGACTTCTCGAACCTGCAGGTCCCGACCTCCTTCGGCGCGACCGACTGCAAGCCGGGCGACGTGCAGGGCCCGACCCTGCACAACAACATCCCGGACCCCGCCACCGCAGCGCAGCCCGACAACAACACGATGTGGATGCCCGACTTCTCGAGCGACTTCTACAACAAGATGCTCTTCTCGAAGCAGGGCGTCACCGAGCGCGTGCGCACCGACCTGACGGGTCTGGACGGCAAGCCCGGTTTCGACATCTCCGGCAACACCATGAAGAACATGTACGAGGAGATGTCCCGCGGCGCGTACACCCTCACCGGTGAGGCCACCGCGTGGGTCAAGGTGCCGCACTCCGAGGCGTACTACGGAGCCACCGTCTGCCACCTCAACCCCGAGACCGGCGCCTACGAGGCCGGCCCCATGCAGGACATGCAGGGCCACCCCGACAACCCGCTCGGTGCGGGCCAGCTGCCGATCGACGCCGTGGCGGCGCTCGCACAGTCCGACCCCTCCTTCCCGTGGTCCGACTACGACATCGAGGACCAGGGCGACCGCGACGGCGACGGCAACGTCAACGAGCCCGACGGCATCATCGACCACGTCGTGCTCGTGCACGCCGGTGAGGACAAGTCCGGCGGCGGCGGCAAGGAGGGCACCTACGCGATCTGGGCGCACTCGTCCGACGTCGCGGGCGGTGCCACCATCCCCGGAACCGACTTCAAGATCCAGAACTACATCGTGCAGCCGGAGAACTCCGGTGTCGGCGTGTTCGCGCATGAATACGGCCACGACCTCGGCCTGCCCGACCTCTACGACACCACGAACGCCGGCAACTCCGACGTCGACTTCTGGGATCTGATGAGCTCCGGCTCTCACTCCGGCCCCATCTTCCAGTCGCAGCCGACCCACATGGGTATCTGGGACAAGTGGGTGCTCGGCTGGGCGGATCCGAAGGTCGTGAACCCGGGCGACGGCAACCAGACGATCAAGGTCGGTCAGACCTCACGTCCGAAGAAGGGCACCGAAGACGGCATCAAGGTCAACCTGCCGGACAAGACCATCGTGCTCGCCGAGCCGCACAGCGGATCCGAGATGTGGTACTCCAACGCCGATCAGAGCTGGGCGGACGCGACCCTGACCCGCTCGATCGACAACGTGCCGGCCGGCGCGACCTTCTCGATGTGGAACGACTACGTCATCGAGGAGGACTGGGACTACGGCTTCGTCGAGGTCTCGGCCGACGGCGGATCCACGTGGACCGAGCAGAAGGTCTACGACGAGTCCGGCGCCCTGGTGTCGACCGACGACGGCTACAGCGACCCGAACGGCCGCATGTCCGACTTCGGCGGCAAGAAGTACGGTCTGACCGGATCCACGGACGGCTGGCGTCACGACCACGTCGACCTGTCGGCGTACGCGGGGCAGAACATCCAGATCCGCCTGCGCCAGGCCACGGACGCGGCGTTCCAGGAGCGCGGCTGGTTCTCGGACGACTTCGCCCTGACCGCCGGAGGCACCGACGTCTGGACCGACGACGTCGAGTCCGGCGACAACGGCTGGACCGCGGTCGACGGCACCTTCACCGACAGCACCGGCGCAGGCTGGGCCCGTGACACCGGCACCCAGATCAAGGCGCAGTACTACCTGGTCGAGTGGCGCAACTTCGATGGGTTCGACAACGGCCTGAAGTACGGCTACACCACTGTGTACAGCGCTGACGGCTGGAAGGTCGAGAAGGTCCCGTACAACGCGCCGGGTGCGCTGATCTGGTATCGCGACACCACCTACGGCACGTCGAACCAGGTCGTCGCCAACCAGACGAGCCTGCCGAGCTACGGCGCCAAGGGCGGCCTGCTGCTCGTGGACAGCCACTTCGACCCGCTGCGCCGCACGGGTGCGGAGGCTGCTCTGGATCCGTCGGTGCTGAAGAACATCTCCAGCCGTGCGCAGTCGTCCAACGCCGCATTCGGGCTCACGCCGACCCTGCCGTTCAAGGACTGCCTGGTCGACGCGAACTACCAGAACGAGGCCTGCACCGACATCCCGGCGCAACCCGCGGTGAGCACGTTCACCGATGACAAGGGCTGGGTAGCCGGCCTGGAGGTCCGCAACGGTCAGCTGTTCAACCGCATGCGCGACGCCTCGGTGGTCGTCCCGTCCGTCGGCAACGCGCCGTACAGCACGCGCGTCGTCAACCCCGACGGCACCCCCGCGACGGACCTCTACGGTCTGGACCTCGGGTTCACCACCCTCGGCACCGGCAACCCCGCCGATGCCGGCGTGGGCTACGGCACCGTGATCTCGGTGAAGAAGTCCATGCAGGACAACACCGCGGCACTCATCTCGGTGACCGCGCCCCGCAAGGGCTGATCCGAACCGGAGCGCCGGTCCCGAGTTGCTCGGGGCCGGCGCTTCGGCGTTGCGCGGCGCCGCCGCTCCGCGATGATCGCCCGACGGGAGTCCTGCGCAAGCGGCCACGCGACGACGTGAGGATCCCGTGAGCGCGGACGCGCCACGCCGCGTGAGGATTCCGTGAGGAGCGCCGGGTGGCGCGGGAATCGGGCTCTAGGCTTCGTCTGTGAACAGCCAGGCCGTGATCGACCAGAAGGCGCCCGTCGCCGGCAGGAGCCCGCTCCGCCTCGCCCTCGTCATCGGCGCCCTCGGCGTCGTCTTCGGCGACATCGGCACCAGCCCGATCTACGCCCTGCAGACGGTGTTCAACCCGGAGGATCCGCACCCGATCCCGCTCACGGCGGAGAACCTGTACGGGGTCGTCTCGCTCATCGTGTGGTCGGTGATCCTGATCGTCACGATCACCTACGTGCTGCTCGCGATGCGGATGGACAACGACGGCGAGGGCGGCATCATGGCGCTGCTGACGCTGCTGCGGCGCTGGGCGCCGAAGGGGCGCACGCGCACGGTGGCGATCCTGTCGGGTCTGGCCGTGCTGGGCGCCGCGCTGTTCCTCGGCGACAGCATGATCACCCCCGCGATCTCGGTGCTCTCCGCCGTCGAGGGTCTGAAGACCATCAATCCGGGCCTGGACGAGTGGATCGTCCCGATCACCGCCACCATCCTGCTGGTGCTGTTCCTCATCCAGAAGCTCGGCAGCTCCGTGGTCGGCCGGTTGTTCGGACCGATCATGGCGGTCTGGTTCGTCGTCATCGGCGTGCTGGGGATCGGCGGGATCCTGCACGACCCGCAGATCCTGCTGGCTCTGCTGCCGACCTATGCGGTCCAGTTCATGGTGGGACACTTCGACATCGCGTTCTTCGCACTCGCCGCCGTGGTGCTGTCGGTCACCGGCGCCGAGGCGCTCTACGCCGACATGGGCCACTTCGGCCGCAAGCCGATCTCGTTCGCGTGGCTGTTCCTGGTCTTCCCTGCCCTGGCGCTCACCTACCTCGGCCAGGGCGCACTGCTGTTGGAGGACAAGGCGAACATGTCGGCGCCGTTCTTCCTGCTCGCACCCGAATGGGGCCGGATCGCGCTCGTGGTCCTGTCCACCGTGGCGACGGTGATCGCCTCGCAGGCGGTGATCTCCGGCGCGTTCTCCGTCGCCGCGCAGGCCTCGGGGCTCGGCTATCTCCCGCGGTTGCGTGTGACGCACACCTCATCCGAGACCCACGGGCAGATCTATGTGCCGTGGATCAACTGGCTGCTGATGGTGTCGGTGATCACCCTGGTGTTCGTGTTCCGCACGTCGGCCTCGCTCGCGTTCGCCTATGGGATGGCGGTCATCGGCACGATCACGATCACGACGCTGCTGTTCTTCTACCTGGCGCGCCGGCGGTGGAAGACCCCGCCCTGGATCCTCGTGATCGGCGCCGTCGTGCTGCTCTCGGTCGACCTGCTGTTCTTCGCCGCCAACGCCACCAAGTTCACGCACGGCGCCTGGCTGCCGCTCGCGATCGGCCTCGCCGCGTTCACCGTCATGACGACCTGGCAGCGCGGGCGCGCCCTCATCACCGCGCGCCGCACGGAGGCGGAGGGGTCGCTCGCCGACTTCGTGAGCAACCTGCGCACACACCCGAAGCTCATCGACCGGGTGCCGGGGACGGCGATCTTCCTCAACCCGGGCGGATCCACGACGCCGCTCGCGCTGCGCGCCAACGTCGAGCACAACCACGTGCGCCACGCCCGCGTGATCATCTTGTCCGTCGACATCCAGAACGTCCCGCGCGTGCCGCAGACCAAACGCTGCACGGTCGACGACCTCGGGGATCCGACCGACGGCATCTTGTACATCTCGGCCCGGTTCGGCTACGCCGAGAATCCGGATCTGCCCCGTGCGCTGCGCAGCATCCCGCCGCACAAGACGCAGGGCTGGCTGGATCTGGACAACGCCACGTACTTCCTGTCGAAGATCGAGTTGCGCGAGGGACGGCGCGGCGGCATGGCGCGGTGGCGCAAGCGGCTCTTCCTCGCGGCCTCGCACATCACGACCGATGCGAGCGACCACTTCGGCCTGCCGCGCGACCGCGTGATCGTGATGGGGTCGCAGATCGAGCTGTAGGTCTGCAGGTCCTGGCGCCGAGGCTGTTCGGTGGTCGCATATTGCGGCCATCCGCACCGCGAAGCCGCAATACGCGACCAGTGAACCGAATGGCGCGGTGAGACGGCCGGCTGCCTGCCCGCGCTCCGCGCCGGCGGCGGCAACACGGGAGGCGCGCATCCGACCGTCATCGCCTCGCGCATAATGAGTCTGACCGATCTGAAGGAGGTGCGCGTGGCTGTGGAGAGCGAGCCGCCTCGCGCCCTGAACATCCGCGACGTCGCCCGCGAGGCCGGCGTCTCGTACCAGACCGTGTCGCGAGTGCTGAACGGCAGTGACCGGATCCGCGAGAAGACGCGCGAGCATGTGCAATCGGTGATCGACCGGCTCGGCTACCGGCCGAATCCGGTCGCGAGGGCGCTGTCGACCAATCGCTCCCGCACGATCGGCGTGCTCACGGCGCACAGTGCGCTGTACGGACCTGCGACGGCGATCACCGCGATCGAGTTCGCCGCGCGCGACGCCGGCTACCGGCTCTCCATCGCGAATCTGCGCTCCAGCGAGCCGGGGGTCGTGCGCGCCAGCATCGACGATCTGCTCAGTCACGCCGTCGAGGCGATCATCGTCATCGCTCCGCAGCAGGAGGTGCTGAGCGAGGTCGGTGGGATGAGCGTGGACGTGCCGATCATGGCCCTTGGCCCGAGCGGCGAGCGCCACTCGATGGCGATGGACCAGATCGCGGGCGCGAGGGCCGCTGTCGCGCATCTCGCGGACCTCGGGCACGAGTACATCGTCCACCTCGCCGGCCCGCAGAACTGGACCGAGGCCGAGGCGCGCATGGCCGGCTATCTGCGCGAGCTCGACGCGCGCGATCTGCGCGTGCGCGCCCCGCTGCTGGGGGACTGGACCGCGCAGTTCGGCTACGAGGCGGGCCTGAGCCTGCTGCGCATGCCCGACTTCACCGCGGTCTTCGCCGGGAACGACTCGATGGCCCTCGGCTTCCTGCACGCCTGCCGCGAACGCGGCGTCAGGGTGCCGGAGGACATCAGCCTCGTCGGATTCGACGACATCCCCGAGGCGGCGCACTTCTTCCCGCCGCTCACCACGGTGCGGCAGGACTTCGTCGAACTCGGTCGCAGGACGATCCGGATGCTGCTGGCTCAGCTGGGCGGCGATGACCTGGTGCAGGAACCCCTGGTCCCGGGCCTGATCGTGCGCGCCTCCACGGCAGCTCCCCGCGCCCTCTGAAGGCGGTCGGGGCGCCTCGCGTTCCCTTGGATCGGCGGGCGCATCACGCCGACTTCGGTCAAAGGCTTGACAAATGTGACCGGTTCGCCAGAAGATCACTCGTGCGGGTGTGATCGGTCACAGCCGCGGCGACGATGAGGTCGGATTCCGAACTTCCTCGCCGTCCCGAGCGCATGAGGTCGGCGGCCACCGGCCCCGTGCGAACAGCACCACGAACCGACGTCCGCAGTGATGCGGTCGTCACCCCGACCCACGCCCTCGTTCGCGAGGTGCAGGTCGCGACCGGGCGGTCCGATCGTTCCATCGGCGCGCTCTCTGCTGTCCTGAGCGCGCCATGGCGGCCGCTCGACGAAAGGAATCACATGAAGTTCAAGAGACTGGTCATCGGCGTCGCAGCCGCCGCGACCATCGCCCTCAGCCTGACCGCGTGCGCGGGAACCCGTGGCGGCGGCGGATCCTCCACCGCGGAGCCCGGCGCCAACAAGGGCGCACTCGTGGGCGTCGCGATGCCGACGAAGACGTCGACCCGATGGATCCACGACGGCGACGCCGTCAAGGAGGGGCTGGAGAAGCTCGGCTACAAGGTCGACCTCGAGTACGCGGACGACGACATCCCCACCCAGGTGCAGCAGATCTCCAACATGCTCACCAAGGGCGCGAAAGTCCTGATCATCGCCTCCGTCGACGGCACGGCGCTGTCCAGCCAGCTCGACCAGGCCGCGTCCAAGGGCGTCAAGGTCATCGCCTACGACCGGCTGATCAACGGCAACAAGAACGTCGACTACTACACGACCTTCGACAACTACAAGGTCGGCGTGCAGCAGGCCACCAGCCTCCTCGAGGGCCTCGGCGTGCTGGACAAGAGCGGCAAGGACACCGGTGCCGCGGGACCGTTCAACATCGAGCTGTTCGCCGGAAGCCCGGACGACAACAACGCCACGTTCTTCTTCAACGGCGCGATGGACACCCTCAAGCCGTACCTCGACAAGGGCGTCGTCAAGGTCGGCAGCGGCCAGACGGGCTTCACTCAGGTCGCGACGCAGGGCTGGCAGGCCGACGTCGCCAAGAAGCGCATGCAGGACCTCATCGCCTCGACCTACTCGAACGGCCAGACCGTGAACGGCGTGCTCTCGCCCTACGACGGCCTCTCCATCGGCATCATCTCCGCCCTCACCGGCGCCGGCTACGCGACCGACAAGCTCCCGATCATCACCGGTCAGGACGCAGAGATCCCGTCCGTGAAGTCGATCATCGCGGGTCAGCAGTACTCGACCATCTACAAGGACACCCGCAAGCTCGCGGGCGAGGCCGTGAAGATGGCCGATGACGTGCTGAACGGCAAGACCCCCGAGGTCAACGACACGAAGTCCTACAACAACAAGACCAAGGTCGTGCCGACGTTCCTGTTCGAGCCGATCGTGGTCACGAAGGACAACTACAAGGAAGCCGTCATCGACACGGGTTACTACACCGAGGACCAGCTCAAGTAGGCATCGGCTCCACAGGGGTGGCTGCGGACGCTCCCGCAGCCACCCCCCTCTGACGAAAGGAGAGCGAGATGAGCGACAACATCCTCGAGATGCGCGGGATCACGAAGACGTTCCCGGGCGTGAAGGCTCTGCAGGACGTGTCGATCACCGTGCAGCGCGGCCACGTCCATGCGATCTGCGGTGAGAACGGGGCCGGCAAGTCCACCCTCATGAAGGTGCTCTCAGGCGTCTATCCGCACGGATCCTACGACGGCGAGATCCTCCTGGACGGCGAACCCGTCGCGTTCAAGAGCATCAACGAATCCGAGCACGCGGGCGTCGTGATCATCCATCAGGAGCTGGCGCTGAGCCCGTACCTGTCGATCGCGGAGAACATCTTCCTCGGCAACGAGCGGCAGTCCGGCGGCTGGATCGATTGGAACACCACCAACCAGGAGGCCGCGAAGCTGCTGGCGAGCGTAGGCCTCAAGGAGAACCCGGCGACGAAGATCGCCGACATCGGCGTGGGCAAGCAGCAGCTCGTCGAGATCGCGAAGGCGCTCTCCAAGAGCGTGCGGCTGCTGATCCTGGACGAGCCGACCGCCGCGCTCAACGACGACGACTCGGCGCACATGCTCGAGCTCATCACGCACCTGCGCGACGAGGGCATCACCTCGATCATCATCAGTCACAAGCTCAACGAGATCCGCGCGATCGCCGACGAGGTCACCGTCATCCGCGACGGGCGCAACATCGAGACCCTCGAGATGCGCACCGACGACGTGAGCGAGGACCGGATCATCCGCGGCATGGTCGGCCGGGATCTCGCGAGTCGTTTCCCCGACCGCACCCCCAAGATCGGCGACGAGCTGCTGCGGATCGAGGACTGGACGGTGCACCACCCGCTGGATCACGAGCGCAAGGTCGTCGACGGAGCGAATCTCTTCGTCCGCGAGGGCGAGATCGTCGGCATCGCCGGGATCATGGGGGCCGGACGCACCGAGCTCGCGATGAGCGTGTTCGGCCGCAGTTACGGTGTGAACATCTCCGGCCGCGTCTACAAGCGCGGATCCGAGATCTCCACCAAGACCGTGTCGGACGCGATCGACCATGGGCTCGCCTACGCGACCGAGGACCGGAAGCGGTTCGGGCTGAACCTCATCGACGACGTCGAGCGGAACATTACGATCGCCGCCCTCGACCGGATCGCGAAAGTCGGCTGGGTCAACGAGAGCCGCGAGCGGATCGTCGCGGAGTCGTACCGCAAGAGCATGAACATCAAGACCAGCTCTGTCGAGGCGGTCGTCGGCAAGCTCTCCGGCGGCAACCAGCAGAAGGTCGTGCTCTCGAAATGGATGAACACGTCTCCCGACGTGCTGATCCTCGACGAGCCCACGCGGGGCATCGATGTGGGCGCGAAGTACGAGATCTACGGCATCATCAACAAGCTCGCGAGTGAGGGCAAAGGCGTCATCGTCATCTCCAGCGAGCTTCCCGAACTGATCGGTCTCTGCGACCGCATCTACACCCTCGCCGAGGGGCGCATCACCGCGGACGTGCCGCGGGCCGAGGCCACGGCGGAGAACCTCATGCGATTCATGACCCAGGAGAAGGAGGTGGGCTCCGCATGAGCGGCTCATCCATCACCCCCCAGACGAGCACGCTGCGCAGCGCGTTCGACTTCCTCACCGGCCAGCTGCGGCAGATCGGCCTGTTCATCGCGCTGATCGTGATCGTGCTGTTCTTCCAGATCACCACGGGCGGCATCACGCTCGCGCCGATCAATGTGTCGAACCTGATCATCCAGAACAGCTACATCCTGATCCTCGCGATCGGCATGGTGATGGTGATCATCGCCGGGCACATCGACCTGTCGGTGGGATCCGTCGTCGCCTTCATCGGCGCCGCCGCCGGCGTGCTGATCACCAAGATGGGCGTGCCGTGGCCGGTCGCCGTCGTGCTGTGCCTGGTGCTGGGCGCGCTGATCGGCGCCTGGCAGGGCTTCTGGATCGCGTACTTCAAGATCCCGGCGTTCATCGTGACTCTGGCCGGCATGCTCACGTTCCGCGGCCTGACCGAGATCACCCTGCAGAACACCGCGATCTCGCCGTTCCCGGACGGCTTCCGCGCGATCGGCGCGGGCTTCCTGCCCGACCTCGGCGGCGGACAGACGATCGTCGAGCCGCTCACGATCATCCTCGCGGTGCTCGTCGTGCTCGGGATGATCGGCTTCGGGATCCGCGGTCGGATGACCCGGCGCAAGTTCGCGGTCGAGGACGAGCCGCTGTGGTGGTTCATCGCCAAGCTCGCCTTCACCAGCCTGCTCATCGCGCTCGTCGCCTACCTGCTCGCGAGCTACAACGGCACCCCGATCGCGCTGGTGATCCTCGGCGTGCTGACCGTGGTCTACTCCGCGATCATGGCCCGCAGCGTCTGGGGCCGGCACATCTACGCGATCGGCGGCAACCCGCTCGCGGCGAGCCTGTCGGGCGTGAAGACCCCGCGCGTGACGTTCACTCTGTTCATCAACATGGGCGTGCTGTCCGCGCTGGCGGGCCTCGTGTTCACGTCGCAGCTGAACCTCGCGAGCCCCCGCAACGGCGACGGGTTCGAGCTCGATGCCATCGCGGCCGTGTTCATCGGCGGCGCGGCCGTCACCGGCGGCATCGGCAAGATCACCGGTGCGATTATCGGCGGTCTGATCATCGGCATCCTGAACAACGGCATGTCGATCCTCGGCGTCGGCACGGAGTACCAGGCGCTCATCAAGGGCCTTGTGCTGCTCGCCGCCGTCGCGTTCGACGTCTTCAACAAGCGCCGCTCCGGGCGCTGACACGGATCCGTCTCGGGCTCCGGCCGCTTCGTGCGGTCGGAGCCCTTGACGGTCCGCGTACCCGCTACGTTCGTCGTATGACGCTCGGCCAGGCACTGCTCTCGTTCGCGCTCGTCGTAGGGCTGCTCACGATCATCCCCGGTCTGGACACGGCGCTCGTGATCCGGGGCACGGTGACCCGCGGCCGCCCCTATGGGTTCGCCGCCCTGCTCGGGATCCAGGTCGGCACTCTGATCTGGGGTGCCGCTGCGGCCACCGGGGCGGCGGCGCTGCTGGCGGCGAGCGAGGTCGGATATCGGGTGCTGTCGTACGCCGGCGCGGCATACCTCGTCTATCTCGGCGCGACGATGATCGCCAAGACGTTCCGCCGGGGCGCGGATCCGTCGGCGGGGGCCGCGGCCCCTTCGTGCCGGGGCGCGCGGAGCGGCTTCCTGCTCGGGCTCGTCACGAACATCACGAACCCGAAGGTCGGGGTGTTCTACATGGCGACCATCCCGCAGTTCGTTCCGGCGGGGCAGTCCCCGCTCCTGGTGGGTCTGCTCCTCGCACTCGTGCACTGCGTCCTCGGCACCGTCTGGCTGGGCGCGATCATCCTGGGAGCGAACCAGCTCGCGCCGCGCCTGCGCTCCACCCGGGTGATCCGCTGGATGGACCGGATCACCGGCGGAGTCCTGATGCTGTTCGGCGCGCGCCTCGCTCTCGACGTGCGCTGACCGTCGGCCGCGAAGGCCTCGCGGCTCACGCAGCCGGGAAGGCCGCCGCGAGCCGCGCAGCCACGGCGTCGACGTCCACTCCGACGTCCGCCGACTCCGCGATCCGCTTCACGAGGCGGACGGGCCAGGTGACCAGCACCTCGGAGACCGAGAACGGGCTGCCGAAGAAGCCCCAGTCCGCCTCGAGGAAGCACAGTGCTGCGGCCACCGGGGCGGCGTCGCCGAGCACCGCCGTGACCAGCGCCGCCTGCTTCCGTACGCCGTCGACGAGCGGGGTGCCGTCGCGTCCGCCGATCCGCAGCGTCTGGACGCGCGGCCCGAACACGCCTCCTGTGGCTTCCCGCGAGGGGCGGCGTCCCTTGTACCGCTTGGCGTCGATCACCCAGACGCCACCGGGGGAGACGACGATGTGGTCGATGTTCGCCCTCGTGCGCGGGATCCTGCGATCGTGCAGGGCCCGCGCCGACGCGGGCAGATCCTCGAGCCGCCGGGCGAGCAGCTCCTCGCCCACCGCGCCGCGGACCCACGCCTGCGTGCTCTGCGGGTCGTCGGAGAGCGCAAGAATCAGCCCCCCGAGCTTCGGGTGCGCTGTGCGGATCCGCTCCTCGCGCCGTCTGTGGCGTCCCTCGTATTCGCGGCGTGCGGATGCCCCCGCCGTGCCGGGCTCGGGGGACTCGGGGGCGGACGGCTCATCCAGGGTGCACTCGAGACATCGCACTGTTCGCCGGTCGCGCTCGTACACGGCGTCCGTGCCCGCGGGCAGAGCGCGATTGCACAGCCGGCACGTTCCGGCGTAGCGGAGACGCATGCGCGTGTCCTGCGGTCCCAGCTCCCCAGCCATGGCGCCGACGGTACCAGCGCGCGGGGTGAGCGGGAAGGGCTCGGCCCGGGGCGAACGGGGAGGTGCGCATCTCGAATCGATTCCGGCCGAACCGCAACGGATCCCGGTGCGCTGCGCGCGAATGCATCCGGAATCCCCATTTGTGACCCGATTATTCTCAGCGTGTCCATAGCTTCAGGGAACATCTGCGAAATCAAGCTCTGGTCCTCTAGTTGCAAGGATGCCCGGGGTGCTAACGTCCCTCTGTCATCCCCCATACCCGACGATGAGACAGGGGAACAGAGTGACCCAGAATCCACTCGAGACGGACACGTCTCTGCAACGTGCGATCGACTATGAGGAGCACGCGCTGCAGGCCGGTGGTGTGTCCAAAGCCGGCTCGACGCTGATGGCCGTCGCGGGCAGTGCGCCCGCGTACTCCATCGCGGCCAGCACCGCGCTTCTGATCGGCGCCGCCGGCG
>JGI24740J21852_10000525_pt1 | contig 16351 bp, 14 predicted proteins | sample KBSCornC6_FD_21852 | JGI IMG/M metagenome (IMG submission 21852) | reverse complement strand
GGTTTGACGACGAAAGCATCGAGCGGCTCCTCCCGCAATTGGCGGCAAGCTATCCGAACGTATTACCCAGGCTCATGCAGCTACAGCGTGAATTACCGAGCAGCGTGCAGGAATCTGTCCTGACGCAAATCGGACTGCGCGTGGGCTCGTGGGTATATCGGCGCGATTTCTCTCGTGGGGCCAAGCTCAACGTCAATCAGTCGCTCAAGCAAATTGCCGTGCCCGCGCTCCGTGAGCTGATTCCGGTCGAACTGGACGGCGATCACCTCCGCACGAAGTCGAGTCCATTTTTCAGCCGCGACCACCACGGCAACACTTGCCATTTCTTTTCTGGGTTCCTAAAAGGGATTGTTCAAGGCGCCACGAACAATACGAAAATCGAGGTTGAGGAGACATCCTGCACCAGCCTTGGTGCCCACCACTGCTGTTTCACGATTTCTCACCACGATTAATCAAGTTTCTCATGACTGATATTCACCATACACAAAATGGTCTATTGATTGCCCTGTCGTACGTTATTTCGGTGCTTGGCTCTTACACCGCATTGCAATTGGCACTCGATATTCCGGGGGCAAAAACCTCGGAGCAACGGCGGACCGCGTTGCTGGCATCCGGCGTCGCCATGGGTGGCGGGGCCATCTGGGCCATGCATTTCATTGCCATGCTCGGGTGCGAAATGGCGATGCCCGTTTCCTACGATGTGGTGCTGACGCTGGTCTCGGCCCTGGTGGGGATTACCTCGTGCATCGTCGGCCTGGCCATTGTCAGCGGCAATACGTCCAACTGGGGCCGACTGGTTGCCGCCGGAACCGTCATGGGGCTGGGCGTGGGCGGCATGCATTACATGGGCATGGCGGCGATGTTGATGCCCGCAACCACCGTGTACGACATGACTATGGTGGCACTGTCGCTCGTCATCGCAGTGGCGGCGTCGATTGCGGCCCTGTGGCTCGCCTTTCATACACGCGGCTGGGTGCAATTGCTGGGCAGCGCCATGGTCATGGGAATCGCCGTTTGCGGCATGCACTACACCGGCATGAGCGCCGCGACGTTCGTCCATAACGAACACGCCGCGCATGACATGGCCCAAGGCATGGCCCCGGAAAGCCTGGGGGCGACCATCTTCACGATTGCCGCTGTGCTGCTGCTCACCATCCTGTTCGTCAACAACATGCAAAGGCAACGGCGCGCTGCCATTCAGATCTGATCGCGCCGCACATCGATGGCAACGCCTCCCCGATCGGCGGAGCCGCGTTGTCCGATGGAAAGCGGTCCGGCAAAAGGACCGCGCATCGCCTCTAGAAGCCCGCTCATTGCGGGCTTTTTTCTGGCTCCAATACTTCCGTCTTCCAATTTTTCGATCGTCGCCCTTGATTTCCGTGCCGTTGCCACTATCATCCGATGTATCTTACGATATATCTGACGATGTTCAGCAGGAGAGCGACGATGCGCGGATGGTTTGGACACCACCACAAGCTGTGGATGGAGAAGCACTGCACGATGATGGGCCGCCACGGCCATGGACGAGGCGGTTTCGGGCGCGGCATGGGGGGAATGGGCGGCTTTGGCGGCCCGGGCGGCTATGGAGAAGGCGATGACGAGGGCGGCAGCCCCTGGCGTGGCCGGCGGCTGAGTTCGGCCGACCTGCAGCTCGTGCTGCTCGCGCTACTCAAGGAAGCCCCGCGCCACGGCTACGAACTGATCAAGGCCGTGGAAGAGCATTCGCTGGGCTTCTACACACCGAGCCCCGGCATGGTGTACCCGGCGCTGTCGTATCTGGAAGACCACGGTTTTGCCTCTGTCACCGCCGAGGGCAACAAGAAGCGCTACGGCATCACGCCCGAGGGCCTCGCCTGGCTGGCGGAGCGCCAGAACAGCGCCGACGCCATCCTCGCGCAGTTGCGTGCCATGGGCGAGCGCGTCAAGCGCATGAACGAAGCCATGGCCTTCGACCGCGAAACCGAACACGCGGGGGAATGGGCCGACACGGGCAACGACCCACTGCGCGCCGCGCGCTGGCGCCTGAAGTTCGCCTTGATGGAAAAACGCTTCGCCTCGCGCGAAGAACAACAACGCGTGGCAGACATCCTGCTACGTGCCCTGAAGGAAATCACCGAAGGGCGCTGACCCTGCGCCTTCGCCGATCCCTCTTTCCGCAGCCACTATGTTTGCCCTCACTCGCACACAAGGTCTCATGTCGCAGCTGCTCAGCCCTCTCAAACCCGCCACACGTCGCGTGCGTGTGCGGGCCATCCACACGCTCTCGCCCCGCATGCGGCGCGTCGTCTTTACCGGCACGGCGGCAGATTTGGCCGACCTGGCCAATGCGCCACCCGGCGCCGCCATCAAGTTGATGTTTGCGCACGACGCCGCAGGCGCAGGACGCAAACTCGGCCGCGCTTACACGATCCGTCGGTACCACGCGGCCCGCGGTGAGCTGGAAATCGATTTTGTCGTGCACGACGAAACGCCCGCCGCGCAGCATGGTCCGGCCGCGCGCTGGCTGGAACGCGCCGCGCCCGGCGACGAAGTGGAATTTGCCGGCCCCAAGCGCGGCTTCGTAGCCGACCCCGCCGCGCCGTGGACCTTGCTCGTGGGCGACGAAACCGCCCTGCCCGCCATCTTTGCCATTCTGGAAAGCCTGCCGGAGCACGCGCACGTGCAAACCTACATTGCCATCGGCGATGCACGTGCTCGGCTGCCGCTGGAAGGCAGCTTTGCCACGCACCCGCGCAGCCAGGGCATCCACTGGGTGGAAACCGACACTGCGCACGCCGGGGCGATGATGGTCGGCGCGCTGAGCGCGCAACCGATGCCATCCGGCACACCCCAGGTGTTCCTGGCCGGCGAAGCCTCGTTGCTCAAACATGTGCGCGCGCTGCTGGAAGGCGCGTGGTCGGTGCCGCACGACGCCATTGACGCCAAGGGCTACTGGACAGCCGGCCTTTCGCGCGAGGAGCGCAAAGCCCTCGAAGCGCGCTAATGGACTGACAGACGCACTGTCGCTTAGGTGGCGGCCCCCGCTTTGGGCGGGGTCGCGCCACGCACCCAATCGCGCAGCAAGCGCTGGCCATGCAACAGCGCCGCATCCATCGCCTCGCGCGGCGAGCCGAACGTACAGCCGGGCCGCACCGGCTGCGAACCCGTCAACGACTGGCCCTCGGCGCTGCGGAACACCACTTCGATACGCGCTTCCCAACCGCGGGCACCCGCGGGAATCACACGCGGGACGATCTCGACATCCCCACAGATCTTGTGCACCTCGTTCCTCCGTTTCCAACGCCTGATGGGCGCATTGCGAGGAGGTTAGCAACGCTCATGCCCATTTACGCTGGCGTAGCGCCCAGTTGATCGAGATCAAATCCCGTCACATTGCGCCCCTTTAGCGGGCCGCCGGGCTGCCGTTGCAAGAAGGGACTCCCGCTCACTCCGACCTCCGCGCCCACGAAGCGCGGCATCACCATGCGCCAGAACCTGCCGGTCACCCAAGCCGAAACCGCCCTCAACCCAACGGACTACCTCATCTCCCGCACCGACCTGAAAGGCCGCATCGTCTTCGCCAATGCGGCGTTCGTGCGCATCAGCGGTTACGCGCAGGAAGAACTCATGGGCGCGCCCCACAACCTGGTGCGCCACCCCGACATGCCCGAGGCGGCCTTTGCCGATTTGTGGGCCACGCTGCAAGCCGGCAAACCCTGGCGCGGCTTTGTCAAGAACCGCCGCAAGGACGGCGGCTTCTACTGGGTGCTCGCCAATGTGACGCCGGTATTCGAAAACGGCGCGGTGACGGGTTACACCTCGGTGCGCTCCATGGCGACGCCCGCGCAGATCGCCCGCGCCCAACGCGCCTATACCGCCATCAACGAGGGCGACACGTCGTACACGGTGCGCGCGGGCCGCGTTCTGCGCACGGGCTGGCGACGCGGCCTCAACCTGTTCCAGCGTGACAGCCTGCGCTTCAAGGTGATCGGGCTGCAAAGCCTGATCGCCATGGCCATCCTCATCGGCACCGTGTGGGCGCACATTGCGCTGGAAGCTGCCGATCTGCGTGGCACACCATGGCTCGTGTTCAGCCGTGACTGGCTTTGGCTGAGCGGGGTGGGCTGCGCAGCGTTGGCCACATTCTCCGGCGTGCTGCTGGCACGCACCCTCATCGGCCCGCTGGAAGAAGCGGCTACGCTGGCCACACGCTTGGCCGCCGGCGACTTGACCACCACCGTGCAGGCGCGTTCCAACGATGAAGTGGGCGAGGTCATGCGTGCCATGGGCACCATGCGCGCAAGCCTGTCGTCCATCGTGCGCGACATCCAGGACGGCGCATCGAATGTCGCCCACAGCACGCTGCAGATTTCTGCCGGCAACCACGACCTGTCGGCACGCACCGAACAGCAAGCCGCCGCGCTGGAAGAAACCGCCTCGAGCATGGAAGAACTCACCTCGATGGTGGCGCAAAACGCCGATCACGCCCGCGAGGCGAGCGCATTGGCCGAACAGGCCTCCACCATCGCGTCGGATGGCGGCCAGCTCGTGCAACGCGTGGTGCAGACCATGGACGCCATCCGCACCGATAGCCAGCGCGTGACGGAGATCATCGCCACCATTGAAAGCATCGCGTTCCAGACCAACATCCTCGCCCTGAACGCTGCGGTTGAAGCCGCCCGCGCGGGTGAAGAAGGCCGCGGCTTTGCAGTCGTGGCCGGGGAGGTGCGCAGCCTCGCGCAACGCAGCGCGCAGGCCGCCGCACAGAGCAAGGAGATCATCCGCACGTCCGACCAATCCGTGCGCGATGGCGTCGAACTGGTGCACAAGGCCGGTGCGACGATGACGCAGATCGTGCAATCCGTGCAGACCGTCACGCATCTCATGTCGGAAATCTCGGCCAGCTCGCGCGAGCAGAGCAGCGGCATCGCGCAGATCAACGACTCGGTCTCGCAGCTCGATGGGGTCACGCAGCAGAACGCCACGCTGGTGGAAGAGGCAGCCGCAGCCGCGTCGGTGCTGGCTCGCCAATCGGAAGACCTGAAGCGCGCCGTGGCCGTATTCCGGTCTTGATGTGGCCTGGCGGCGCGCGCTATACGGTGAAGCGCGCGTCGCGCTCCAACAACTCCGTCACCGCCTCGGGCAATAGTGGCTCGCTGAAGTAATAGCCCTGCAGCACATCGCACCGGTGCGAGGTCAGGAAGGCCGACTGCGCCGCGTCTTCTACGCCTTCCGCGCAGACCGCCACGCCCAGGTTGTGCGCCAGCACCACCACCGTCGTGCAGATGGCCGCGTCGTTGGAGTCCCGGTCGATATCCTTGACGAAAGCGCGGTCGATCTTGATGAGGTCGATGGGCAGCCGCTTCAGGTACGCCAGGCTCGAATACCCGGTGCCAAAGTCGTCAATGGCGATACGCACGCCAAGTTGGCGGATGGCGGTGAGGTCTTCAATGGTGCGCTCGGTGCCTTCCATCAGCATCGACTCGGTCACCTCCAGCTCCAGGAAGCCCGAGCCGAGCCCGTACTGGCGCTGCAGCTTAAGCAGCATCGGCAGCACCGTGCCGCGCTTGAACTGCAGCGGCGACACATTCACGGCAATTGTGAGGTCATCGGCCAAGCCGCGCGCGTGCCACTCGGCGCGCTGGTGCGCGGCTTCCTCCAACACCCAGTTGCCAATGTCGACGATCAGCCCGCTCTCTTCCGCCACCGGGATGAACGCCGCCGGCGGCAACAACCCCCGCGTCGGGTGAATCCAGCGGATCAGCGCTTCAAGCCCGCACACGCGGCCGGTCTTGGTGTCGATCTGCGGCTGGTACAGCAGGCGGAACTGGCGTTGCTCCAGCGCGGCCCGGATCTGGTGCTCCAGGTTCAGGCGATACGACACGCCGATGTCCATCTCGGGCGCGAAGAACTCCAACCGGTTGCGACCGTTCTGCTTGGCGTAGTACATCGCCATTTCTGCATGGCGGATCAGGGTATCGGCATCGGCGCCGTGCGTCGGGTATTCCGCCACGCCAATGCTGGCCGTGACGAACACTTCGTGCCCTTCCACGCGAATCGCATCGGCAAACAAGTCAAAGCCGAACTCACCGCCGCGCGAACCTGCATGCGACACCACCAGCGCAAACACATCGCCGCCGAAGCGCGCCACGGTGTCGACGGTGTCAGCGGCGTCGCGCAGGCGCTCGGCAATGCGGCGCAGCACTTCATCACCCAGCAAGTGGCCCAGGCTGTCGTTGATGACCTTGAAGCGGTCGATATTGACCAGCACCACATAGAAGCGGCTGCGCTGGCGCGCGGCCATTTCCACCGACTGCTGCACGCGGTCAGCCAGCAGCGTGCGGTTGGGCAGACCGGTGAGCGAATCAATGGTGGCGTGCTGCGCCAGGCGCGTGCGCGTCATTTCCTGCTCGGTCACGTCGTCCTGGATGCCGACGTAATGCGTGACCGCGCCCTTGGCATCGCGCACGGGCGAGAGCAGGAAGTTGTTCAGGAACGGGTGACCGTCCTTGCGGAAATTGCGCAGCAGCACGCGGATCTCGCTGGCATCGCGCAGGGCAGCGCGCACCTCGTTCAGCGCCGGTTGTCCTGGCTCGGAGGAATGCAGGAAGCGGCAGTTGCGGCCCAGCACTTCTTCCGCGCGGTAGCCGGTCATGCGTTCGAAACCGGGGTTCACATAGACCACCGGCAAATCGGGCTGCTGCGCGTCCGCCACGGTAATGCCCGACGGCACGGATTCCACCACACGGCGCAACAGACGCAGTTGCTCGTCGGAGTCGCGCCGCTCGGTGATGTCCTGCATGGTGCCGAACAATGCGATCACCTCGCCGCGGTTGTTGCGCTCGATGTTCCCGCGCGAGAGCACCCAGCGGTGTTCGCCATCCCGGCGAATCATCTCCAGCTCCAGCGAATACGACTCGCCTTCGGTGACAGCGCGGCTCGCGGCTTCGCGCAGGCGGTTGTAGCTTTCAGCGGTGAAGAACTGTGCCTGCTGCGCAAATGTGGGGGGCGTGCCGGGCGGCATGCCCGTCAGCACATACATGCCGGACGACCAGGTGGCGGAGTCGCGCAGCACATCCCAGCGCCAACTGCCGAGTTGCGCGATCTGCTCGGCCACGCTGAGATTGGCTTCGCTCGCGCGCAATTCCTGCTCCATGGCCGAGCGCTGCGAAATATCGGTCACGCCGCCCACCATGCGCACGGCGCGGCCGTCCTTGCCGCGATAGACGCTGGCGCGAATCTCCACCGTACGCGTGGCGCGGTTGGCGTCGATCACGCGGCAGACGTGGTACCAGCTATCGCGGTCCGAATGCAGCACGGCACGCAGTTCCTGGCCAAAAGCCTCCACGTCGTCCGGATGCACGAACTGTTGGAACGTCAGCGCACGCGAAATGCCCTCGCCATCGCTGGGGCCGAGCAGCGCATCGCTACCCAACAGGCGGTGCAGGCTCGCGTTCGCCCACGATTCGCCCGTGGCGATATCCCAGTCGAAGATCCAGTCATTGGTGGCACGTGCCACGCGCTGGAAGCGTTCGGTCAGGCGATGCACGGTGGCGTCGTGGCGTTCGATGGCCGCGCGCATCTCGTTGAAGGTGCGCTCGAGCAAGGAAAGCTCATCGCGCGCGGCGCCCTGCTCGACCACGCGTGCGGAGAAATCGCCCGCCGCGTAATGGCGTGCGGCATCCACCAGCGCATCCACGCGCGGCAGCACCAAGCGCCGCATCGCCAATTGGATCAGAGCCAGCAGCAACACCATCATCAGCAGGATGGCGCCGCCGCCGGCCAAGGTGATGTCGCGCTGCTGGCGAATGATGTCGGTAGCGTCCACGCCGCGCACCACGCGCAGCCGTCCGGCCGCCGCATGCGGCACCACCATGGCAGCGTAGGCGCGACGCACGCCATCTGCGTCATCCACCAGCACCGGCTCGCCCGGCTGCTGGCCGGCCATGGCCACCAACTGCCCCTGCACGATGGCCGGCACCTGCGCGGTGGCCACCATGCCATTGACGGAGAGCACGTTGCCGGCCGCGTCGATCAGGTAGACCGGTGCGCTGGGCATGCCACCGGCCGCGGCCAGGATGATGGCTTGCTGCCGTACGGCCGCATACGCAACCCCGCGGATGGCGCCGTCGCCGCCGATCATGGGCCGCGCGGAAACCAGCACCGCCTGACTCGACGCGCGCCCCGTCACGAACGTCGACAGCGCGGGCTGACCGGTGGCCAGCACCTCGTTGACGTAATCCCGGTCGGACAGATCGATGCCCAGACGGGCAGTATTGGGTGTGCAGACCAGCTTGCGGTGGGCATCGATGATGCCGAGGTTGGCGAGTTCGCTCTGGTTGTGAAAGACGCGGCTGACGAAGCGACTGCACTCCTGCTGGTCCATGCGCAGGGCGGAGTCGTCGGCCACCAGCACGGAGAGCAGTTCGTTGGCGTTGGAGAGCACCATGCCGACACGCGCGGCGGCGGCTTCGGTCTCGTGGGTCAGGCGCTGGGCGAGGTGGTCATTGAGCCGATCCCGGTAGAGCGCCACGCCCGCCGCCGCCACGAGGATGGCCGGCAAGGCGGCCACCGCAGCCAGTGCGAGCAAGCGGCCGCGCAGCGTGGTGGGAAAGAAAGCGTGCTTCGGCACTTGGATGACCGGTAGAGCCTTGGTATGGAAAGAGGCTGCACGATGCGCGGCTCAGGAACCGCACCCCAAGCGCACGATGCAGTTGCAGCATCGTGCCGGACAACGGCTGACGCAGTGCGCAAGCATTTTGCTTGCAATTCCTATCGCACGCAACTTGTGGATAGTCTGTACACCACTGTTGCAATCAAACTGGCTTTCTCGACATCAACGGGTTTCGAACGACGAACTGGCCCTACAATCCGGCCCCATGTCGACCCCGCCACCGCTCATCGTTCCGCGTCGCCTGTTGTTCCGTCTGCTACCGGGCGTGGTGGTGGCTGCGCTGATACCGTTTGCGGCGCTGATCGTCGTGGCGGTTTCTACAGTCTATGACGATACGCGGCAAGAGATCGACAGCCGCCTGGATCAAGCGTTGTCGCAAGCCGCACGCCCGATCGATGCGCGCCTGGCCAATAGCATCGACCGCCTGTCCGCCGCCGCCGATACCGCCAGCACCCCACGCACGGCCGCGGAAGGCCAAGCCTGGTTGGAAGACCACCCCGACCTGCGCAGCGCTTTCGACAACCTGCTGCTGGTGGCCGCTGACGGCACCATCCTGGCCGACGCGCCGCAATTGCCCGAGCGCCGCGGCGACAACATGGCCAACCACCCCATCTTCGTGGCTGCGCGCACGACCCAGCGGCTCGTCATGCCGGAGCCGTTCCTGGCACCGGCGGGCAAGCGGCCCGTGGCATCGTTCGCCATGCCATTGCACGACGAGGCGGGGCGCTTCGCAGGGCTGGTGATCGGCTCGATCGAGCTGTCGCGTAACCCGATGCTGACCGACCTGGAGGCCGTGCGGCTCGGGCGCACGGGCCGGCTGGTGATGGTGTCGGAAGCCGGCAAATACATCGTCGCGCCCGACCGCTCGCGCCAGTTGCAGCAAGCGCCCGATCTGGCGGCCATGCCGGCATCTGCTCGCGCAGCCACGCAGGGCTGGAGCCAGGGCACGGTGTTCAGCCCACCGGGGCAGCCCGCCATCATCGTGGGCTACCGCCGCCTGAACGCCGTGCCGTGGAGCGTGGGCGTCTGGTGGCCCGAACAGGAAGCCTACGCAGGCGCCAGCCGCACAACACGCACGCTCATCGCCGCCGGTATTGCGTTTGGCGCGGTGTGCCTGCTGTTCGCCTGGTTCTGGATCGAGCGCGCGGTCAGCCCGCTGGAGCGCCTGCGCCATGAAGTGGAGGGTGGCATGCCAATCCACCCGGTAGCGCCGGTGTCCGGCAGGCCAGCCCTGCACGACGCCCCTCCGCCCGGCCCGCTCACCCGACTGGGCGAACTGGCTGACCCCCAGGCCTCGGCCTTCGACCCCGGCACCGAAGTGGGCGCGCTGGCCACGCGCATCGGGCACCTTGCCGAGTATTGGGAACAGACGCTGGCCGCCAGCGAGCAGGATGTCGCCTTCTTTCGCGGGCTGGCCGAGCAGGCACCGGTCGGGCTGGCCTTTCTGGATCGCACCTTGGCCGTGTCGTTTGCCAACGTGCGTTTCGAGCGCTTGCTTGGAGCCAGCGCGCATGCCATCAGCCAGGCCCTGCAAGCCACGGACGATGCTGCCGCCTCCCCCGCCCGGGCCGTGGCCGCTGCGCTTTCGCAGCTGCCGCATGCACCGCTGGCGCTGGCCGACCATCCGATGGTGGTGGCGACAGGGCAAGGCGAGAGCATCGGCGCGGTCCTGCTGACGGCGCGGCCCGTCGGTGGCGCCGGCACGCCGTTGGCGGGATGGGCGGTGGCGGTGGTCGACAGCACCCGCGAGCAACGCGCCAAGGAAGCGCTCGAACACGAGGTGCGTGCCGCGCTGCTGGTGCTCGACGCTATTCAGGAACCGCTGCTCACTGTTGATGGCGACGGCACCGTCACGCACGCCAGCCGCGCCATCGAAACGCTGGTGGGCATGCACCCTGCACGCGCGGTCGGCCAGTCGATCAATCGTCTACTGCATCTGTTTGAACATGACGGGGGCCGGCGCGTCATCCCCACGCAGTTGCTGCGCGGGGGCGGCACGCTGTTCGGCAGCCTGCGTCTGGAGCGCGCCGACGGCCGCCGCCACGATGTCGAACTCTCCTGGGGGCCGCTGCCAGGCACCTCGGGCAGTGGCGTGCTGGTGCTGCGCGATGTGTCCGCCACGCGTGAAACCGTACAACGCATCGCCTGGGATGCCACGCACGATGTCCTGACCGGCCTGCTGAACCGGCGCGGCTTTGACGCCACATTCCGCGCGCAATTTGACGCGCATCGCAGCAGCCCAGGCACGCGCGCGCCCATGGCACTCATCATGATCGACCTGGATGGGTTCAAGGCCATCAACGACCGCTACGGCCATGCCGCAGGCGATGACGTGTTGCGTGGCGTGGCTGAGCGCATCGTGCAGAACACCCGCACGCAAGACCACGTCGCTCGGCTCGGCGGTGACGAATTTGCCGTGATCCTGCCGCACTGCGACATACAGGCGGCCGTCACGTTTGCCGATCGGATTCGCGCGGCGCTGGCGCGGCAGCCGGTTGAGGCCGCAGGCGCCCGTGCGGAGATCGCCCTGTCACAAGGCGTGGTGGAACTGCGCCCCGATGATACCGACGCCAGTGCCTTCCTGGCCCGCGCCGACGCGGCGTGCTATCGCGCCAAGCATGCCGGGCGCGGCGCCATTGCGACCGACTAAGAGTCGCTAACAAAACCCTCCTGGCGTCGTTGTGCCTCCTTGCCGTACTCAAAGTACTGTCTGCGTCGGCACGCCTAGCCAGGATCGCTGCGCTGGGTTTTGTTAACGACTCTAAGAACCGCGCAGGCCGAGCGCCCATGAAAAAAGCCACCGGATAGCGGTATCCGGTGGCCTCAAGAATACGCTTTGAACGGGGAAGTTCAGCGCACTTGAAGGATAGGCAAGGACCCCAGCCCAGCCAATACCCAGGATAAGGTAATTTGGCAAAAACCCCGTGCTGACAACGGTTTTACGGGAACCTGCCGCATTCTGTGCCTTGGGCGCAACGCGCGCGGCCGTCTCCAGTTGCATCTTCTGCCCTCCGTCAAAATATCCATCCGGGCGACGCGGTGCCGCAGTCCTTCAAGCAGGCTGATGCGATATAATGAAAACGATTCGCATTTAGCCACTCAGCAGTTACCACGTTAACGATCTCGCACGATGCGGCTTTCCGAGCTTTCCCGCCGGGCCACGGCGGTGGTGGACCACGTTGAAGACCGTGAGACCGCCGATCCCATCAGCCAGCGCCTGCGCGAACTCGGGTTCGTGACGGGCGAAGAGGTGCGCGTGGTGGCCGTGGGGCCCTTCGGCGGTGATCCGCTGGTCGTGCAAGTAGGCTTCACGCGCTTTGCGCTGCGCCGGCAGGAAGCCGCCCGTGTGCGCCTGCGGGCCCAACCTGCCGCGCAGCCTACCGCCACTGTCATTACCGCCAAAGAGACGGCGCCGCCGCCCAAGGTGCGCGAGGCTGCGTAGCCCCGCCTTTGCTTTCGGCCGTTTTCCGGCCTCGCTTATCCGGCTTCATGCAGATGCACGCTTCTTCCCCCTCCTCTTCCTCACCTGCACTGCGGGTGGCCCTGGTTGGCAACCCCAACTGTGGCAAGACCGCGCTGTTCAACCTGCTGACGGGCAGCCGCCAGAAGGTCGCCAACTATGCGGGCGTTACGGTCGAGCGCAAGGAAGGCCGCTTCACTGCACCGTCGGGTCGGCACGTACAGATTCTGGATTTGCCTGGCGCCTACAGCCTCGTCGCCACCAGCCCCGACGAAGCCATCACGCGCGACATCTGCCTGGGCACGTTCCGGGGCGAGGCGCGGCCCGATCTGCTGATCTGCGTGGTCGATGCCACCAACCTGCGGCTGCACCTGCGCTTTGTGCTGGAACTGCAACGCCTGGGCCTACCGATGGTGCTGGCGCTGAACATGGTGGATGCGGCCGAACGGCGCGGCATCCGCATCGACCGCGCCAAGCTGGAAGCCGCGCTGGGCGTGCCTGTGGTGCAGACCGTGGCCATCAAGCGCAATGGCGCAGCCGACCTCGTTGCGCATATCGATCACGAAAAACTGCCAGCCGTACCGGCGGGGCTGCCGGCCGACGCTGACCCGCACGTGGAGGTGAAGCACCTGCTCGACGCTGCGGTGACCATGCCGCGCAGCACGGCCGAGTTGGACGATCGGCTCGATCGCATCGTGCTGCATCCGGTGTTCGGCTTGCTGCTATTGGCCGTGCTGATGTTCTTCATGTTCCAGGCCGTGTTCTCGTGGGCACAGCCGCTCATGGAGGGCATTCAGGGCGCCGTGGAAGCCGTAGGCGTGTGGGTCGGTACGGTCATGCCCGATGGCCTGCTCAAGAGCCTGTTGGTCAACGGCATCATCGCTGGCGTGGGCAGCGTGCTGGTGTTCTTGCCGCAGATCCTGATCCTGTTCCTCTTCATTCTCTCGCTGGAAGAATCAGGCTACCTGCCGCGTGCAGCGTTCCTGCTCGACCGGCTGATGGCCGGTGCCGGGCTGTCGGGGCGCTCGTTCATTCCGCTGCTGTCGAGCTTTGCCTGCGCGATTCCCGGCGTGATGGCCACGCGCACGATCCAGGACCCGCGCGATCGGCTGGTCACGATTCTGGTCGCGCCGCTGATGACGTGTTCCGCACGGCTGCCGGTGTATGCGTTGCTGATTGGCGCGTTCATTCCGATGCGGCAGGTGTGGGGCGTGTTCAACCTGCAGGGCCTGGTGCTGTTTGGCCTCTATATGGCAGGCATCGTGTCGGCACTGGTGGTGGCCTACGTGCTGAAGTACCTCAAGCGCGACCGCAACGAACACCCGCTCATTCTTGAGTTGCCGTCGTATCGCCTGCCCAGTGTGCGCAACCTGGCCGTCGGCCTGATCGAACGCGCGCGCATCTTCCTGCGCCGCATCGGCACGGTCATCCTCAAGATGATGGTGGTGCTGTGGTTCCTGTCGAGCTTCCCGGCGCCGCCCGCCAACGCCACCCTGCCGGCCATCGATTACAGCTTTGCCGGCATGATCGGTCGCGCGCTGGAAGTCGTGTTCGCGCCGATCGGCTTTACGTGGCAGATGTGCATTGCGCTGATTCCGGGCATGGCTGCCCGCGAGGTCGCCGTGGGTGCGCTGGCAACGGTGTATTCGCTGTCGGCCACGCATGAAGATGCGGCCGCGCAGTTGGCACCCGTGATCGCCCAGCAATGGTCGCTGGCCACCGCGCTGGCCTTCCTGGCGTGGTACGTGTACGCGCCGCAATGCATCTCGACGCTGGCCACCATCCGCCGCGAGACCAACTCGTGGAAGATCATGGCCGCTACGGCCGGTTACCTCTTCGCGCTGGCCTACCTGGCCGCCTTTGCCACTTACCAGATCGCACGGGTGCTGACATGAGCGTGTACCACGTGGTTGAAACCGGCGTTGTTGCCACCGTGGTGGCCTTCAGCGCGCTGTCGATTACCGGCCGCTATGCGCCGGCCATGCGGGCGCGCACGATGGCACGTGTGGCGGGCTGGTGCGACCGGCCATCACGACCCGATTGGATGCGCGCCTTCGGGCAGCGCTTGCTCACGCCGGGCGAAGCACCTTCGTGCCATTCCGATCCGCTCTCGGGCAGTGCCTGCGGCAGTGGCTGCAGCGGATGCGCATCGGGCGAATCGTCCTCGTCTGCGGCGGTTGAACAGCCAATCCACTTCGTGCGCCGCAAATAACGGCCGACGTAACGTCACAACACCCACGGGCCCGCATGGGGACAAACCATGCGGGCCCGTTTCATTTTTGGCGAACGCAGGCGTAGACTGGTCCAAACCTGAACGGGGGACGCATCATGACCGAAGAGTTGCTGGTCCAGTTGATCGCGGAAGTCGAGAAGGAAGACCCGGTGGATTTCGCCAACCTGCCCTTTGATGAGCAGATGCTGCGTGACCTCGTCTGCAAGCTGGTCTCGCGCCAGTTAACGCAAATGGAAGATGCGCATTTCAGCCAGGACGAAGTGATCGTCTCGCTCACGGCGAGCATCGCCAAGCTGGTGCTGGAAAACCTGGTGCTGAATGCGCGCCTGCTGGCGCATCAAGGCCACAGCGAAAGCGCCCGTGAATTGCTGGAGCGGATCGCGCGGCAAGCGAAGGGATAGCTCGCGAATATCGTTCAGCGCACGACGTTGTACTGCGTACGTGCCCGCATCAGCAAACGCTTGGCCACCGACAAACCTCGGATGGCCGCGTCATCGTCTTCAGTCAAGACATCGAACTCGGCGCTCCAATTGCAACCAGTGTGATCGGGGCGGTGGATGCACATGGCGCGCAGCTCGCACTGGGCGCATTCCGGGTGCTGCTGGACACAGCGGGCCAGCAAGGTCTTGATTTCATCTTCGGACTTCAGACGGCGTCGCATCGGCATCTCCTGGGTAACACGGTATGTTGGAACCGCTGTCGCCCGATGAGTTTCGCCATGATTGCCCCGATACTGTTTCAGGGCGTTACCAGATCACATGCGCTCAGCCCACGCGCACTCACTCAGTGTGAGGTGCCCGCGGCAGGCTGGCACGTCGGGCACAGGCCATACAGCGCCAAGGCGTGATCGCGCAGCACGAAGCCGCGCTCGCTGGCCACGCGCTCCTGGCGCACCTCGATGGCCTCGTCATGAAACTCTTCCACCCGGCCGCACGACATGCAGATCAGGTGATCGTGGTGCGCGCCCTCGTTGATCTCATACACCGCATGGCCGGCCTCGAAGGTATGGCGCAGCAGCACGCCGGCGTCCACCAATTGATTGAGCACGCGATACACCGTCGAGATGCCGACATCGAGTTCCGACGTGAGCAACTGCCGATAGACGTCTTCGGCGCTGAGATGGCGGCTGTGGTCCGTGCCGGTCGCGAGGATTTCCAGGATCTTGACGCGCGGCGACGTGGCTTTGAGCCCGGCTCTACGCAAATCAGGTAGGTCGGTCGAGTTTGGCATGGCCTGACGTGAAGGTCGGAGCGTAAAAAAAGGAGGGCGATCAGCGGCAACCAGGAACGGCGTCGCAATCGTCGGAATCGTGCAGGAGGGATTCAAAAAAAACGGCATGGCTGGCGGCCCGGAAAAGTCGCAGTCGGGAAAGCGGGGTCTAAGTGCTTTCCCGACTGTCGGGCGGCTTGCTACTGCCAAACGCTCTGTGTGTCAGAGCGGTCCCCACAAAAGATCGGTTGCCGGGGCGCTGCATCCTCAGAAGATGCGCGCACTCGCAGCGGAATTCGGGTCGATGCGCTGCGTTGCCTTGCGTTTTGGGGGGCTGCCCCATCGGCGTCTGCGCTGTCGATGGAGAGACTATAAATGCGAATGATTCGCATTTCAAGGGTTTTTTGCAAATCGCCGAAAGTCGTTGCGGTGGAGGCCCGGGGGCCGCGTCAAACGCGCCCGATGGCACGCGCATAACCGGCCGGCGCAAAGCGTAGCGTGGTCAGCGATGAAACGATCACGATGGCAAGCAACAGCAGCCACGGCACCTGAAAGCTGCCCGTCATCTCACGCAGCCAGCCAACGGCATACGGGATGATGCCGGTGATGATGAAGCCGATGCCTTGCACGAAGGCCGCCAGATAACCGGCGGCGCGGGCATCGGGCAAGTGGTCGAGCGTGAGCGTGAGGCACAGCGAAAACATCGAGCCCAAGCCGCAGCCTATCAACGCCACCCACAGTGCAGTCCCGGCGAGTGGCGCGAGCAACAAACCCGCCATACCGATCAGTTGCAGCA
>JGI24740J21852_10000522_pt1 | contig 16432 bp, 9 predicted proteins | sample KBSCornC6_FD_21852 | JGI IMG/M metagenome (IMG submission 21852) | reverse complement strand
GGCTTCCGCGCCCGCAGCTCCGGCCGCTCCGGCTGCACCCGCCGCGGCGCCGGCACCGGCTGCCGCCGCCCCGGCCGCCGGCGATAAGGCGTCGCATCCTAAGAAGAAAAAGAAGCACGACCATCGTCCCAAGCTGCAAGACAAGAGCGCCTATGGCGTAGGCAACTGATCACCCGCCAGTCCGCCGATTTTTCTGCACACCACGGCGCCGGCCCCTCACTAGGGGGTCGGCGTTTTCTTTGGGCGGACGAGAAAGAATCGCGCTAAAGTCGCTTGACTTAGAGTGCGCTCTAACTTCTAAGCTCCGTTCATGACCACCTTCCTGACCATCGCCCAAGTTGCAGAGGCCACCGGCCTGTCGACGCACACCCTGCGCTATTACGAGCGCATCGGCTTGCTCGACACCGTGCAGCGGCGCGACAACGGCCATCGCGTCTTCCGTGCTGAAGACATGACGTGGCTCCAGTTCCTGCTGCGCCTGCGCGATACCGGCATGCCGATCGCGCAGATGCAGCAGTACGCTGCGCTGCGACGCGAGGGCGACAGTCTGGAAAGTGTGTCGGCGCGCCAACGCATACTGGAATTGCATGCGGCGGCGCTGGAAGCGGAGCTGCGCGCGCGGGCCGAAACGTTGGCTACGCTGCGCGTGAAGCTTGTCGTCTACGACGGCATCCGGGCACAGATCGAAGCCGCGGAAAGCGCGCGGGGCTCTGCTTCCTCAACTCGCAAATCAAAACGCCAACCGAACGAGGAAGCTCATGACGCTGATCGCACAAGCCGCACCGCAAGCCGCAAGCCACGCCAACCTGCAAAACGACCCGAACAGTGACCGTTATGCACGGGGGTGGCAAAAGCTGAAGGAAGTCGATGATGTGGCGGGCGAACGCGTGGTCGAGGCCCTGGCCGACATCTCGCCCGACCTCGGTCGCTACGTCGTCGAATTTGGTTTTGGCGACGTCTACAGCCGCCCGGGCCTGACGCTGCGCGAACGCGAGATCGCGACCATTGCGGCACTCACCGCGCTGGGCAACGCAGCGCCGCAACTGAAGGTCCACATTGCGGCGGGGCTCAACGTCGGGCTTACTCGCAAGGAGATTACCGAGACGATCCTGCAGATGGCGCTATACGCAGGTTTTCCAGCGGCACTCAACGGCATGTTTGCCGCCAAGGAAGTGTTTGCCGCTCACGACGCTGTGGGTGATGCGCCGGCCGGCGGGCCGATGCGCCGCGACACCAGCAACTGATCGATGCGGTGGTTGTCGATATCGAGCACTTCAATACGCAGGGGCCCGATGTCGACGCTTTCGCTCTTCTTGGGAATGCGCTTGAGTGCGTAGATGACCAGCCCGGCAATGGTTTCGACGTGGTGCTCGCCGGGCAGGTCATCCAGGTCGAAGGCGCGCTTGACGTCGCCCAGCGGCGTGACGCCGTCGATCAGGCAAGAGCCGTCGTCGCGTCGCACGATCTGCTCGTCTTCGCCCAAGTAGAGGATGTCGCCCATGACCGCGCCAACGATGTCGTCCAACGTGACGACGCCCACTACCAGCCCGTATTCGTTGACGACCGCGCCAAAACTCTCGTGCATCTCGCGAAACCGCGCCAGCGCCTGCGACAGGTTGAGCGTGTCGGGCAGCACCAGCAGGTTCTTGTCGTAGTGCTTACCCAGGTTCCGGATCACCGCCGATGACTCTTCAGACAGGATCTGCTGCAGGATGTCCTTGGAGGCGATGAAGCCGAGCACCGAATCGATGTCTTCGCGGCAGACGAGGTATTCGGCATGCGGCTGGGCGATGATCTTCTTCTTGATCGATTCCAGCGGTTCGTCAATGGAGAAGTAGACCACTTCATCGCGCACGGTCATCACCGAGGTGATGGTGCGGGATTCCAACTCGAACACGTTTTCGATCATGGTCAGCTCGTGCTTGCGCAGCACGCCGGCTTCAGCGCCGGCGCCCACCATGGCGGTGATGTCTTCGGTGGTGATCTGCTCCACACGGTGCGTCGGCACGCCGAAGAGCTTCAGGAACATGTCTGCCGCCCCGTTGAATAGCCACACCACAGGCCGCAGCACGCGCAGGCAGGTCTGCATCGGGCCGATGACGGCCAAGGCACTGCGCTCGGGGTAGAGCACAGCCAGGCGCTTGGGCAGCAGATCGGCAAAGAGGATGAACAACCCCGTCACGATGACAAAGCCGGCAATGCTGCCGATGCGCTCGGCGCGCGCGGCGGGCAGCCAGTCGCCCAACCAGGCGGCCAGCGGCCCGGAGATCTGGCTGTCCCCGATGATGCCGGCCAGGATGGCCACGGCATTCACGCCAATCTGCACGACGGTAAAGAAGTTGCCCGGCATGTCCTTGAGTTGTAGCACGCGCAAGGCGCGGGCGTCGCCGTCGTCAGCCAACGTTTGAAGGCGCGTACGGCGGGAGGCCGTCAGCGCGATCTCGGAAGCGGAAAAGAAGGCGCTGATCAGGACGAGCGCGAGGAGAATCAGGGCGGACATGGTGGCGAGGCGGTGCGTGCCGTTGCGCTGCGGCAACTGCCGGGCCGCGTGGAAAGTGGCTTCGGACGATCATGGTGCAGCGCCGATCGCTTTGTCAAACCACCGTGAGTTGAAGTGATCTCAAACAATTGTTTAAGCCCTACCGTGGGGGGAGGGAACCGAAAAGTGGTTTGCGGTGTACCCGTGCCATGGGCGATACTTGCGGCTTCGGACAGACTGCCCCGATCGCCTTGCGGGGCCTGCGTTTGCAGGTTGGCGGTTGAGAGAAAATGCAGCTGTTCCGGTCTAGCGCAGGTTCATGCGCCCATCCTCAGTGCCGACGCAGAGCGGCCTTATCGTGCATCAAGTTGCACAGCGGAGTGGCAGTTCATGTGGGTTCTCAGCCGTTTACAGCGGCGCACCGGGGGGAAACGGGGGAATATGGCAGGGGCGGTCGGACCGCTTGGGGCACGACTGGCGGCGCTTTTTGCAGCGGCCATCGTGTCGATGCCTTGTATGACGCTTGCCCAGCAAGCGCCTGCTACCACCGGCTCCGGTGCGTCTGACGTTGCATCTTTGCTCTTGGCCAGCGCGCCGAATATCGCGTGGTACTACGGCGACAAACCGCCCGTGGGCCAGCTGCGCGCGTTTGATGCCGTGGTGGTGGAACCTGACCACGATTTCAATCCCGCCCAATTCAAGACGCCCAGCACGCAGTGGCTCGCCTATGTGAGCGTAGGCGAGGTCACGCCCCAGCGCCGCTGGTACAAGGAACTGCCCAAGGCGTGGCTCTCCGGCAGCAATGAGGCCTGGGCTTCGCGCGTGGTGGACCAGGCCCAGCCCGAGTGGCCGGCGTTCTATGTCGACCACGTCATCAAGCCGCTGTGGGATCAGGGCTACCGCGGGTTCTTCCTCGATACGCTCGATTCGTACCAGCTCATCGCCAAGAACGATACGGCCCGCGCGGAGCAGGAAGCGGGCATGGTGCGCGTGATCCGCGCGATCAAGGCGCGTTACCCGGACGCCAAGCTGGTCTTCAACCGCGGCTTCGAGATCCTGCCGCAGGTGCATGACCTGGCGTATGCGGTGGCGTTTGAATCGCTGTATCGCGGCTGGGACCAGGGCGCCAAGCAATACAAGGTGGTGAGCGATGCTGACCGCGATTGGCTGATGGGTCAGGCGCGCAAGATCCGCGATGAATACCACCTGCCCGTGATCGCCATCGACTATTGCCCGCCGGCCGACCGCGCCTGCGCGCGCGACACGGCCAAGCGCATCAAGGCGCAAGGGTTGATTCCGTATGTGACCGACCCGGCGCTCTCGACCATTGGCGTGGGCCGCATCGAGGTGCTGCCGCGCAAGGTGCTGATCCTGCAGGAGCGCGACCTGCGCTACGCCATCGAGACCAGCGAAGGCGTGCGTTTCGTTGCGATGCCCCTGAACTTTCTCGGCTACGACGTGGAGTACGCCGATATCAACAAGCCGCTGCCTGCCGACGTGCCGCCCGATCGCTATGCCGGCGTGGTGGTCTGGGTCAACTCGGGCTCGGTCAGCCACGTGGCGGCGCTCACATCATGGGTGAGGCAGCGCATGCACGATGGCGTGCGCATCGCCTTCATGAACCAATTTGGGCTGCCGGCGGATGCCAGCATGGCCAACCTGCTCAAGCTGAAGTTTGTGCAAGGGCGTGCCACGGCGCCGCTGGAAGTGGTCTCGCAAGACAAGATCATGGGTTTCGAGATGGCCCCCCGGCCAGATCGCTATGAAGTCCAGCCGGTCCAGGTCGGTGCGAATGGGCAATCGCTGCTGCGCTTGAAGTCGGGCAACTTCCAGTTCGACGCCGCTGCCATCACCGATTGGGGCGGCTACGTGCTGAATCCATATGCGGTGTTTGCGATGGACAAGATCGACCAGGCGCGCTGGGTGGTGCAGCCGATGGAGTTTCTGCGCCGCGCGCTGGCGCTGCCCGACATGCCCATTCCCGACTTGACCAGCGAGAATGGCCGCCGTCTGATGCTCGTGCACGTGGATGGCGATGGCTTTGCCTCGCGAGCGGAATTTCCCGGCCCCGAATATCCGGGCGAGGTGCTGCAGCAAGAGGTGTGGGAGAAGTACCGCATTCCGACCACGCTGTCCGTGATTGAAGGAGAGGTGGGGGCGGCCGGGCTGTATCCGAAGCTGTCGCCGCGGCTCGAAGCCATTGCGCGCAAGATGTTTGCGCTGCCGTACGTGGAGCTTGGCACGCACACGTACTCGCACCCGTTCGACTGGAGCCGCACGGTGCAGAGTTCGGCGACCGGCCCGGGCAAGGATGCAGGCGGCGGGGACACGGCTTTCACGCTGACCATTCCCGGTTACAAGTTCAATCTGGACCGTGAGATTGCCGGCTCCATCCACTACATCGACGAGCGTCTGGCGCCGCCCGGCAAGCGCGTGAAGATCGTGCAATGGTCGGGTGATTGCCAGCCGCCTGAGCTGGCCGTCCGCATGGCATGGCAAGCCGGTGTGGTGAACATGAACGGTGGGGACACCACCATCACGCGCAGTTCGCCGTCGTGGACAAGCATCGCTTCCATCGGCATCGACAAAGGGCCCGGCGCTTACCAGGTGTTTGCGCCCAATCAGAACGAAAACGTCTATACCAATGACTGGACGGGGCCGTACTACGGTTTCGAGCGCCTGATTGAAACGCTACAGATGACCGATACGCCGTATCGCTTCAAGCCGATCAACATCTACTACCACATGTATTCGGGCACCAAGCTTGCGTCGCTCAAGGCCTTGAAGAAGGTCTACGACTACGCGCTGTCGCAGCCGGTGATGCCGATCTATTCCACCGAATACGTGTCCAAAGTGCTCGACTTCCGCGACATGGCCGTCGCCCGCGATGTCGACGATCAGAACGCGTGGATCGTGCGTGGCAACGGCGACTTGCGCGAACTGCGCTGGATGGCGTCCGGCACGCCGCGCTTGACCGATGCGCAAGGCGTGGTCGGCTACGGGAAAACGAGCGGGGCGGCCGGCGGCATCTACATTCACCTGGACGACGGTGCGGCACGCTTTGGCATCACGCCCGCGCCAGAGGCCGCCAAGCCAGCCTACATTGCCGAAGCTGCGGCGTTTGTGCGCAGCTTTGCGCGTAGCGGCAACGGCATGTCGTTCGAGGCGGGTGGCTATTACAAGCCGTTCGTGCGCCTGGCCAATGTGGGGGCTTGCCGGGTGCAGGTCAACGGCAGCCCGGCACGTACCGCCCGCGCGCAAGACAACAGCGTGCGCGTCGACCTGAACGGCGCCGCCGCCCAAACCGTGACCTACCAACGTATCGATGTGGTCTGCTGACCTGACCCCGCGCGAACGGCTACTGTCGCCCTGGTTGATCGGCACGCTTGGCGCGCTGGTCGGGCTGGCGCTCGCCCTGATGTTTCCGCGTGAGCGCCTGGAGGCGCGCCTGTTGGAAGGCGGCAAGGTCGATGCGCTGTCGGTGGCGTATCTGGAAGCGTGGCTGCGCGTGCGCCCGAACGACGGCGAATTTCTGAGCGTGCTGGCGGCCCAGTACGTGCGTACCGGCCGGTTGGAAGAAGCCGAAGCCATGGTCGCCCGCATGCGCGCATTGCACGACGCATCGCTGGAGCGCGAGGCGCTGCTGCTCGACATCGCCATCCGCGAGCAGCGGGCCTATGCGCTGCAGCCGACCGACCCGAAACGCGTGGCGCTGCTGAACGACCTGCGCGGCCTGCTCAAGCAGGCGCTGGGGTTCAAGTGGACGGTGGCCGAGCTGGAGATTCTGGCCACCAAGGCACGCGGGTTGGACCTGGGCCCGATTGCCGTGCAGTTGTACCAGCGCCTGGCCAAGCAGGACGTGGCCCACGCCACCCACTGGCAGGCCCGCACGGCGGAAATCGCGCTTGGCGTGGGCGAATACCGTGCGGCCGCAGCGGCCAACTTTGCCGCCCAGGCGGCTGCGACATCGCTCGACGAGCAGCGCCGCTACTTCATTGCCGGGCTACAGGCGCTGCAGGGTGGCAACCTGTTCGACGAGGCCATGACCGAAGCCCAGCGCCGTGTCGGCCCGCTGATCGACGACACCGAAACGCTGCGCTTTCTTACGCGTCTGGCCATGGCGTGCAACCGGCCCGACCTGGCGGACCAGTACGCGCGCCGCTTATTGCATCTGACGTGGCGGCAGGCAGGCGAGGGCATCGCCCTGGCCAGCGGCATGGCCCGCCACGATTGGGCGTTTGCCGGCCGGCCGGAGCCGCTGCCGTCCCCCGCCGACGCACTATTCATGGACGGCCCCGAAGGGCTCGCCCGCCGCCAGCGCCACGCCGCGCGCATCCGCCACGTCGCTGATAAAGGCACCGAGGGCAGCGGAGCCGGCGGCGCGCAGCCCAGCCCGCGCGGCATGGCGCCGTTCAATGCGGACGACTACGACCTCGCCTATCGCGTCTTCATGGGCAGCGGCAACTTGAACGACGCCCTGCGCGTGGCCGAGGCCGCCGTGCGCCAACGCCCCGACCTCAAGATCTGGACCGAGCGCGCCGCCCAGGTGGCCGAATGGAACCATCAGCCGATGGCGGCGCTGAACTATTGGCTGGCGTACGCGCAATCCACCGGCGACGACGCGGCCTGGCAGAACGTCCTGCGCCTGGCGCCCGCGCTGAACGAAGACCACGCCTATCTGGCCGCCCTGCGTTACAAGGCTAGCCGCCAGCCCGGCGACATGAAGCTGCTCGACCAGGTCATCGCGGCGTATGAGCGGCTGGGTGAGCCGGTGGAAGGGCTCGCCTATCTGGACAGCATTGCGCGCGGGCCGCACCGCCAGGCGATTCTTGAGCGCTACGCCATCCTGGCCGAACGCGCGGGCAAGGACGATCAGGCTTACGACACCTACGTGCGCCTGCAAAAGGAATTCGGCCCGAATGCGCCACAATCCGCGCGCTATGCGCTCAAGCTGGCCAACATGCTGTACGTGCGCGGCCAGTTCGAGCAGGCGCTGACCGCCATGCAGGTCGCCAGCAAGGTGGCCTCTCCGACGGACGATCTGTACTGGCGCACCTTCGCGCAGTTGGCACGGCTGAACCAGCGCGATGACCTGTCGCGCGAGGCGTATCGGCAATTGCTGATTGGCGGCAACGCGGAGCCCGACGACCTGGCATCGATGATCGAGTTCTACGATGCCAGCCCGATCGATGCCGGGCGCCTGGCTGAACTGGCCTTCCGCAAGGACGGCGCGATGGTCCGCCTGCAGCAGGCGCTCTCTTACTACACGCGTGCACGCGCGTTCCGCCGTATCGAAGGGCTGCTCGCGTCGCTCACGCCCGAGCAGCGCCGTGCGGCGGAGCAATCCCCAGGCGTGCTGGGTGCCCGCGCCGAGTACTACCGCCAGAGCGGCCAATGGGCTGCCGCCATGGGCGACCTGCGCCGCGCGGTTTCGCTGCCCGACGCCGGCAGCGACGTGAAGGCCGCCTACCTGTGGGGGCTGCTCGATTCCGGCAAGAACGACGACCTCAAACGCGCCCTGGCGTTGTGGCGTGGCGAGGCCGAGAACGACTCCGTCTACTGGGGCGCCTATGCCGCGGCAGGCCTGCAGTTGTTCGATGCCAACCTCGCGTTGCGTTTCCTTGGCCGCCAGGGCAAGTCGATGCAGAACGATCCGCTGTGGTTGCTCGCCTATGCTGATGCGCGCGACATGGCTGGCCAGGCCGATGCCGCATGGCGCCTGCGCCGCGAGGCGTGGTGGCTGCTCTGGCGCGCCGATGGTCAGAACGCAAAGGGCGGGAAGGGCGAGAAGGCTGCCGCCAACAACCGCCGCGCGGGCACCCGCGTGACGATTGGCGATGACGATGCTGTGCCTGCGGACGATGACGCTCGCACCGAATTGCGCGCCCGGCGCGTGTCGCTGGCGCAAACCTTTGGATCGGGGGATCTTGCCCAGCGTCTGCTGATCGAGCTGCTGCGCGATGACCGCCGTGCAAGCAAGCTAGCACGCGAAGGCGGCCGTGCCTCCGTCGCCGCATCTGAACTGGGCGATCTCGACGTCCTGCCGCCCGAGCCGCCGGAAACGCCCGCCAATCATCGGGAACAAGCGCGCAAGCAAGCACGCGTGAGCGACCAGCTTGTTTCCGCCGTCGCCAAGGAGGCCGCGCTCGGCTGGGCGCTGTCGCGCGAAGCAAACGACCTGGCGCGCGCATGGCTGCTGCAGCAATACACGCGGCGCATGACGCGGCCGGCCTACGCCGAAATCTCCATCGCCCTGGCCGAGCGTGATCTGCAAACGCTCAACCGCCTGCTGGACGACACCGCAGACCGCCTCCCGCTCTACAACCGCATCGACGCCAATGTGGTGACGGACCGGCTGGGCGAGGCGCAACGCCTGGCGTTCGAGGGCCTGACCACCGCGCCCGATGACGAACAACTTCATGAGCGCGTGCGAGAGACGCTGCTGACCAATGCGCAGGCGCTGGAGCCGCGCGAAACGTGGTTCAAGCAGGCGCCGCTCACGTACTTCGAGAGCAGCGCCGCCGCCGGCATCCGCATCACCGATCACACCAGCATGCTGGTGCGCGCAACGCAGCGTAACCAACGCTCGACCGACGACACGCAGCTCACCGGCGTGCCCGCGCAAGACCGCAGTGTCGATTGGATCTCGCAATACCAGACGCAGAACACGCAATGGAAGGGCACGGTCGGCTGGCGCCAGGGGCTGGCGTCGTTCACGGCGTTCCGGCTCGATGGCCTGCTGGGCCAAACGGGACCGCTGGCGACCGAAGTTTCGGTCGGCCGTAACCAGCCTGCCAATGAAACGCCACAACTGCGCGTGGGCGGCGTGAAGGATCTGGTGTCGATTGGCGGCAACTGGCGCCTGACGCAGCGCCAGTACGTCCGCGCCCGGGTAGAGGGCGATCGCTTCTATGGGCAGGATCGCTCGTTCCTGGGCAGCGGTATGGTGTTCGATGGCGAGATCGGCCACCGCTTCCGCGTGGAATATCCGGACTACACGATCCGCGTGGTGGGCACTTACGCGCGCTACAACGCGTCGGGCAGCCCGAGCGCCTTGCTTGGCCGCTTGGTGCCGGGCGATGCGGCGCCGAACATCAACCAGTTCATGCCCGGCTCGTTTGCGCAGTTCGGGGTGCTGTTCGGGTTTGGTATGGATTATCTGGATCGCTATACGCGGGCGTGGCGTCCGTTCATGGATGTCGGCCTGCTGCACGACAATCGCGAAGGGATGGGCACGCAGGTTCAGTTGGGTGTGGCCGGCAGCGTGTTCGGCAACGACCATCTGGCCCTGTATCTTGAGCACGCTTCCATCACGCGCGCCGGCACGTCGCCGATGACCGAGATCGGCCTGCGCTACCGCTGGCTTTACTGACAGACCTGACGCATACAAGAACACCGCCCGGGGAAAAGACACGATATGAAGCACACAACGAACGCATCTAGGGAGAACGCGATGGCACCCTCGCTCAACACGATGAAGGCTGGCCGGCGGCGCTGGCTGGCGGCGGCCGCCGGTATCGGCATGGCACTAGCGCTGTCTGCCTGCGCGGTGGTCGACAGCGGCCGCGCGCCGGCCACCAGCGCATCGGATGCGTGGGTGGTGCTGCCCATCGTCAACTACACCGAAACGCCGCAGGCTGGCCTGCGCGCGGAGGCCATCGCGTCGAGCATCCTGAAAGCGCGCGGTTTTACCAACCTCAAGCAATATCCGGCCAGCCTGAACGGTGAATCGCTGTTCGAGCCGGCCGAGCGTGAAGCCGTGGCCCGCGCACTCGACTGGGCGCGTGGCGAGAAGGCGCGCTACGCCTTGACCGGTGCAGTGGAGGAATGGCGCTACAAGGTCGGCGTGGATGGCGAACCCGCCGTCGGCATCACGCTGCAGGTGATCGACGTGCAGAGCGGCAACGTGATCTGGAGCGCTGCCGGCAGCCGCACGGGCTGGAGCCGCGATGCGGTGTCGGCCGTGGCGCAGAAGCTGCTGCGCCAGTTGCTCTCGCCGCTGGGTCGGGATTGATGAAGGCCGACGCTGCACAGCCTGAGCGTTCGGCGGCGGCCCAGGCGGTCGATTCGCGCGGCCAGGATCGACGCACTGAGCGCCGGCGCAATGCGCAGGGTATTGGCGCGTCGACCTGGTATGGGCGTCTGCTGGCGCCGGCCCTATCGGCAGGCCAGAGCCCGACGGCCGTGCTGGAAACGCTGGGTGCGACGGTGGTGGCCATCGGCATTCTTTGGCTGTTTTCGCCGGCCAACCCGCTGCTGCTGGGCTATGGGTTCCCGTGGGTCTGGCTGGTGCCGCTCATTCTGGCGTTGCGCTACGGCACGCTGCTGGGCGCATTGGCCGCGCTGGTGGTGCTGGCCGCGTGGTGGTTGTTTTACGGCCAGGCTGCGGGGGGATTCCCGCGCATGTACTTCCTGGGTGGCCTGATGTTCGTGCTGGTGGGCGGGCAGTTTGGCGACATCTGGGGGGCGCGCCTCTCACGCGCGCGCACCGTCAACGGCTATCTGAACGACCGGCTGGCGGCGCTGACCAAAAACCACTTCCTGCTGCGTTTGTCGCACGAGCGCCTCGAAAACGACCTGCTGGCCAAGCCGACCACGCTGCGCGACACGCTCACGCAACTGCGCAACATTGCGCTGGCCGCGCGCGAGCACGGTACCGGTGACAACCAACCCGACGTAGCGCAACTGCCGGGCGCCGTGCAATTCCTGCAATGGGCGGCGCAGGCCTGCCAACTGGAAGTGGCCGCCATGGTGCGTGTCACAGGTAACCACGTCGACACCGAACCGGTGGCCCATGTGGGCGCGCCGTTCGAGATCGTTGCCGATGATCCGTTGATCCGCCATTGCATCGATACCCACACGCTTGGCCACCCGCAGGCGCCGGAGTTGCGCCATGAAGATGGCTCGCGCTATGTGGCGTGCGCGCCGGTGCTGTCGGGGGCGGATGAGCTGATCGGCATCGTGGTCGTGCAGCAGATGCCGTTTCTCTCGCTGTCGTACGAAAACCTGCAGTTCCTGCTGGTGCTGCTCGGCTACTACGCCGATGGCGTGCGCCACCTGACCGTCAGCTCCGAGATCCTCGACCTCGTGCCCGATGCGCCGTACGAATTTGCGCTCGACCTCGGCCGCCTGGCGCGCTTGCACCGCGATACGGGCATCGATTCATCGGTGGTGGCGCTCATCTTTAACCAAGACGAAGCCAGCGATGCGCTGTTCGAGAGCGTGCTGCGCAGTCGCCGTGCGCTGGACGTGGTCTGGCAGGTGCGCGGTAAGGCACGCCGCGCCATTGTCACGTTGATGCCGCTGTCGGGCGCGGGTGCCGTGTCGGCCTATCTGGTGCGTATTGAAGACAGCTTGCGTGCACAGTTTGGTGTGGGCTTCGAGCAGGCGCACATCAGCACGCAGACACTGCACGTGACCGGCGAGCACCCGGGTGAGGCGCTGGTGCGCTTCCTGGCGCGCTGCCATCTGGACGGCTGACGGCGGAGGCACACGGGACCATGTTCAAGCTCACGCTCGGCGGTATCTCAGCGCAGATTGCGGCGGTGGTGATGGTGCTGCATGCCGGCAACAGCCTGGCGCTGCTGCTGTCGTGCCTGCTGCTGCAGGGCACCGCCGCCGCGCTGATCGGCCTGGCCGCGTGGCGCCTGCTGCCGCGCCGCTACCGGGTGCCGTTTGTCTGGACGTATGGCTACCTGACCGCGCTGTGCTTTTTCGTGCCGGTGGCGGGCGGGGTGCTGGTGCTGGGCGGTCTGCTGCTCTCCAAGCTGTTCCCCAAGCCGGAAGACGACAAGGACATTGCCGACGTGGGCTTGCCGGTGTTCGTGGCGCATTTGATCTCGCGCGTGACGCATGGTGGCGGCGCACGACTGCGCGCGCAGCTCAGCAATGAGCGTGCGCCCGTGCAAAGCCGCATGACCGCGCTGGTGGCCATGCAATCCATGCCCACGCGCACCGCCAGCCCCGTGCTGCGTGACTTGCTGGCCGACCCGGTGGACGACATCCGCCTGCTGGCCTACGGCATGCTCGACAACGCCGAGAAGGTGTTGATGCAGAAGATCCTGGCCGAGCTGCCGCGCCTGGAAGAAGCCGTGACGCCGGAGGCCCACTACGACATCAACAAGCGCCTGGCCGACCTGTACTGGGAGCTGATCTACCAGAACCTCGTCCAGGGCGACGTGTACCGCTATACCGCCGAACAGGTCGAGCGCTACGCCAGTGCTGCGCTGGACATCCAACCCGACAACGCTGCGCTGTGGTACATGCGTGGCCGGCTGGCGCTGTCACGCCGCGAGCCCGACGTGGCCGAGGCGCACCTGCGCGAGGCGGAGCGATTCGGCTTTCCGCGTGACCGCTTGCTGCCGCCGTTGGCCGAAGCCTGCTTCCTGCGCCAGGACTATGCCGGCGCGCGTGCGGCGCTGGCGCAGTTCTCCAGCCGATCGCCGCTGCCGCTGCTGCGCCCGCTGCTGCGTTACTGGACATCCTAAGTGTCATGAGCGACCACTTTCCACGCGCTGAATCCGCCGACGTCGCGCTGCTGCTCGAAGGGACGTTCCCTTACGTGAGCGGCGGGGTGTCGAGCTGGGTCAACCAGATGATCCGGGCGTTTCCGGATATCCGCTTTGCCATCGTCTTCATCGGCAGCCGCCGGGAGGATTACGGCAAGCCTGTCTACGCCCTGCCCGACAACGTGGTGCACCTGGAGTGCCACTACCTGTACGACTTTCCGCCGCCGCCGCTGGTGCAGGCCAGCGGGGGAGATGCCGCCGCCTTCGAGCGTTCGCGCAAGCTGCACGACGCACTGCGCAACCCCGCCCACAAGGAAGACACCGCCGACCTGATCCGCGCCTCCATTGCTGACCTGCGCGACGACGGCCCGCTGGCCGAGGAGCAGTTCCTCTACAGCCACAGCGCGTGGACCATGATGACGGACTACTACCGGCGCTACTGCACCGACCCGTCGTTCACGGACTACTTCTGGACCGTGCGGATCATGCACAAGCCGCTGTGGCAGCTCGTGCGCATTGCGGAAAACCTGATCCCGGTGAAGGTGTTCCACACCATCTCGACGGGCTACGCGGGCTTTTTGGGTGCACTGCTGCGCTACAAGCGCGGGCGGCCGCTGCTGGTGTCGGAGCACGGCATCTATACCAAGGAACGCAAGATCGATTTGTTCCAGAGCCAGTGGATCCGCGACAACCGCAGCATCTTCGAGAAGGACATCGCGCAGATCAGTTATTTCCGCGACTTGTGGGTGCGCTTTTTTGAAACCATCGGCCGCGTCTGCTATGACGCCGCCGAAGACATCATCGCGCTGTACGAGGGCAACCGGCGCCGGCAAGTGATTGACGGCGCGCCGGAAGCGAAGACCCGTAACATCCCCAACGGCATCAATCTGCCGCGCCTGGCTGCGCTGCGCGACAAGCGCCCGGCCAGCGTGCCGCGCGTGATGTGCCTGATCGGCCGCGTCGTGCCGATCAAGGACGTGAAGACCTTCATCCGCGCCATGCTGACCATCACGCGCGAGATGCCCGACGCCGAAGGCTGGATCGCCGGCCCGGAAGACGAAGACCCGGAATACGCGCAGGAGTGCCACAGCCTGGCCGAAAGCCTGGGCCTGGGCGACCGCATCAAGTTCCTCGGTTTCCAGAAGATCGACGACATCCTGCCGAAGGTGGGCGTGCTGGTGCTGAGCTCCATCAGCGAGGCGCTGCCGCTGGTGGTGCTGGAAGGGTTTGCGGCAGGCGTGCCGTCGGTCACCACGGATGTGGGTTCGTGCCGGCAACTCCTGTTTGGCCTGGACGGCGACGACGCCGCACTGGGCGCAGCCGGTGCCGTGGTCCGCATTGCCGACCCGGCGGCGCTGGCTGCCGAAGTGCTCACGCTGCTGCGGGATGAGTCGCGCTGGCGCGAAGCCCAGGCCGCCGGCATCGCCCGCGTGGAGCGCTACTACACGCAAGAGATGATGGTCGGCAGCTACCGCGAGCTGTACACGCGCTTGCAGAACATGCCCGACCTGAGCACCGAGCACGGCACCAAGACTGCCGCCGCAGCCTGCCCACACCACGCGCAGCAGAATCAGCCGAATCCGCCGAATCAGCAAAAGGGAGCCCGCTGATGGCCGGCATTGGTTTTGAACTGCGCAAGATGCTCAAGCGCGACAGCCTGCTCGGGCTGCTGCGTGCCTATACCTACGCCGGCATCATCAGCTCGGGGCCGTGGATTCTGTCCATCGTCGGGATTCTGCTGATCGGTATCCTGAGCCTGCCGTTCGTGATTCCGGGCTCGCTCATCACGCAGTTCCAGGTGTCTGTTACCTACCTGATCGCCGTCAGCCTGATCCTGACCGGGCCGCTGCAACTCGCTTTCACCCGCTTCACGTCGGACCGCCTGTTCGAGAAGCGCGACGATCTTGTCCTGCCGAACTACCACGCGGTGTCGTTTGTGATGACGCTGATTGCAGGTGGGCTGGGCCTCCTCCTTGTGCTGTTCGCGTTCCCGCAGCAATCGGCCATCTATCGTGTGCTGATGCTGGCGGGCTTCGTGGTCATGGCCAACATCTGGATCGCGGTGATCTTTCTGTCGGGCATGAAGCAGTACAAGGCCATCGTCTGGCTGTTCCTGATCGGCTACACGCTCACGGTGCTGCTGGCGCTGCTGTTCAATCGCGAGGGGCTGGAGGGGCTGCTGCTGGGCTTCGTGCTCGGGCAGTTGTGCCTGTTGATCGGCATGGCGGGGCTCATCTACCGCAACTTCAGCGGGCGGCGCTTCCTCTCGTTCGAGGTGTTCGACAAGCGGTTCGCCTATCCATCACTCATGATGATCGGGCTGCTGTACAACCTCGGCATCTGGCTCGACAAGTTCATGTTCTGGTATGCGCCGGGCACAGGGCAGCAAGTCGTTGGCCCGCTGAACGCATCGGTCATCTATGACATTCCCGTGTTCCTGGCCTATCTCGGCATCATCCCGGGCATGGCCGTGTTCCTCGTGCGTATCGAAACGGACTTCGTCGAGTACTACGACGCGTTCTACGATGCCGTGCGGGGCGGGGCGTCGCTCGAGCACATCGAAGACATGCGCAACACGATGGTGCAGACCATCCGCGCGGGCCTGTACGAAATCGTGAAGATCCAGGCCATGGCGGCGCTGGTGCTGTTTGCAGTCGGCGCCTCGGTGCTGCGGGTGTTGCAGATTTCGGAGCTCTACCTGCCGCTGCTGTACGTGGACACCATTGCTGCGAGCTTGCAGGTGGTGTTCCTGGGCGTGGTGAATATCTTCTTCTACCTGGACCGGCGGCGGGTGGTGCTGGCGCTCACCGCTGCGTTTGTCGTGCTGAACGGCGTGTTGACGTGGATTACCCTGCAGCTTGGGCCGGCTTGGTATGGGTATGGGTTTGCCGTGTCTCTACTGCTCGTTGTGATGGCGAGTCTTGTGATTCTGGATCGGAAGTTGGATCGGTTGGAGTACGAGACGTTTATGTTGCAGTGATGAAGGGGTGGTGGCTGTTGGGCCTTGGTTTTTATGTTGGTGGTTCATCCCCTGTTTCATCCCCTGCCGGGGCTGACTCACTTTCTTTGTCTTGCCAAAGAAAGTAAGCAAAGAAAGGCGCGCCCGATGCGGCGACCCCCTCCTTGAATTTATGTCGCAAGGAGGAGAAGGGGAAAACTCGCTTCGCTCAGACAGTTCCCCTTCTTTTTTCCTCCTTGCAACAGAAATTCAAGGCGCCGCATAGGGCAGGGAGAAGCAAACCATCGATTGCCAGCGCGCCACTTCGTCCCCATGGTGCGGGCCGCCATGCGCCACAACCAATCGCATTTACGCTCGCCCTAGTGTGCCGCCGGTTTGGCCTTTGACGTTCCTGCCCTTGATGGCGCCTTGAATTTTCGTAAGCGGGCGGAAAAAAGGCCGGGAACTGTCTGAGCGAAGCGAGTTTTCCCGGCCTCCGCCCGGTTA
>JGI24740J21852_10000520_pt1 | contig 16552 bp, 12 predicted proteins | sample KBSCornC6_FD_21852 | JGI IMG/M metagenome (IMG submission 21852) | reverse complement strand
TCTGCTTTTTACCTTTGGCATCCACATATACTTCTTCTACCTGTATGGGTAGTATCCCTTCCTTAAAATAACCGTTCTGGATGGCCGCCAGCGCGTTCTGGTGAGAGCGCAGGGCAAAGGCATCCTGGTCTTCGCGGGACACTTTGTATTCACTGGCCACCGCTTCTGCGGTAAGGCCCATGCCCAGGTAATAATCCGGCGTAGTGCTGGCTACATTGTAATTGGGGACTGTTTTCCAGCCGACAGTGGGCACCAGGCTCATACTTTCTGTACCACCTGCAATAATGCAGTGCGCCATACCGGACTGTATTTTGGCAGTGGCAATGGCAATGGTTTCCAGCCCTGATGCGCAGTAACGGTTCACCGTCATACCCGGCACGCTTTCGCCCAGGGCTCTAACGGATATCATGCGGCCTATCTGCAGGCCCTGCTCTGCTTCAGGTACTGCATTGCCTACAATCAGGTCATCTACCCGATGCGGCTCTAACTGCGGCACACTTTTTAACAAGGCGGTGATCACGTCCACGGCCAGATCGTCGGGCCGGTAAAAGCGGAACCCGCCTCGTTTTGACTTACCTACCGCGGTGCGGTAACCGGCTACTATATATGCTGTTTCCATGCTTAAACTCCTTTTCCGGGAGAGGGACCCGGTTTTTTATTTTATATTAAGTTAAATAACTTTTGTGAATTTTGAGCGAAGGTCTTATTTTTGCAACCCCGTCAAAGGGGAGTGCGCTGAAATAGCGTGTTTTAAATGACTCTGTAGCTCAGTTGGTAGAGCAGCTGACTCTTAATCAGCGGGTCTAGGGTTCGAGTCCCTACAGGGTCACCTTCGGGGACATTTCAGAAATATTACTGGAATGTCCCTTTTCTATTTCTGGCTGATATTCTGCTTTGATTTCCCTATACTCTGCCGCAGTAATTTCGTCGTTCAGCATTAATCGCCTCGCTTTTGACAATTCTTTATTTAATTGATCCAAACGGGCAAGCATTTCGTTTCGACCGTCCATGCGATTTTTGGCATGACTGTTATACTCTCCAATCACGACTGCTTTATAAAGCTACCCCATGGCAGGATGGGGGAACGAATTTTTTTAGCTCTTTCACAAACAGCTTGCTTGCATTATCAGCGTTAAATCTGCAACCGCAAGAGGATGAACAATGCCCCCAAACGTCCACTTTTCCTATCAATGAGAAGGTCAGCTGTAATGCATTGAAGCTACATTGTAACTATCAATAAATCAATTGATTGCACTATAATTTTCGCAACGGATTTAACAATAAATTTCAAATTATCGTATATTAGCACAACACAAACACTCTTTTAATATTTAAAATAGATGCAAGGGTTATATGTACGACGCTTACATTAATTATCTGGAAAAATTTAGCTCCCGACCCCTAACAGAGGAGGATAAGGAATTGATAAGGCTGAACTTTACGCCAGTCAGATTAGGGAAAAGGAAGTACATTTTACAGAACGGAGACGTTTGTAAGAAGTTTGCATTTATTGTAAACGGTGCGATGCGGATGTATTTCGTTGATGATAAGGGTCTGGAACATATTGTGAGGCTTGGGATCAAAGATTGGTGGATGGGCGACCGTGAAAGTTTTATAAATCAAACGCCAAGCCGATTCAATATCGATGCTTTGGAGCAATGCGACCTGCTTTTTATGACTTTAGATAACGCTAAAGAGTTGGAGAAAAAGGTTCCAGCCTTTCGGCAAATGATGAACAAGCTCGACGAACGTAATATCATGGCCAATGAACGGCGCCTCACAGCTGCAATAAGTTTCACTGCTGAAAAGCGTTATATAGATTTTGCTGATTGTTATCCCGAGCTTGTTGATCGTTTTCCTCAGCATATCATTGCTTCTTATCTGGGTATCAATAAAGATACGCTAAGCCGTGTCAAACGCCGGCACAATTTAAAATAACATTGTTATTTCTTGTCTTAACAGGCAGCACATTTTCTGCTTATCGCCAAATGATGAATATCCCCTAAGGAAGTAACATCAGGGCCAGCTATCGGGCGCAGGAACATACACCATCAGTTCTGCTACAGGTGAGCATTATGCTGAATAATAGTACGCTATCCCGGGCTTGCCAATTGTTTTCCTCAACATTGTCATTGCTTCTTAACCAGGCATCTGTATCGATAGCTTATGCCGTGACAATCGCCGGCAAGAGTTGTTTAACCCAGTCTATTTTCCTGCCTCAATTAAAACAGTAGACTTTTGTCTACTTACTTTTCCGACAAACATCTTCGTTCCGTTGCATTCCGATTGCAGAGATTTGTATGATATCTTATCAGGATGTTCATGCAGTTCACGGGATCCATATTTCTATTGATTACCGTTCTAAAAAGCTGCAAAAAATGATTTGAACGGGATGGCAATACATACATATGCGAACGGGGGGATAACCCTCCTTTGGGAACCAAAACGATACACAATGAAAGGAAAACGCCCCCAACCAAAACGGATCAGGGATCAATCAATAATATGCACGGCTGATGAAACTAAAAACTGTATTACTAGCAAGTCTCTTAATGTTGGCAAAATTTTCCTATGCCCAAAATTTCAAACTGTTACGTTTTAATGAAGATTATTCAGCTTTGAAGGATAGTACCCGGACCTTTTACAACAGGTTGAAATACCTGCCGCTTTCGGAAAGCGGAAGAACCTATGTTTCCTTCGGTGGCGAGCTACGGGCTGAACTGGACCGGGCACAGCACGAAGACTGGGGCGCAAGTAATGTCGGCAGAAATATTTTCTTGCTACAGCGGTACCAGCTGCATGCTGATCTGCATCTAAGTGACAGGATCAGGATCTTCGGGCAGTTACGAAGCGGCCTGGAGAACGGGCGAAAGAACGGACCGCGGCCCATCGATGAAGATCAGCTGAACGTTCAAAACCTTTTCATAGACCTGATCCCTTACAGGGGAATGGATGACAGGATGACCATCCGGTTAGGACGCCAGGAATTGCAGTACGGTAGCGGCCGGCTGCTCGATGTCCGCGAAGGCCCCAACCTTCGCTTGTATTTCGACGGAGCCAAGGTGGCATATACTTCCCCAAAATGGAACGTTGATGCTTTCCTCATGGCGGCCGGCCGTGTAAAGACCGGTGTGTTTGATAATCCCGTTATTAGCCGAAAATCGAGCCTTTGGGGTATTTACAGCACACATAACGCGGCTAAAATGCTCAATATCGACCTTTATTATATGGGTATCAACCGGGATGAGGCCAGGTTTGATGATGGTGTTGCCGCTGAAACCCGCCATACCGTCGGTACCCGGTTGTGGGCGACCGGAAATGAACTGCTCTACAACTTTGAGATCGGTTATCAGTTGGGCAAGTTTGGCACCGCAGATATCCGCGCCTGGGGCGGTTCGATGGATATCGCTTATCGCTTCGCTAATCTGAACGGGGCTCCGACAGTAAAGCTCCGAAGCGATTTTATTTCAGGCGACGATGCCAAGGGCGACGGTAAACTGGGCACATTTAACGCTTTATATCCGAACGGCGGTTATTTCGGTATGAACCCACAGGCCGGACCGGCAAACCTGCTGTCTATTCATCCCAACCTGAGCTGGAACCCGGTCGGGAATGTGCTACTTTCTTTAGAGACGGTCTTCTCCTGGCGGCAATCCCTGCAGGACGGTATTTACCTCCCGGATGGTACGATCAGGCTGGGTTCCTCAAATTCAGACAGCCGATATATTGGCACAGCTTACATTTCTACGGTATCCTGGCAGATCAACAAGTTTCTGAGCTACAATGCCGGCGTACAATATTTTAAGACCGGGGATTTTATCAATGACCTGATACCGCAGCATAAAGATGGGGTTTTTATTAGCTCACTCTTGGGTTTTAAATTTTGATCAGAAATATAGGAAAACTTGCTTTTGATCCTGGCTCTTTTATTTGTGGTGGCAAAAAGGCGCTATAACACTGGGAATTCTATTATATCACTAACGTAAGATTATGAAAAAAACCATTGCATTACTCACAACAGCACTTATCGGTTTAGGATCACATGCGCAAACGAGAAATTCATCAGCCGGTGCGGACCTGATAGTTTATCATGCTAAGATCACGACCCTGACGGAAGCACAGCCGCAGGCCACGGCGCTTGCCGTAAGTGCCGGCAGGATCTATGCAGTCGGCAACGATGACGAGATCCTTGCCCTTAAAGATGGGCACACCCGCCTGATCGACGCAGACGGCAGACGCCTGATCCCCGGACTGGAAGATTCTCATATGCATCCGCTGAACGAGAAGAATTTTAATTATAAGGTAAGATGGGATAATGTGCCGACGCTTAAAAGGGCGCTTGAAATGCTGACCGAGCAAGCGGCGAGAACACCGGATGGTCATTGGGTAAAGGTGCACGGCGCATGGTCCCCTTATCAATTTAAGGAACAACGTTATCCGACAATTGAAGAATTGAACAAAGCGGTGCCAAACAAGCCTCTTTATGTTCAGTATGCTTACAACAGGGTATGGCTCAACAAGCCGGCCATGAAATTCTTCGGAATTGGTACGTCAAAATTCCCGATGCTACCCGGTACTGAACTCCAAAAGGACGATAAAGGCAATTATACGGGGGTGATCGAAGGATATACTTTCGAATTTCTGGCAATGGATGCTATGTTGCCGGCAGCGACACCGGAGGAGCAGGTTAGCTCCCTTGAATATCTGATCAAAGACCTGAATCGTTTCGGATTAACCTCTGTCATTGACAACTCCAGCCTCATTGGTTACCCTGAAGGTCACGCACCCCTTCAAACCCTTATTAATGAGAATAGGCTAAATATCCGGTTTCCTTTCGCTGACCTCGGGTTCAGTTATGATCCTGAAAAAAATTGGGTAGAAACGGAGATAGAAAGGATCACGAAGATCTCACCTTTGAGCCCGGGACAAAATTTGCACCCCAATCTGGAGCATGGCTATGAGTATGAAGGGACCGGCGAGGTACTCCGTGCCGAGATCCATGACCATGAGAATTTTGACAGGCCAACTGTGATCATTCCAAAAGAGAAAATGAGGCAATACGCGGAAGAAGATGTACGTAAACTCATACAAAAGAGGATCCCTTTCCGTATACACATAACCTACAACGAAAATCTGACGCCTTTCCTGGACGCAATGGAAGAAGTGGTCAAGACCACACCACTGGACGGCATGCGCTGGAGTATAGAACATGCAGAAACGATCAGCGATGAAAATATCGCAAGGATAAAAAGGTTAGGCGGCGGTATCGCACTTGATGCAAAAATGGCGCTGCACGGTGAAGCTTTTGCAAAGACCCATGGCAGAGAAAAAGCTTTGTACACACCAAGATTCAGCGCGCTGATGAAAAGCGGCATTCCTTTGTCGTTAACATCAGATGCTTTCCGCGTCGCTCCCGGTAACCCCTGGATAGGGATCAGTTGGGCAGTGACTGGCAAAGCCGTTTCTGGTAACGTCATTCTGGCCGAGGATAACCGCCTGACACGTGAAGAAGCCCTGAAATTATACACCATCGGCGCCGCCTGGTTCGAGTATCAGGAAAGTGACAAGGGACGCATCGCACCTGGAAATCTTGCAGACTTCGTGCTGCTGAGTGATGATTACTTTTCTGTGGCTGATGACCAGATCAAAAACCTGCAATCTGTGCTGACCGTAGTAGGCGGAAGAGTAGTTTACGGCTCAGATAAATACAGTGATCTCTCACCAAAGATCGCGGATCCGCTACCGTCATGGTCGCCCATGAAATACTTCGGCGGCTACCATTTTGAGAAATAAGCATAACCCGCACACATTTCAGGTCGACCAACCTGTAGTTGTGTGATCCATGATCATCTATAGCAATCCCCAGGAGGAAGGCTAAACCTGAGGGTCCTTAAATGGACCACGATGGTTTGCCTTCCTCCATTTTTATAAATAGACTTTGCGCAGTTAGGTCCATAACATTCAAGGCTGTAATGCGTGTTAGATTGCAATCAGGGGATACAGGCAGGAAAACGCCTGCAAATAAAATAAATGGGTAACTGAAATGCTTATTCCTGTTCTTTATTGCGGCCTGTTTGCAATTGCTTCCGTAAAGCACTTACTTCCTGCTCAAGCTCGCTGATGTACTTGTCCTTTGACGCCGTTATCTCCTCAATTTCCGGCAGGCTATATTTCGGGGTGATATGTTTCGGACAGTTCCAGTCGTATGCTTTGATATGGAACAACATTAAGCGCTCCGGGTTGAATTTGTAATCTTCCGGCTTCAGCAGATCATAAAGATCCGGCCTGCTGTCCAATTCCACGATTTCGGCTTCAGCGTAAATTTTCAGCCTGGCCCGGAGGGGATAGGATACCAGGATAAGTGATACTTTGGGATTTTGGGAAATGTTCCCTACTGAGATATATTGACGGTTGCCGGTGAAATCAACTATACCTATGGTCTGATCATCTATAACCTTAATAAAGCCCCTGGGGCCGCCCCGGTGCTGGATATAGGGAAAGCCATTTTCTCCAAAGGAGGCCATATAAAAACTATCCAGCTTGCTGATGAATTGGGATTCGACCGGGGTCAATCCATCCACATAACTCATCTTTTCAACCCGCTTGTAAGTGTCTCTGCTGCCCAGTTCCTGCTGGAGCGCTTTTATAACATCTGTGAAAGCAAGCTGTGAATAGTTCATAGCAATCTGTTTGTAATGTGAATAAAAACCTGTTGCTTCTATATCAAATGTCCATCATAAATAAATAACCGTGTTATGCAGAAATTCCCGTATTGTAAACATTTTTTCCTTCTTTTGAGGTGGCCTGCTCAGATCTTTCCCGGTACTGGACCGGTGAAACGCCTTCCCTGCTTTTAAAGAAGCGGCTAAATGTCTGGATGTCATCATACCCCAGTGAATATGCGATCTCCTTTATCGACAGGTTAGAGTAATTGATCTGCCGCCTGGCGCTGATCATGATACGGTCATGAATAATATTGAGCGGACTGCGGCTTGAGAAGGCAGCAAACAGATTGGAAAGCGTTTTGGGCGATCTGTTTAACTTTGAAGCATAAAAGGCAACATCATGGTGCTCAGCAAAATGCTTATCCACCAGGAAGTTAAATTCCCTGACAATGTCAGCATGGCTTTTCTCCAGTTTGTAAATATTGGTAGATTGAACCAATATTCTTACAGACAGGATAAGCATTCGTTTCAATATGGCTTGCAGCATATCCTGCTGCAGCAGCTCGTTCTTATGCATTTCAGAACTGAAGATCTCCCAGGTCAATTCATAATCCCTTACTAGGGCTTCACCTACAGTTATGACGGGCACACCCGAAGCACCGAAGAAAAGAAGTCCCTTGCTGCCTACTTCATTGTCATGATTGACAATACAGTAAAAATGTTGATTGAACCTGACCATTCTTGCAGTTTCCAGCTCAACGCTGTCGACCTTATGAAACTCGGTCAAAAAAATGATCTGATGTTTTTTTAGCTGATAAAGCATCCCATCGATCGTTATATTCATTTGCGCTCCGGTATTCCAGATAAAGGTCATGTCCGTTTCCCTTATATCAAAGATCAGATCTGTATTTGCCTTATTTAACTCATATATACCTAAACGTTCATTCCTGTTATTTACGAAAAGCATATATTTTTCTTTCAAAGATATCAAGACGGTCTGACAATACAAGGCCCGTGTATCTTCTCTGACCTGGCAGAAGGTGCTGCATATATGCAATAAAAATGCCCTGTACTATCAGAAGGTACAGGGCATATGCCTATTGTAACCGGTATTTTATTTCACAACCTTTCTTTCCAGGAAGTTGCGGATGATCGCTGCTATCTCGTCGCCATAGCTCTCAAGTGCAAAGTGTCCCGTTTCAAAAAGATGGAACTCCAGGTTTTTCAGATCCTTTTTGAATGCCTCTGCTCCTGATCCGGGGAAAATGTAATCGTTCTTTCCGTATACGATCAGTGTTTGCGGCTGGTGATCCCTGAAATATTGCTGCCATTTTGGATACAGGGTTACATTGTTCTGATAGTCGTAGAACAAAGCAAGCTGGATGTCGCCGTTTTCCGGTCTTTCCAGGTGCCGCAGATCCAGCTCCCAGTTATCGGGCGAAATGGCGCTTGGGTCAGGTACATTGTGCGTATACTGCCATTTCAGGCCGTTTGCATCATGAAAAGTGCGGAGCGTATTTTCTGCTTCCTTGTTATTGATGTCTTTCCAGTATGCTTTGATCGGATCCCAGAAGGTTTCAAGCCCTTCTTCGTAAGCACATCCGTTCTGGATGATCAGTGAGTCAATCTTTTCAGGACTGGCTGTGGCGATCCTGAATCCTACCGGAGCACCGTAATCCATCAGATACAGGCTGTATTTCACCACACCAAGTTGCGCGAGCAGTCCGGTGACGATCCTGGCAAAGTTGTCGAAGGTATATTCAAACGCGGACATTGGCGGTTGTTCACTTCTGCCGTAGCCGGGATAATCGGGGGCTATCAGGTGGTATTTGTCCGAAAGATCCCTGATCAGGTTCCGGTACATATGCGAAGAAGTTGGATAGCCATGTAACAGTACCAGCGTTGGCTTGTTCTTATCACCTGCTTCCCTGTAAAAGATCTCTACTCCGTTGATCTTTGCTGTCTTGAATGTCGTTTTCATTATCCGGGTGGTTTAATGATGTTAAGCAATCATTATTCTTTATGCTGTAAAGGTGCTGCAAATAGCTCTCCCGTTGCTAGGCACCGTTTCCCGAAGAGTTAACGATTCTTCCCCAATTAAAATAAAGGGTTATTGTTTGGATACTATTTTCTTGCCGGCACGTTCATAGCGTCCGATGAGCTCATTAATACCCTCTATGGCCGATAGATCCGCCACCCGGCTCTTACTGAGATCAATAACAATAGTTGCCGGATCATTGCAGGTATCGAAATGTTCCTGGAAAGAAGTGACCGAACCAAAAAATAATGTACCGTGAATTTCATAATGGAGTATACCTTCGGCGTCGGTATACTTATTTATCCATAATCATTTACTGAGGTCCCAGACAAAGGAAAGCGCAGATATAATAATTCCGGAGAGCACCGCCAGGGCAAGATTGTGAGAGATCACCGTTATGCCGGTAACCAGGAACCCTGCTCCTGCCGCCCGCAGCCATATTGACCAGGCTTTGCCCGATCATTGCACAACCACCCATACCGCTGAAAAATCCGGAAAGAACATTTGCTGCACCCTGTGCAAGACATTCCCGGTTACTGTTTCCTTTACTTCCGGTGATCTGATCAATCAATTTGATCGTTAGCAAACTTTCGAGCAATCCAACTCCGGCCATAATTGAGGCATAGGGAAAGATCGTTTTTAAAGTTTCAACAGAAAAAGGAACGCCGGGAATATGAAAAGGAGGAAACCCTGCGCTGATGGAAGCAATATCTCCTACTGTTCTGCTACGTATACCCAAAGCAATTACCACAAGAAAGACCAGGAAGATGGCGGTGAGGCCTGCTGGAATGCTTTTATTTATTTTCGGTAATATCAGCATAACAACAATTGCAAGCGCCACAAGGCTAAGCATAGTATATAATTCATTGCCTGCCATCCATACCAAATGTCCATTGGTAATGAAGTTGAATTGGCTCACCTGGGTTAACAATAGCAGGATGGCGAGGCCATTTACTAAGCCCAGCATAACCGGGTAGGACACCAATCTGATAAGCTTTTCCAGTTTAAAAAGGCCAGCCAGGATCTGCAAAATTTCGGTCCTGTAATCTTTCATTGATCTTGCGGAATGCCCCTTAGCCGGCGATCGTGAGCGTGGTAACTACACCTGGCTCTAAAATTTGCAGACGGTCATTGATGCCAAGTATCCGGAATGCCTCGGCTAAATTGGCGTTATTCTCTGTATAGTGCGACCAGCCTTCGGAGTGCAGCGGTATCAGCGTAGCGTTAGGAAAAACATGGGCCGTATCAATAGCATCATTGGTACCCATGGTGAGATTGAACGGTCCGCGCGGGCGCGCAGCACCTGCAAAAATAAATACATAGCTTGGGTTAATCCTTTTGGCAAGCTGCTCAATCCCGTTATAATACACGGTATCACCGGTAACATACAGCTCAAAAGAGCGCTGACCGGTAACCGCAAGATGGAAGCCTATCACGTCGCCAGTTAGCTTTTCAATACCTGCCGGGCCGTGGCGTGCAGGCGTAGCTGTTATCTTTATCTGATCCCCGCCTGGAGTGGAATAGGTGCGATGTTCCCCGGGATCAAGGCCAATACTTTTCCCTTTTAATCTTCCGGCCCCCGCTTTCGTAGTTAAGGTGGCGCCAACTTCTTCCAGGAAAGCACGTCCCCTTCCATCCAGGTTATCAAAATGCTGATCATGGCTCAGGAGCACCACATCAATAGGTTTTTCGGGCAGGGAGGCAGGGCCCGACAGCTTTGTTTCAGTCATTTTTTCGCTGAGTACAAATGAAGTGCCTTCCGGGTCCAGTGTAGGATCTGTCATTAGCCGGAAACCACCGATTTCAATAATGATGGTTGGCCCGCCAAGGTAAGTTACCTGAAGCGGCCCGGGGTTATCGTTTTTCATGTTATTTAGCGTTGATATTACTTTTATGCCATGCAATGTTTTCGGGAACTACTTCTCCTTCTTTGTCAGAGTGACTGGATCTGCCTGATCATCTGGCTGGTGAATCCCCATTCGTTATCGTACCAGGCCATCACCTTGACCAGGTCCCCATCTACTACCCGTGTCATTTCCAGGTCAATGGTGGCAGCATACGGACTTTTAATGATATCAGCTGACACGATCGGTTCGGAGGTAACAGACAGTACCTTACTGTAACGTGAGGTGCCGGATTCCTCGGTCAGTATCCGGTTGATCTCCTCAATAGTAGTGTTCCTTTCTGCAATGAAGGTGATATCGGAGATGGAGCCGACAGGCACCGGGACCCGTACTGCTATCCCGTCAAACTTACCGGCATATTGCGGTAAAGCTTTGGTAGTTGCTATTGCCGCGCCGGTGGCAGCGGGGGCCAGGTTGATCCCGGCGGCCCTGCCCATGCGCGGTTCCCGCTTTGAGGGAGCGTCAACCAGGCTCTGAGAAGCGGTGTATCCGTGAGTGGTATTTAAAATAGCCTTCTTTATTCCAAGTCTGCGGCCCAGTATTTCAATTACCGGGCTAATACTGTTTGTTGTACAGCTTGCGCATGAAAATATAGCTACCCTGCCATCTTCTGTATTTACTCCATGCACCACCGTGGGCGTATCTTTGGTCGGGCCCGAGATCACAACATACTTTGCACCGGCAGCCACATGTTTCCCGGCATCGGCGTTATTGGTAAAAATGCCGGTGCTTTCAATCACTACCTCCGCCTGAACGCTCTTCCACGGCAAACTTTCGATCTCCCTGATGCTGGTATATCTGATAGGTTTTCCATCAACCCGGATCGTATCACCTTCAACGGTCACCTCCTTTTCATATTTGCCGTAATTGCTATCATATTTAAGAAGGTAAGCCGCATTTTCAATGCTCATCAGGTCATTAATAGCAACTACCTCCACATCCACAGTTTCAGAGATGATCTTCAATGCTGTGCGCCCGATACGGCCGAATCCATTTATTGCTACTCTCTTCATGACGTATGTTTTTAATGCCTGTAAAATTGCGTTTTAAACACATCCGGGTACTAGGCATAAATTCCCCTCTTGTTAACAATTCTTCCCGGTATTCAAGGAAGCCGGGCATTCAACGTTCCCCATCATTCATCTTTCTTCCTTCATCTATCACCGCCTGGTTAATCTCTTTTATCCTCTCCTGCTGCATCTTTTCAATCTTTCTGTCATAAGTCAGCAGGCCATTAACTTCATGCTCCACATCTGTTGTTTGCGTATAAATGGCCACGCTAAGCCCCCTGTATTTCATAAGCTGCGCTACCTGCTCCAGTAAAAGAACATAGCGGTCTGTAAGTGCGGCCTGGGTAGGCTCATAAGCATATGCATTATTCTCAACAGGCCACATATGTCCGCGGGTAAATAATCCAACGCCGCCAAATTCGCCCAATGATGCTGCACGCTTATCGTCCGGTACGGATGCGCTGTATGGTCCCACATAAATATGGGTATCTACATAATCCCCGTTTCCCGGATCGCCATAAGGTTTTTGATAATCCGGATTATTATTAAATCCCGAATTACCATTCACCAACCGGGAGGGATCATATGCTTTAACCCAATTAGTAATTTCTTTAACATCAAATGCGCCCCAGTTCTCGTTAAATGGCACCCAGGTTATGATGGAGGGTGAATTGTAATGTTCATCAATGATTGCTTTCAGCTCCTGGCGGAACTCTTTCCGGGTGGCAGCTGTATCCTCATGCTGATACCAGATAGCCGGCATATCCTGCCAAACCAGCAACCCCAGTTTATCAGCCCAATAATAAAAGCGCTGGGGTTCGGTTTTCATATGTTTCCTGATAAGATTGTAGCCTGCTTTTTTTGTGAACGAAATATCAAACTTCAGCGCTTCTTCGGTCGGCGCTGTCAATACACCATCCGGCCAGTAACCCTGGTCCAGAAGTCCCAGCTGCATAACAAATTTTCCATTCAAAAGCGGCCTTACAACACCGTTTAGCTTACCAAGCTTTATATCCCGCATTCCGAAATAGCTCTTTACTTCATCCACAACACTGCCATCAGGATTGTAAAGTGTTAGCTTAAGATCATAAAGAAAGGGCGTATCAGGCGACCATAATACGGGCTTTTCGATGGGCAGATAGAAATAAGTGCCCGCCACTGCGTCTACCTGGGAAACAGTTTTATGGCCATCGGAAGCTGCTGCAACTATCTTATTTGCACCATCACTGTTAACGAATACTTTTAAACGCTTGCCGTCAACATCGGGAAGTAAGCGGATGCTTTTTATATAGTTGCTGCTTACCGGCTCCAGCCATACTGTTTGCCATATGCCTGAAGTGAAGGTATAATCGCCACGGGGGCCATTTTTTCCGGAGGGGGTCCTCCCGTCATTCAGGTCCTGTGCCGCAACAATGAGCGTATTTGAACCACTTTTTAGAAACGGGGTAATGTTGAAATTAAACGCATCGTATCCTCCTTCGTGGCTTCCGGCCTTCTTCCCATTTATGAACACGGTAGCGCTATGGTCAACTGCGCCAAAATGCAGGATGATCTGTTTACCTTTCCAGGCTGCCGGTAGCTCAAATGTTTTCTGGTACCACATATTTATTTCCTGCTTCCGCCGGATCCCGGATAAAAAAGATTCGGGGCAATAGGGCACCAATATTTTTTCATGAACACCCTCAAATGAGGCAGGCGCTTGCGGACGAAGGGCAACAGGCGCGCCTTTACCGCCAAGGTAATCCCATTTTCCGTTCAGGCACATCCATTCGTCCCTCTGCAACTGCGGCCTCGGGTATTCTGATAGTGGAACTGACGCCTGGATTGCGTCGTTTGTCCATGGCGTAGGCAGTCGTGCATCCTGCGCGGAAACTTTAAAATGCCCGGTTATAAGTAAGGCTACCAGTAAGGTGCTATAATATTTCATACTTTAATCTATACCATCCATAATACAAATATTTTAATTCAATTTGGTTTAAAAATATTTAAAGGGCGATGCAGGTGTTACGCTTGTGCTGCTTTTTGCCCGCCGGGCTTTCAATTAGCCTAACGCATTTTGTGCATTCCGCAAAAATCTTTAAAATTCTTTATGGAATATTTTCACCCGCGCATCTCTTTTCAAACTACCTCTTATGCTACAGAGATCTCATCTGCTGCTGGCCGTATGTTTGTGCGCCGGTAGTACACTTTATGCGCAGCAAAAGGAGCAAAAGAAACTACCGCCACCCGTTGTAGAGAAAAGTGCTCCTGCTAAAAACAGCTCCACCCCTGCGAAAGTAAAAACAACCGGCATGCAATCCGCAAAACATGTTCCTCCTCCGCCACCACCAGCGCCTCCGTCAACGAAAGCAAAACCAGTACCGCCTCCGCCGCCTCCTCTTCCGCCAAAGAAAGGATCTTAGTAAGTGGGTTCACTTAATGATAAAGGGTTTCAGCCGGTTGATGGTTGAAACCCTTTAAAATTTGCAACATGATTGGCCGGACTTCTATTGTACTGCCGGTAATAAGTTAGATCTTCCTAAAACACAAGCTCCCCGCTTTCCGCATCCACCGTTGTCGCCAACGGCTTCAGCTCCGCCAGTTGAGGCATACCTGTCGCTGGATGCACCCAGGGCGTCCAATACAGGAACCCGGCGCCACCCGCCCCAAATGCTATAGCATTCCAGGCAAACAACGTGTTCCTCTTCCTGATATCATCCAGGAAGTTCGACAAGATAAACGAATTAGCTTTTCGTTCTATCGGAACCAGCATCTTCAGATCATACTTATACAATTCCCCCTTCTTCGATATCCCCCATGGCGAAGCGATCTCCCTACAGCTGCTATCCGCTTCCCTGGCATATATGGTCACCTTTTTCTTCTTTACGGTAACATCAAAATCAGTAACAGACGGCGCATTCGCCAGGAACTCTTTATAACTAAGATACACTCCCTCCTTATAAACGGTATCCATATATATCGGCGTCCTGAACTTTTCCTGCTCCTGTGCAATGATCGCTGCTTCTGTCAGCGCGGTGTCGCCGGCATAAGTACCCGCAGTCAGGTCGCAGTAGAGGTAGAACACCTGCATCGCATGTGCAATATTATCATCATGCAGGCCAGTTCCGTCAATAGCGTATTTTACCAGCACGGTATCAAAAACTTTCAGCAGCCGGTAATGCTGCTTGTCAGTAGAGAGATAGGCATCCGCTTTCAACCTTACTAACGCAGCCCTACCTTCATTGATGCGCAGGTCTTTAATGATCCACAGCATCTGCATACCGGATTCCTTATAAACATCCCTGAGCATGTCATTCACAAAATCCTGCAGAAAAGATGCGTAGGGCCTGTCCGGCACAGCATGGATCACCTCGTTTGCAATGCCTTTCTGCACAAATCCCAGCTGGCTGGTATCCGCACACATAGGGATCACTTTGACGCCCGACAGGCGGATAAGCGTTTCCCCTTTGGCCCGGTACTGTTTGGCATGCAACCGGATGGTTTTTATCTTTTTGTCTTTAGGGGATACAGTAGTATCGGACAATTGGGCAAAACAGATAACGGCCTGCGTAAATACTAATAGTACAGTTAACAAATATTTCATAGGTAAATTGGAAAAAAGGCTTTATGCCATAAATATATCTGATTTAACGTACATCCGTCAATGTTGCTTCGGACTTCTTAGATCCCTACGAAGCTCATTGAATACAACCGAATAACTGTTATTATTCCCGGGATGATCTTCGGGTATCGGTTTCTTTCAGACATTTATCCGATCCTTTGATGCGTTCATTAAGCTGCTTTAGTCATAAGCTATTTATTACTTGCTTATTAATTTATTTGTTTCTATTTTAGTACCACTCAGGTTAGCCTAAGCCTCAAGTAACCGGGAATAACTAATTTTCCACGATCATTTCAAACAGCTTGTTGAAATGCAGCAATTATTTGTCAAACTATTTGATCCCAAACCCAATGGCCCCGAAACAGCCTGGCTATTAGCCAACTTGCTACAGGTTAAGATCTCACGCAGCACTTTAAAAAAGGAAATAGAAGAACATCCGGATTATCCCAGTTTGCTGAGCATTAGTGATGTGCTTAACAATTATGGCATTGATAACCTGACTGCCCAATTTAACCGTGATAAGTTTATAGATATTCCTACTCCCTTTGTTACCCAGATACAGGGAGATCTATTTACAGTAGTGAAAGAAGTTGATGACAGCTCCGTACAATTCTTTGATCCGGAGCAATACCAATGGCGCACGATCCCCAAAGCAGATTTTCTGAAAAAAAGTTCAGGTATCGTATTACTGGCAGAAGCGGGGGAAGAGCCGGGTGAAAAGAATTATGAAAAAAAGATCCATGCAGAAAAAACTGCAACATACACACAATACTTTATTGCATTTTGTATTCCGGCGATCCTTCTCTTTGCCGGCGTTACGGCATTCATCCAGCATGGAACAGCAGCCCTGTTACCCTTTCTATTTGCCGTGTTCACTATGGTGGGAAGCATTATTTGTGCGTTGTTGCTCTGGTATGAAGTAGATCAATACAACCCAGTTTTACAGCAGATCTGTTCAGCAGGAAAAAAAGTGAATTGCAAAGCAGTGCTGCAATCAAAAGCCTCCAGGATCGCAGGAATTAGCTGGAGTGCTATTGGGTTCAGCTATTTTATGGGGATGTTACTGTTAGAGCTGTTTTCTGGCATCACCAGCCCTGGTGCTTTGTGGGCCGCATCCTGGATAAATACGATAGCTGTGCCCTATGTGCTATTTTCTGTATACTACCAGTGGCGTGTAGCCAAACAATGGTGCATACTATGCTTATGTGTACAGGTACTATTGGTACTACAGCTAGTCACTGCACTTTTAGGTGGCTGGCATTCCTTGTTACCTTTCAGTATTATGGGGCATGCATTGTCCTTTGCCATACCAACAGCTTTCGCTCTTCCTATTT
>JGI24740J21852_10000518_pt1 | contig 16597 bp, 16 predicted proteins | sample KBSCornC6_FD_21852 | JGI IMG/M metagenome (IMG submission 21852) | reverse complement strand
GCTGAGTAAGCTGATAGAAATGATGGAGCTCACCGCCGCCATACGCATCGGCAACGACCGCAACTTTATTGATAACAATTTATCAAAAGGGCAGCAGAAAAGGCTGGCCATGATCTACGCCATTATGGAGAACCGCGACATACTGGTGCTGGACGAATGGGCGGCAGAGCAGGACCCGCATTTCAGGGCCTACTTTTATAAACGTCTGATCCCGGAGCTGAAACGCAGGGGTAAAACCATTATCGCTGTAACACATGATGATCATTACTTTGATTGTGCCGACCGTATGCTGAAGTTCGATTATGGTAAGATCGTAGCTGATACGGTGATCACTCCTGAAAACGCTCATTTCTCCATTGATGTATGTAATAACTGAAAAGTATGAAAGTGAATATTTTTTGTTTGCCATTTGCAGGCGGCAGCCGCTACTCTTACCAGGGATATGAAAAGTATGCCACCCCGCAGGTTAACATTATACCGGTAGACCTGCCGGGCAGGGGCAGCCGTTTTGCCGATCCTTTGCTGGGCGATATATACGGGATGGCAGACGATGTTTTTCAGCAGCTGCAGGACCGCCTGCATGAGCCTTATGCCTTGTACGGGCATAGCATGGGCGCCCTGCTCTGCTACCTGCTTACGAAGCGCATTTTACAGGAAGGATTGCCTGCGCCCCTGCATTTATTTCTCACAGGCCGCGCAGCGCCGTCAATTGAAAAAAAGGAAACCGCTATTCATACTTTACCCAAAGCGGCTTTCTTTGAAGCATTGGCAAAGCTGGGTGGTTGCCCGGAAGAGCTGCTGAGGAACGAAGACCTCAAAGATTTCTTTGAGCCCATTATCCGGTCTGACCTGGGGGCCCTGCACGGCTATGAGTATGAAGAAAGCATGCCTTTTGATATACCCATGACTATTATGACCGGCCTGCAGGAAAATATCAGCTTTGAAGATGCGCTGGCCTGGCAAAAGGAAAGCACAGTACTGATAACCGCGCGCAAATTTACCGGGGATCACTTTTTTATTTACGATCATGAAAGAGAGATCGTGCAGCTAATGGCCGGCCTGCTGACTGGCGCAAGGAAAAAACAGCATACCGCGGTGTATGCATAAAAATGATGAGTTATGGTAGTATTACAACAGGTGAAGAAAGCATATAAAACAGCCAACGGCCAGCTGCCTATCTTAAAGGGCATTGACCTGGAAGTGGCTACCGGTGAGTTTGTAGCTATTATGGGACAGTCAGGCTCCGGTAAATCCACGCTGCTGAATGTGCTGGGCATACTGGATGATTATGACACCGGCAAATATTACCTGGACGGCACACTGGTAAAACATCTTTCCCAGTCGAGGGCTGCCTGGTTCCGCAACCAGTACATTGGTTTTGTGTTCCAGTCATTTAACCTGCTGCCGTTTAAGAATGCGATGGAAAATGTAGCGCTGCCATTATACTACCAGAAAGTAAGCCGCCAAAAACGGAACGAAATGGCGCTGGAGCTGCTGGACCGCGTAGGACTGAAGAACCGCGCCGATCACTTGCCCACCGCCTTATCCGGCGGGCAGAAACAAAGAGTGGCCATAGCCCGCGCACTGGCAGGTAACCCCAAGATCATACTGGCAGATGAACCTACCGGCGCGCTGGATTCCAATACTTCGGATGAAATTATGGAGGTGTTCAAAGAGCTGCATGAGCAGGGCATGACCATTATTATGGTTACCCATGAACAGGATGTTGCGGATAAAGCAGAACGCGTGATCCGTGTAAAAGATGGTTTGGTAACTGCTGACACAAATATTTTATATCATGTTTGACCTGGACAACTGGCAGGAGATCTGGAGCTCTGTCAAAAAACATAAATTAAGAACTTTGCTCACCGCCTTTGGCGTGTTCTGGGGCATTTTAATGCTGGTGTTATTACTGGGCGCTGGTAAAGGCTTGCAGAACGGGGTGTACCAGATGTTTAGCAGCGCCGCGCGCAACAGCATTTACATTTGGCCGGAAATTACCCGCACCCCCTACAAAGGGCTGGCGCCGGGCCGTAAGATCACGTTTGATAATGGCGACTACCAGGCCATTTTGCACAAGGTGCCGGACATTCAATACCTGTCGCCGGGGCTGAATCCCAATGGAAAAATAAATATGGTGTACCGTCAAAAAAGCATGGCGTTTACACTCAAAGGTGTGCACCCGGACCTGCAGCATATAAAAACCATGGCTTTTCCCAAGGGCCGTTTCCTGAATATCCTGGATCTGCAGCAGGAGCGCAAAGTGGCCGTGATAGGGGAGCGCATCCGGGAAGTGTTCTTCCCCAAGCAGGATCCCATCGGGCAGTTCATTAACATACAGGGCGTGCCTTTCCGGGTAGTGGGCTGTTTTACCACAGAGGAATCGGCCAGCCATAAGGAAGATGCGGAAACGGTTTTCGTACCCCTGTATACGTTACAGCACACGTTTGACTATAAGGATAATATTTCCCTGTTCACCGTTTGCCCACGGCCAAATGTGCCGGCGGAAAAAGTAGAAGCAGCTATCCGGAGCCTGATGGCCGCCCGGCATACCATACAACCGCAGGATGCAGAAGCCATGGGCTCTTTTAACTCCGAAAAAGAATTTAACAAGTACGTGAGCCTGTTTGCCGGCATCCGGCTGTTCATCTGGATCGTAGGCGCCGGTACCATCGTGGCCGGTATTATTGGCGTGAGCAACATTATGCTCATTATTGTAAAGGAACGTACCCGGGAAATAGGCGTTCGTAAAGCATTAGGCGCCACGCCGGCGTCCATTGTAAGCCTGATCATCATGGAATCCGTAGTTATTACCAGCGCTGCCGGTTATGTAGGATTGATCACCGGTATGGGCATTATTGCCGGTGTGCGCAACTTCCTGGACAGCTCCGGTTTCAAAAGCGAATTTTTCAAGGACCCGCAAATAGATCTGCAGGTAGCCCTTACCGCTGTAGTAATACTGGTGGTAACCGGCGCCCTGGCCGGGCTGGTGCCGGCAGGCAATGCAGCCAGAATAAACCCGATTGAAGCACTTAAAACTGAGTAGACATGAAAACGAGAAAGAAAAGCGTATTACTGCTAACAGCAGCGCGTGTAACCCTGGTGCTCTTAAAAATAATAGCCGGTTACAGAACTATAAAGATATGGCAGCAACTGGGCATGTATGCCACTGTAGCCGCTGGTTTGGCTTTGCTGGTAATAGTACCCGGCTGTTTATCGCAACGTTCCGGTAAAGTAAAAATCGTATATAACACTGACACCGCTTTTTTGACCGACATTGTACAGAAAGCAGTGGCCACCGGTACCGTAGCGCCGCGCAAGCAGATAGAGGTAAAAGCACAGGTATCCGGCATTATAGAAAAAGTGTATGTAACGGCCGGCCAGCCTGTGAAAGCCGGTCAGCTGCTGGCTAAGATCCGCCTTACACCGGATGCGGTGAACCAGAGCAAGGCAGAAAGCGAGCTGCAGAAAGCCCGCATTTCTTACAGCAACGCAAAAATAGAAAAAGAGCGCTTTGAGCAGCTGTTTAAGGAAAAGGTGGTAGCGGAAAAAGAATACCACGAATACCTGTTGAATTTTAACAAAGCCAGCGCCGACCTGCAGGAAGCGCAGAATACCCTGCAGCTGGTAAGAACCGGCGCCTCCGCACAATCCGGCATTGCCGCCAATGAGGTGCGCTCCACTGTGAATGGCATATTGCTGGATGTACCGGCCAAGGAAGGCAACTTTGTAATAGAACGTAACACCTTCAATGAAGGCACCACCGTTGCCACCATTGCCGATATGAACGACATGATCTTTACCGGCAAAGTGGAAGAAGCTGACGTAAACCGCCTAAAACCCGGTATGGATCTGGCCATTACCGTACGGGCCACCGAAGAAAGGACTTACCACGCCCAACTGGAATTTATTTCGCCCAATGGGGTAAAGGAGGAAGGCGCCACCACTTTTGAGGTGCGGGCCGCCATTAAGCTGGACAGCACCCAGTTCCTGCGGGCGGGTTACAGCGCCACGGCAGATATAGTGCTGGAAAAGCTGAACAATGTACTGGCAGTGCGGGAAAGCGTGGTACGGTTTGAAAAGGAAAAACCTTATGTGGAGGTGGAAGTGCAGCCCCAGACCTTTGAAAAGAGGTACGTACAGTTGGGTTTGTCGGATGAGATCAATATCCAGGTATTGGGCGGATTAAAGGCTACGGATAGGCTGAAAGCGGTTTTTTAGGGGGAAAAATATATTTATTGGGTATTTTTTAAAAAATTTATACATTTGCCCTCCCAATTCGTAATGCCCGATAGTATAACGGTAGTACGACAGACTCTGACTCTGTTTGTCTTGGTTCGAATCCAGGTCGGGCAACTTGGTTAAAAAAGCTCAGCGAGCTTCAAAGTATCTAAAAGCCGCTACAGTCAATGATTGTAGCGGTTTTTTATTTTCTCCCCCATTGCACGGCAGGGATGGCAGAAAAATGAAGAAAGACTCCAAGGCGATGATCCTTGAAATGGGAGCTTTTGAACTACCGGACATCGCCTGATAACCGGATCTTTTGCGACCGTTCCAGGAAGCCGGATACCTTCAGCTTCTTTTCCGCTTCTATAACCGCATCCATCAGGTTGTTTTTGTTGTCTGCAATCTGTGATAAGGCCTTTTGCATATTGTCCCATACCGGTTGCATAGCGCTAACCAGTGCTTTTCCTTTGGGGGTAAGAACTATTAATCGTTTTCTTTCGTCCGTTTTATCTTTCTTTGATTTAATGATTTGCTGCTTTTCCAGCTCTTTAAGTAAACTGATCGTAGAAGGATGAGCATAGCCGATTTCGTTGGCAATTTCCACCACACTCATTGAAGTTTTTAAATGCAGGGTATAAACAACCGCAAACCATTTTGGCTCAAAATCTATCCCAAATGACTGATAGATCAGCTGTCCTTCTTTTCTTAAGGCATCGGCCAGCCGTTGCAGCCTGGTAGAGATGGCCAGGATACCTGATTGGTCTATTACGTTATCCATAAGTTAATTTAATTGCCGATGAAAGAACATACTATCGCTGCTCATTACCGGAAAATAGGCAGGAAGATCTGTTTTTGGGATCAGGGTAAACTGGTTCTTCTCGTAAAATCGCTGTGCTGCTTTCAGCTGCTCTACTGTACCAAGGTAAATATCTTTGATTCCCTGTTCCTGGCTATAAGCCAATAATTTTGCCAGCAGCTGTTGGGCAATTCCAAATTCTTTCCCTCTATATTCTTTTTTAACAAACATCTTCCTGATCGCACCTGCCTGGTGTCCTACGTTGATCAGGGCAATCGTGCCTACTAAGGTATCACCATCGAAAGCACCCCAGAAATTTCCGCCTGTTTCGCAATAAAATGCTTTTATGGCTTTTAAATCCGGCTGATCTTCCAGGGTTACACGAACACCGAATTCAATCTGTTGAATGGGAAGTATCAGCTGTATCACATCATTTGAGTACTGATCACCTATTGTTTTGTATACTATATTTTCCAATTTGGAAGACTATTTACGTACAAAACTACGTAGTTTCCTACATAAATTGAAAAATTAATTTCAAAAGTGTTTTATTTCCAGTCCGGTTGCAGGGTATTGAATGTTGCCACAAAATAGCTAAGCCTGTCAGAACTTGATATTCAATTTCCGGGAAACAAGCTTATCATCTTTATAGAATTCGAAGAACCATTCGCTATTTTTCCTGAAAACAATACCTTGTGATGCGCCATCATCCGCAATAAAATGATCCTGCTGGGATGTTTTCAGCAAGGTCATTACTTTTTTGGGAGTGGTATCTATCAGTTGATAGCCGTTATCATTAGCCTGAGCATATAAAATATTCTTGTCTTCATTAACGGTAGTAGGCTGGGCAGGAGTTACAGATGCAGGCGGAGCGCTTACCGTTGGTTGTGTAGCCTGTGGTACCTTGGTGCCATCGTACTTATATTGTGCTGCATCCAGTGAAGCAAAGGCATTTGTCAGCGCTTCTGAATATGCTGCCTGCCATTCTTTCTCCCTGCTTTTTCCTTCCTCACTCTTATAAACGACCGTACCCTGACAATCTTTTAACAGGAGGATTAAACCAGTGGATAGGAATTTTTTCTTTTCTACAACTTCCGCTTTCAGTGCATTGCATTTATTATCGGCAACTTCCGCAGGCAACGCTTCATTAGTCATGAAAGCAGTAAACCCTACCCGCTGAAGGAAGGTTTTGGTCAGCGTATTCAGCCCATACTGATTATCTGTTTTAAGGAAATCGAACCGTTCGGGTACCAGAACGTACTTATAATTATTGATGGTATTTTGCGAATGGGCTGTGATAGCAAAAGACATTGCCAGTAATAAAGCAACTATTTTTGTGTGAATTCTTGTCATATAGCTAAGATAAAAAAAATATCTTTCCCCCAATTCCCCCGATCCACCTATTTATGGCCGGCATGATGCAGCTACCTCCACCGTTTTCCGGGATTTGCCGTTCCTGTGGTTCCGGGTTAAGAACTACCCATTAATTACTTTTCCTTAGTCAACTGCGCAAACAAACTAAAGTACTCCTTCAAAGTATCTAAAAACTCACGGGATTGTGCCGGACTTAAAGAAACAGTCCTTTCAAAATCGTCTATTTGTAAAATATCCGCGTCATAAATTTTCTGATGTTCTTCCCACTTTCCAGCGGTCTTGATGTATAAATTTTTTATATAAAAGTTTATCTTCCCGCCGTCCTCACCTTCAACAGAAGAATTGGAAGAGACTTTAAATAAGAACGATCGCAGATAAGGGATGTCTTTTATTTGTGTGTCCCAGATATGGTTTTTCAGGTGGGCCTGGGTAAAGGCCAGGATATCCGGGTGGTCAGGGTTTAGTTCCTGGCTATATGTTTCTTCCGGAAGATTCAGGTACCTGTTGTCAAATAGCCATTTTACCAGTAACGAATAACTTTGCGGAACCGTGTTAAACTTGTTTGCGGGATCAAAATCGTGGTGAGCAAAGATCTCAGTGTCTTCAATAATTCCTATTTCAATGGCTGTTATCCCTTTTTTATCCGGTGAAAACCATGTTTTTATTTTTGCTGTATCATTGAGCTGTTTTTGAAAAAATATATAGTGCGGTGTACTTTTAAATTGATGGTCAAAATAGGCAAGGCATTGTTCAAAAGAACTCTCCGGGTTTATAAAGCCTTCCCAAAAGCTGAGTGGTTTGGGGTCAGCAAATTCTTTTTTACCGCGCTGTGGTTTAGAAAATACCGCAATATTATAAAGGTAGTTTTCAAAGGTATAATCATTATTCCTGGTGCTTACCGGTGGGTAGTATCTGTCATTAGTGATATCGAATTTAAAAGAATATTGTATTAGCTGCTGTTTGTCCTGATAACCCTTGCTTCCCTGGTTAGAGGTGATTGTTTTAGGCGGCTTACCCAAATTGTATTGTTCAAATAATTGGGCAATTTGGGGGTCTGTGCTTTTTACTCCTATCAAACCTATTAAATCCTGTAGTATCATTTTTATGTTTCTTTATTGCTGTCAAAAATAGTGCACCGATGGATTTGCCTCAAACAATCATTTAATGGATCTATGCTCCTTTCAGATTTTTATAGCCGGAGCAAATTTGCATAAAACAATGACCTGTTTCCAAATCCGGGCTTTATACAAAGCGTCTACGTTTTTTGCCCGGGCATCTACAGTACGACTACAAGTTCTGTCCAACAGGGGTAACATACAAAATTCTAAAAGTAAAACCCCGCTCTCAGTGCGGGATTCTTGATAAAGGATCATTCCTTTCTTATATGCATTCATAGATAGTTATCCGTAAAAGCAGGGTAATACCACACGCTCAGTTTTCCTGCCTGAAATCCCCTAAATACAGTGAACGTATTCGTCAACTCACGAAATATCGTGAAAATATTTTCATTTACTTCACCATAATTATTTAATAATCAGTTTGTTATGTGCATGGCATACGCATTGCAAATTCCTATACACATTCGCAACGATCATTTTTAACATCAAAATCTTAACACATGAAAGCGTTCTTCTTTTTGCTCCGCAACATGTTCCCTGACAAAGAAGCAAAACCACAGCCGGAGCTTGTACAAACAGCATTGGAACCTTTACATGAAAAAGATTCCAACCAGGGCGGTGAATTCCTGGATGACTTCGTAACAATGGAAGATGAATCACAAGAGCAGCCTTAAAAGTGTTACTATTTAACTATTAAAACTGAAAACAATGAAAGAGTTCTTACTGGTATTCCGCAGAGACTATAGAACAAGGGAGCTGCAGCCCACAACTGAACAAATGAACCAGCACCTCAGGCATTGGCGCGAGTGGTTCATCAGTCTTGCAGCAGAAGGTAAACTAGCCACTCCCATACAACGCTGGGACCCTGAAGGCAGGGTATTAAGACAAAACCTTACAGTAGCCAATGGTTCCTATGCAGAAGTGAAAGAATCCATCCGCGGCATCATCATCATAAAAGCAGTTGATTATGATCATGCCGTGGCCATTGCCCAAAGGGCGCCGGTGCTGGAGCTGGGAGGAACGGTAGAGATCCGCATGGCGGTTTAAGTCAGGGAGTATACTTTAAAATTTAATTATTGAACACATGCATGTAGGCAAATCTTATAAACTATCAGAGTTTCTTATCTGGACCAGGAGAAAGATATATGTGTTAATCGTGTTGGGCATTATACCGGTGGTCTTATACCAGGTTATGGATATAAAATGGCTGGCCGTACCCTGGACAGTAGTGGCGCTTTTGGGAACTGCAACCGCCTTTATTGTTGGTTTCAAAAATACCCAAACCTATTATCGTACCCGGGATGCCCAGCAGGTATGGACAAACATCTTAAACAGCAGCAGGGCATGGGCCATTATGAGCAGGGATTACCTGCATGATCCTGAAGAAATAAAAACACTCATTTACCGTCATTTTGCCTGGCTTACCGCGCTGCGTTACCAGATGCGGGAAGACAGGATCTGGGAAGGAACAGATAAAAGCCACAATGCAGAGTACCGGCGGTATTACACGATACCTGAAAGAGAAACTACTTTTGAAACGGCGCTGGAAGAATATATGTCCGGCAATGAGCTGCATTACATTCTTAGCACAAAGAATAAGGCCACCCAGATCATGGGTATGCAAAGTAAAAGTATAAAGGCGCTTTACGATAACCAGGAGATTGCCCTGGCCCAGTTTATGGAAATGCAAAAGGCCCTCAATAATTTTTACGTGCAGCAGGGACAATGCGAGTCCATCAAAGATGCTCCCTATCCCAGGCAGTATTCCGTTATTAATACGCTTTTCGTCCGGCTGTTTTGCTTTCTGCTGCCTTTTGGCATGTTACAGGAATTTGATAAGCTGAACAGCGGCATAGAGGGGATCATGAAAGGCAATATGGTATGGCTGGTGGTTCCTTTCAGTGTTATTATTTCCTGGATGTATGCCTCCCTGGAACAGGTAGGGGAGAGTACGGAAAATCCGTTTGAAGGCAACGCCAATGACGTTCCGATCTCGCAAATGTGCCGGGCTATTGAAATAGACCTCCGGGAAATGATCGGTGAACGAGACACGCCGCCCTACCTGCAACCCCAGAACAATATCATCCTGTAACCGGCCCAGCAGCAAAAAAAATTACGGGTTTTTGTCCAATAATGAAACTTCAGTTGTTATTAAGGTGTTACAAAACATGGAGCCATTGGCCCATAAATAATAATACTATGGAAAAGACTAACAAAACAGAAAGGAAACAGGTAGTTGTGATCGGGGGTGGTTTTGCCGGGCTGAATTTTGTAAAACACCTGTTCCATAACAAATATTATGCTGTAACCGTGGTTGACAAGAACAACTACAATTACTTCACGCCGCTTTTGTACCAGGTGGCTACCAGCTTCCTGGAACCTTCCAGCATCAGCTACCCGTTCAGGAAACTTTTTAAGAAAAAGGACGTCTCTTTCAGGATGGCCGGGCTGTTACGGGTAGATACTACTGCCGGTAAAGTGTATTTAAGCGACGGTGGCGAGCTGCATTATGATGTGCTGGTTTTTGCCGCCGGTTCTAAAACCAATTTCTTTGGGAACGATGGCCTTCGTCACAGTACATTTTCACTGAAAGGTATTGATGACGCGCTTTATATGCGTAATGAGCTGATCAAAACCCTTGAAAAGGCTGTTATTGAGCAGGATCCCATAGAAAAAAGGCGGCTGCTTACCATCGTGATCGCCGGCGGGGGCCCAACCGGTGTGGAGGTGGCAGGCATGCTGGCAGAAATGAGGAAATACATCCTGGGTCACGACTACCCTGAGCTGAAAAATACGCCGACCGAGATCATTGTAGTGGATGGAGCGTCCAACCTGCTGGCGCCTATGAGCGATAAAACACATAAAGCAGTGTATAAGGAGCTGGAAAAATTAGGGGTGCATATAAAGCTGAACACCCGGGTTAAAAGTTATGAGAATGACCAGGTTCATTTGTCGGACGGAGCAATTATTGAAGCTAAAACCCTGATATGGGCAGCCGGGGTAATTGCCAATACCTTTGAAGGCATTGCAGCGCAAAGTATAGGTAAAGGCGGAAGAATGATCACCGACGCCTTTAACCGGGTGCAGGGTTATGAAAATGTGTACGCCATTGGCGATATCAGCATACAATTTACAGACAGCGCTTATCCCGACGGCCATCCGCAGCTAGCCCAGCCGGCTATTCAGCATGGTAAGGCGCTGGCTAAAAATTTATTGCGGTTGGCAAAGGGGCGCCCGCTGAAACCGTTCAAATATTTTGACCGGGGCGATATGGCCATTATTGGCCGGCAGTTTGCCGTAGCCGACCTGTTTAAGCACAAGGTGCATTTAGGCGGTTTGCTGGGTTTACTGAGCTGGCTTTTTATTCATCTCGTATCCCTGGTTAATTACAATAACCGGATAAAAACATTGTATAACTGGGCGGTTGCTTATACCACCCGTGACCAGGCATTAAGAATGATCTTCCGGTCAGAGAACCGGGAGAACCGGTATTGATGCACGCCCTTTAAATGGAGGCGGGGCGCGCTTATCCACAACATCAAAGATTTATTTATGAGCAACTTTAAGCAATTCTTTAACTCATCCCTTGGTAAAAAGCTGATCATGTCTATGACAGGCCTGTTTATGTGCCTGTTCCTGATCGTGCACCTGGGTGGGAACCTTACCTTATTTGCAGGCGATGAGGGTTACACCTTCAACATCTATGCACATTTCATGACCCACTTTCCGCCGGTGGAAATAATCGGTTATATCCTGTATATCTCCATCCTGGTGCACGCGATGTATGCACTTATACTTACCATTAAGAACTACAGGGCGCGTCCGGTTAAATATGCAGTGGCCTCAAAAGCGCCTGTCAAATGGGCTTCCCTGAATATGGGACTGCTGGGCAGCATTATATTCTTATTCCTGATTGTGCACATGAGTAACTTCTGGGGCCGGTATAAGTTTACGGAAGGAACCTACCGGGAATACCACAAGAACCTTTTAACCGGTGAATTAACCTCAACGGTGTACAAACCGGTTTCTCCTCATTTTGAATATGCAGTTACCACAGAAAATAATATTGAGATCGTGAGGGTAAAAGACCTGTATGTGATAGTAGCGCACAGCTTTAGTCTTTTATGGTACGTAACGCTGTACCTGGTGGCGATGGTAGCCGTTTCCTATCATTTATACCACGGCTTTCAAAGCGCTTTCAGAACAGCAGGCTGGGTACATAAGAAATATACGCCCATTATACAGTTTACAGGCATCTGGTTCTTTGCGGTTATTATCCCCTTAGCGTTTGCCTCCATGCCCATTGTGTTTTACATAAAATCATTGTTCTGATCCTGTTATTATGAAAGCTGTAAAAAAGGAGAGCCGCCCTAAAAAGAGCGGCTCTGGTATCCAATTGTTTGTTAACCCCAAAGTAAAAATGTCTTTAAGAATTCTTCATAGGATAGTTGAGAAAAATATTCACTGTTTCGTTGATTCAAAGATATAGTTGGATTAAACATTTATGCTAACATGTATGTGTGATCAAATATTCACGGAAGCGAATGCATAATTAACTATAAGTAGTTATAAATGAACGTTTTGATGTTATGAAATGTTAACGGCTCCGTTAACAAATGGTGTTGCAACATTTAGTTGTCCCACGAACATTTATTTTTAGCATTTATAAATAAAAATTGCCGGCGTAATAGCCGGGGATCTATTTTAATTGGTGATGGTGATGGCTGCTGAACGTACGGCAGGTGTATAGCTTATACTGCAATTTCCATTCAGATCACTGCGCACTTTTTTTACCGCTTTCCCATCCACACTAAAAGTGTGATCAGCATTGGGTTTTAGCCCATGAATATGATAGGTGAGCGGGGTAAGGGCGGACGCTGTAATTGTTTGTGCCCAGCTCATGTTATCATCGCTCCAGCTTTTTATGTCAATGCTTAACGGGTTATTGGTGGTTACCTGTAACGCAGCGCTGCTGTTATCACCATCAAAATAAAAAACATTGTTTTTTGTGGCGCTAAAGCCAAAGCGTTTAGGGCTGCTTACTTTAAATACCTTATTGGATACTGAAAAACTATTACTGTCAAGGTTTATAACCAGGCGTTGGTGCTGGTAGTTATAGGTAAGTTCTGTGCCTGCCAGCGCGGGTGTAATATGCGGGTCCAGCAGCAAACGGTTATACAGGGGATTAATGCCATAGATAGCCTGGTACAAACCTACTATGGAAAGGCTGTTGCCGGATAATATATCATCTCCCCGGCCATCCTGCTTAATGCGGCCGTAACGCTGAAACGCAAGCCCGTCTTTGTTGTATTGCTGCAGCACATTTTTTACATACTTCAGCGCAATTTCCGGATTATATGCCGCATAGGCTTTAATGGCAACAGATCCCCAGGATAAGAACAGGTCCCCGTTCTCATATTCGGGAAAGGGATACTGGGACTCCCTGCCTTCCCCGGCATCGTAGGATGTCATTGCCAAAGGCCAAAAGAAAAGCTGCTCCTTCACCATTTGCTGCTCAATATTATCCAGGATTAATTTGGCTCTGTCAGCATCGTCACAGATCCCGTAAGCGATGGCCATAAAGTTAACAGGGGTTACCATGTTACGCCCGTGCGGCTGCTGTGCTTTATCCAGCCAGTGTACATAACATTGATGGTCCTGATCCCAGAAACCGCCATTGCTTACCGGTTTATTAAAACTGCTTTTCAGCTTAGCCGCAAAAGCCTTGTACTGCTGCTCTTTTGCCGGGTTGCCCAGCTGGCCTTCAATAGCGGCCCATTTGGTTAAAGCAAGGTAAAGCTTGGCATTTACAAAGGCATTTTCATAGGATGCCCAGATAATATCTATCCAGTCGCTGGAACGTTTTTGTTCCTGGGAATCCGTCATCATTTCCACCAGCCCGTTATTGTTAACATCCCTTTTTAGGATCCAGTCCAATGCCTTTTCGCAGCTGCGCTGGTGACTTTTAACCCAGCTTTTATTCCCCGTCATATCATAGAGTTCTGCTACGTTCGTAACAAAGTCGGGATTTGAATCCATCAGGATACCCCATTGTGCTTCATAAAAGCCTTCTTTATTAAATATGCCCGGCATGGCATCTTCATTGGTATAAGCCCAGCGGGGGTATACCCGCCCATCAGATTTTAGAGCATGATCCCGGTAATAATCAAGGCAGCTTTGATAGCCGCTTAAATAATCGGGATCATTGATGCCCAGTCCCATTTGCGCAATATATTGTTCATGCAGGCAAATAGGGCCGTAAGGCGTGTGCCAGCTGTTGCCGCCAAAGTGCAGGGAATCAATCACGCCTATCCTGGCAATGGTATTCAGTACAGCGCTTACTGCTGTTCCATCTATACCGGCAAATTTTCCCCGGCCGTATTTTTCATTAAAATCAAAATAGCTGAATGTTATGCGTTGGGTACTGGCGCCGGCAGGTATTGTGAAGGGCGCCCAAACATCTGTTCTGTTCCTTACAAATAACCGTCTGTTGGTGCCGCTGTCCGATTCAGGGATCATTTCGTTATTGGAAACAGTAACGGTATAAGCCAGCCTGTTATCATCAGTACGGCTGTATTTCATGGCTACCTGTTTACCCGGGGCATCCACAGTTACCGTTAGGCCATTCCCGCTTTTACTGTTCCAGAAGTTGGAAGACTTTGTATGTACGCCATAAGTGGATTCCTTTTCATTAAAAAGATAGAACCAGGCTAAGCCGCCGTAACCCTGGTAGGCGCCTTCCCAGGTATCTATACTATTAAAATTCAGGACCGGCATACCCGCTTCATCCAGCTTTGCCGCCCGGGGCAGCGTTCTTTTTATTTCCCACTGAATAGCCTGACCAACCCGGGTGAAGATCCAGCTTTCATGGACCGTAATATTTTCATTCCCATAACTGATGTTGCTGATGATGGTACTGTGCGGGGTTTGTTTAACGACCGGTTTTTCTTTTAGCTGCATGGAAGAGTAGAGGGTGCCTGCTGCCTTTACCGCCGTATAGATCCCGTCTTTGCTGCTAATGACCTCCTGGCCGTTAATAACAAGCGAGGTAATGCTTGCCTTGTGATCACAGTCAATGGCCATCGTAATTTTTGGACTGCTGATGTGGATTATATTTGAGTCCTTACCTGGGCTGCCCTGGCTGATCAGCGGCAACAATAGACCTGCAAAGCAGGTGAATACTAAACAACTTTTTTTTATAAACATCTTACTTGCGGGTGTTATAAGTAGATAGATGGATGTAATGATCTGAAATTTTTTTTTAAGGTAGGATAGTATGGGATGAAAGTGTCAAAAAGTACAAATTAATTATCAATTAGTATATTTATCTCAATTCCGCTACTGAACACATAAATTTCATGTGAGAAAATGCTCCCATACAATTCATTAAGCGATCTGGAATTGGTGGAGTTGCTGAGAACCGGCAATCAAAACGCGTTTGCTGAAATATATGAACGTTACTTTGAGCTGCTTTATTTACACGCCTACAACCGGCTAAGGGACAAGGATGAAGCGAAGGACCTGGTCCAGGAACTCTTTTCACACTTATGGTCTAAACGGGACACGCTGGAGCCAAAGACCAATTTTTCCAATTACCTGTATACCTGGGTACGGAACCGGGTGCTTAATACCATTGCACATAAACAGGTAGAAGAAAAGTACCGGGCCGCCTTGCCGGGCTGGATCAGCGGCACCGAAGCGCTTACAGACCACCGGGTGCGGGAGCGGCAGCTGGCAGCCATCATAGAAAGGGAGATCCGGGCATTACCTCCAAAAATGCGGGAGGTGTTTGAGCTGAGCCGCAAATCCAACCTAAGCTACAAGGAAATTGCAGAGAAATTAAACCTGAGCGAGCAATCTGTAAGAAGCCACGTAAAGAATGCGCTTAAAGTACTGCGCATGAGACTGGGCATCCTGTTATACCTCTTCTTTATTTTTCACAAATAATTTTAAATTCATTACCCCCCTCACCGGTACCTTCCCTGTCTATGTATTATAAGACACAGGAGCATACATGCAAAATCCGGACATACAGCACTTATTGGAAAAATACAGGACCGGCACTATCAGCCCGGAGGAGCTGGCTTTGCTGGAAGCCTGGTACCTGCAATGGCAGCCTGAAAACCAGGAGATATCTCCTGAGGAATTACAGGCTATTAAGGCAGAGGTTTGGCAGTCTGTTAAGCCGCCGCCGGCAAGGGTTATCAAAACCCGGTCATGGCCGCGTATTGCTGCGGCAGCATCCCTGTTGTTATTATTCACGGTATCTGCTTATTACCTGTTACAGTCCACGCAGCAATCTAAACAGGAACAGGTGGCAGCAAGCCCCGTTTATGATTTTAAACCGGGCGGCAACAAGGCTTTGCTAACCTTATCAAACGGTCAGCAAATTGTGCTGACGGATGCAAAAAATGGTAAGGTTGCAGACCAGGGATCTGTATCCGTTAATAAAACAGCCAACGGTCAGCTGGTGTATGGCGCGGGTACGGGCAATGCAGCTGCTGCAATGATCTACAACACCCTGGCCACTCCCAGAGGAGGGCAGTATCATATCACCCTCTCAGACGGTACGCAGGTGTGGATGAACGCCGCATCTTCCATCACCTATCCGGTAACATTTGCCAATAATGAAAGAAAGGTGGTTGTAAACGGGGAGGTTTATTTTGAAGTAGCCCCTGACGAGAACAAACCTTTTAAAGTAACCACAGGCAACCAGGAAGTTATGGTGCTGGGCACCCGCTTTAATGTGAAGGGATATGCAGATGATGCAGGTATCAGCACTACGCTGCTTTCCGGAAGCATTAAGGTCCGCAACCTTACATCCGGACAGTCCAGCTTACTGAGCCCGGGCCAGCAGGCTAGCATCTTTAAGGACCAGGCGCCCATCCACATAAAAGCAGTGAATGCTGAAGATGCTATTTCCTGGAAGAACGGGTACTTCCTGTTCGATGACCAGGATATCAGCAGCGTTATGAAAATTATGAGCCGCTGGTACGATGTAGATATAGAATACAGTAATTACAACAGGCAGGACCGGTTTGGCGGAACATTTTCCCGTTCAGCCAACTTATCGGAGATCTTA
>JGI24740J21852_10000516_pt1 | contig 16625 bp, 12 predicted proteins | sample KBSCornC6_FD_21852 | JGI IMG/M metagenome (IMG submission 21852) | reverse complement strand
CTGTCTCGATGATTGTCTCAGTGAAATTGGAATAGCAGTGCAGATACTGTTTACCTCTAGATAGACGAGAAGACCCTATGCAGCTTTACTGTTACTAATTACAAGAGATTAATTTAAGTTAATTGCGAGTGTATAAGGTAGTCGTAAGACAATAATGAAACACCTTTATTTGTACTTATCATCTACTCTTGATGATTAGGAGGCAGTTTATGCGGGGCACAGATCCCACAAAAAGTACCTGGGTATATCCAAAGTTCATATTGTAAATTTGTAAATTTATTTACAAATATTTTAATTTGTTATTAATTATGTTAATATTAATACAGTTATTGTTAGATTAAATTCAGTATATTTTTTATTTTTAGTAAGATTTTAACTATATGGTGAATAGATGTATTTTAAGCTAAAAGTTATATTTAGCTTATTTTTATATTAATATTGTATATGTTCTTTATTAATATAATTTTTATATATACTATAAAAGTTTAATGGCTAAATCTTGCTTTACTGTTTGACTTACAAGTCTATCAGTCGCGTAAGCGGGGCATATGATCACAAGATGCATAAAGGAAAGGTCTTGGATTAAAGAAAAAGTTACGCTAGGGATTTAGCTTAAGTCCCCTAATATCATAAGATATTATATATAATTTGGGTAAATTTCAAAAACAACTTTTAAAGTGAATTTGAAGCGAAACTTATTTTAGCTTTAATTTTATATTTTATATAAAATAAAATAAGGACGTTCAACGACTAAAAGGTGAGTATTGCTAACAATAATCCTTATTAGATACGCCCAACATCTTTATAAATTATAATTAGTATAAATATTATTATTATTATTATATAATAATGAAATAGACTTGATATAATATCAAGCTTGTTATTTTAATAATAACATTAAATATAAATATGTTAAATATTATAAAATCTAAATTGAATACCTCTTATAAAAAGCGTAGTAATAATAAAAATATTGCTATAGGTTATAAAAATTTTGTACCTGCTATAAGAGATTGAAAAAATAGTATTTATGTTTATAATAAAAATACTTTAAGTTTAATACCATTAGCAAGTAATTATATTATGAAATTGATTAAAGGTTATTTTACTTTATCTAATTTAAAATTAGAAAGAAAATTAAGAAAAGAAAAATTACGTCGTAGATCAATAAAATTATCTACAAATAAAATTTTTTTAAGTGATGGTGAATTTAAACATACAAATGATAAAGTAATAATTACATTATATTTATATAATAGACAAAAATACAATTATTTATATAAATTAAAAAAAAGATATGTAAAATTATTTGTTAAAGCTAGATTTTTAGAAAAATTAAATTTAATTAAATCTAAATGATTAAATTATTTAGAAAAACACAAAGAATTAAGCAAAGATTTAATGAGAATTTTACCTAGTTATAGCTATAAAGTATCTTTTATACAAAGTTTATATTATAAAAATTACATTAAAAAGGCTTTAAAAAGACTTAAATTTTATATGTTTTATAAACAATTGCTTTATATTAATCAAAATAAATTTAATTATTCTTATTTACAAGGTTTAATGTATTTAATAAAAAAAATTTTTAACAAAAATGTAGAATTAAATTTAATAAATTTAAAATATTTTTATTTTAATAGTGATATTTTTTCACAACCTCTAGTTTTAAAATTAAGAAAAAAAAGAAATTTATTAAGATATTTAAAAGCTTGTGTTAGAAAAGTAAAAATAAGAAAAACTAATGAAATAATAAATAATTATTTTTTTGATCTTAATGAATTGTCTAAAGTAAAAAATGTTGATATTTTAAATAATTTGTTATTAAATTTATTAAAACAAAATGAGAAAAATTATACTAATAATACTGTGGTAAAAAATAAATATGGTTTTAATATATTAAAATATATAATATTAAATAATATAAAATATAAAAGAGTATCTGGTGTTAGATTAGAAGCTGCAGGTAGATTAACTAAACGTTATACTGCATCAAGATCTCGTTATAAAGTTATTTATAAAGGTAATTTAGAAAATACACTTTCTTCTGTTAAAGGTTATTCATCTGTATTATTAAGAGGAAACTTTAAACCTAATCTACAATATACTAAACTAAATTCTAAATCTAGAATTGGTTCTTTTGGTGTTAAAGGTTGAGTTAGTGGTGAGTAAATTATCTGTATATTTTAATAAAATTATCCTTATTTCTATAAAGATGAAGAAATAGTCTGAACCATTTTTTGAAAAATGGAAATAAATATTTTATGGTAACAAAAATTGAACAGGCTAATTTGCGCAAGAGAGTACAAATTGAGTGCGCGGTTTGGCACCTCGATGTCGGCTTAGCTCATCCACATGAATGCAAAAATCATGAAGGGTTCGACTGTTCGTCGATTAAAGAGCTACATGAGCTGGGTTTAATACGTCGTGAGACAGTATGGTTTCTATCTTCTAGAGGAAATTGAAGTAAAATAAAGATAGCCCCTTCGTACGAAAGGAGTTGGGTATGTTGATCTATGGTTTACTTGTTGTTTATAGTGCATTATTTATGTCACTTACTTTTACTTAAGTAAGTTGTATATAGGCATGGCAAGAAAGCTACATCAATTAAAGATAAGTGCTGAATGCATTTAAGCGCGAAACTCACTTTAAGATACTTATAAACGTAGTAGAACACTACGATTTATTATAAAAGAGATTTTTTTAATAAATAATAATAATAAAATAGAATAGTAACATTTTAAATTAATTTTTAAAATATGATTTTCTTATAAAAAAATATATTGAATAGTAACGTTTTAAATTAATTTTTAAAATATTATTTTCTTATAAAAATATATAAATGGTAACATTTTTTATAAATTTTCAGTTATTTCCTATACTATCTTTGTTCTATATAGTATCTATACTATCTTTATCATATATAGTATCTAAATATATTAGAAAAAAATTAAAAACTATATGATAACATATATCGGATTTTATTATTATTATTCATTAGAAATAATTTTTATTTATAATAAATAGGTTTTAGTTGTATATAATATATATTTTTATATATTGACATAAAATACTAATTTTTTTTTTAACTAAAAATTTTCCATAGCTATGGAATGATATATGGCCTGGTTAGCATAAAAGTAATGCACCCGTTTTGTAATCGGTAGAAGTAAGTGCGATACTTGCACTGGGCTATAAAGATCCAATGGTCAAGTCGGTTAAGACATAACATTTTCACTGTTTGGACGAGAGTTCGAATCTCTCTTGGATTATAAAAGAAATTAGCTCAGCGGTAGAGCTGTCGCTTTACACGCGAAAGGTCAGGTGTTCGAATCACCTATTTCTTAAAGGCGAATTNGTGTAANGGTAGCANATTTGACTCATGATCAAATAGTTTAGGTTCGAATCCTAAGTTCGCTAATTAAGGCTATAGCTTAATAGGTAAAGCGAACTGCTCATGATAGTTTGAATAAATGTTCGAGTCATTTTAGTCTTAAATTATCCAAGTGCTGAAACTGGTATACAGTGCAAACTTAAGATTTGCTGGCGCTAGCCGTGAACGTTCGATCCGTTCCTTGGATATAAAAGGGGTTATAGTTTAATTGGTAAAACTGCGATTTTGCATATCGTTATCTCAGGTTCGACCCCTGATAACTCCAGGACAAATGTGTTTGTTTGTCTATATTAATAAAAATGTATATAAATTACTATTTTATTAGTATAATAGCTCGAAAAGCTCAATTGGTTGAGCGGAAAACTGAAGATTTTTAGGTTACAAGTTCGAGTCTTGTTTCGAGCAAGTAATATTATGTATAATATTGTATGTAATATTACTATTGTTGTATTATTATGTTTTAACAAAAATACAATAATATAATTATTTAATAGTATATGACTATGTGGAGTGTTTATATTTTTATTGTATGAGATAACGTAAATTATCTATTATTGAAAATATTTATCTTAATGAATTTGAAAATGATCAACTGCGGATTTATATGGGGCAGATTCTGTTGTATCAAACATTGTTATTAGTTCACATTGAATGAGTTATTATTTAACTCATTTTACACAACTATAATTAAATAATTATAATGATCATTTTCAAATTTATTAATTTTTGAGTTTTCTTTTAGCTAGGAGAGGTTAAAAATTTTATCCTCATAAACAGGTATGCTGCAATTGGTAGACAGGTCTCACTTAGGATGAGTAAAGTATAAGTTCGAATCTTATTATCTGTAAATATCTCGTTGACTAATAGGTAAGTCCTAAATTTTTGGTATTTATTTATGAGTGTTCGAATCGCTCCGAGATAAATTATGTAGCCAAGGTAGTTTAATGGTAGAACAATAATTTCATGAATTAAGAATGAGAATTCGATTTTCTCTCTTGGCTTAAGGTGGGTATAGTTCAATGGTAGAACAGCTGTATGTGGCATAGTATATCCTTGTTCGAATCAAGGTATCCTCCCATTTTTTTATGTTATTTTTTTTTTATGTTATTCTTTTTTAATATAATTTCGGTGATATATATTTATATCACTTACATAAACTCTATGTAATTTTAATATTACATATTCTGAATTTTTTTTTACTACAGTAAAATGTAGGAAAATTGTCGCCTTTAGAAAGTTATAGTAGTTTACAAAGGCAATTTTCTACAATTAACGAAGATACTTCTTTTATAAGTTTAAGAAATCCAAGCGAGTGACAAGAAAGATGATTTTTATCATCTAATGCAAAAGATATTGGTACACTTTATTTAATGTTTGCATTATTTTCTGGTTTAATTGGAACAGCTTTTTCTGTACTTATAAGATTAGAATTATCAGCTCCAGGTGTGCAATATATAGCAGATAATCAATTATATAATAGTATAATTACAGCTCATGCTATATTAATGATTTTCTTTATGGTTATGCCTGCTTTAATAGGTGGGTTTGGTAATTTTTTATTACCTTTATTAGTAGGAGGTCCTGACATGGCATTTCCTAGATTAAATAATATAAGTTTCTGATTATTAGTACCTAGTTTATTATTATTTGTATTCTCTGCAATAATAGAAAATGGTGCGGGTACAGGATGAACTCTTTATCCTCCTTTATCTGGAATTCAAAGTCACAGTGGTCCTAGTGTAGATTTAGCTATATTTGGGTTACATTTAAGTGGTATAAGTAGTATGTTAGGTGCTATGAATTTCATAACAACTATATTAAATATGAGAAGTCCAGGAATTCGTTTACATAAATTAGCTTTATTCGGTTGAGCTGTAATAATAACAGCAGTGTTATTATTATTATCATTACCTGTTTTAGCGGGAGGAATTACAATGGTTTTAACTGATAGAAATTTTAACACATCTTTCTTTGAAGCAGCAGGTGGTGGTGATCCTATATTATTCCAACATCTTTTCTGATTCTTTGGGCATCCTGAAGTTTATATATTAATTATACCTGGTTTTGGTATAATTAGTACTGTTGTTTCAGCAGCATCTAATAAAAGCGTGTTTGGGTATCTTGGTATGGTTTATGCCATGATGTCTATTGGAGTGTTAGGATTTGTGGTTTGAAGTCATCACATGTATACAGTTGGATTAGATGTAGATACAAGAGCTTATTTTACAGCTGCTACTTTAATAATTGCAGTACCAACTGGTATTAAAATATTCTCATGATTAGCTACATGTTATGGTGGATCATTACATTTAACACCTCCTATGTTATTTGCTTTAGGTTTTGTTGTTTTATTCACTATTGGTGGATTATCTGGTGTTGTTTTAGCTAATGCTTCACTTGATATAGCATTTCATGATACTTATTATGTTGTTGCTCATTTCCATTATGTATTATCTATGGGTGCAGTTTTTGCATTATTTAGTGGATGATACTTCTGAATACCTAAAATATTAGGTTTATCTTATAATCATTTTGCAGCTAAAGTTCATTTCTGAATTATGTTTATAGGGGTTAATTTAACATTCTTCCCTCAACATTTCTTGGGTCTACAAGGTATGCCTAGAAGAATTAGTGATTACCCTGATGCATTTTATGGTTGAAATTTAATAAGTAGTATAGGTTCTATAGTTAGTGTTGTAGCTACTTGATATTTCTTAACTATTGTATATAAACAATTAACAGAAGGTGAGGCTGTTTCAAGATATCCTTGATTGACACCTCAAATGTTCAGCGATACATTCCAAGTGTTATTTACAAGAAATAATAATTCATTGGAGTGATGTTTAAATAGTCCTCCTAAACCCCATGCTTTTGTAAGTTTACCATTACAATCTTAATACAATGTATTTAAATAACTTTAGAATGGTATTATTAAGTTAACCGTTACAATCATAACGAGATTTTTTTTTTAATACATATATAATTATGATTTGTTTTTTATAGGCTAGGTTATATTAGGTAAATACAACTTTTTACAATAATTTTTATTATAGCAATTTTTTTTTATAATAATCCTTTTTAGGTAATTAAGGTTGTATATCCTATAAATAATATAATATAATGACTTTTCAATCTCACCAAGCCCTCCAATCATCTGGTTCATTTTTAGATTATCCTACCTTAGCTCAATCTGCTATTTATCTATTACCAACTGCAGGTCCTATTTTTGGTGTAGTTATAATTATAGGTCTTAGTGTATATAGACTTAAAGTAATGGATAAGCAAAACAAGGCTGAGGATAAGGGAAAAATCAGTGCGGATGACAAATCTAAATATAGCTCTCAAAATTCAAAAGATTCAAAAGATACTACAGTTTCTTCTGATGCTACAGTTTCTTCTTCTAATACCACTGTATCTCCTTCTAATAATACTTCTGTATCTTCTACTGATACAGGAGGTAATAATCCTGAAACGGATTATCATAGATTTCTTGAGCGTTATATAGATGATTTATATAACGCTGGTACAGAAGGGGATAATATTCTTCGTAATTCCGGTTTAGGTAAGTTGGTTGATAACAACTGAGAACCTACATTACAGGAAGCTATTCAAATTTTTGCTGAATTTATGAACAATTTTTAATTGTTAAATAATAATATAAATTATTTAAAGGGGGTTTAAATTATAAAATTTTATATTTAGACCTTTGTAGGAATTTAGTTTAATTGGCTAAAACATATATATTTTGGGCTATATATATATAGGTTCGAGTCCTGTAATTCCTAACTTAGAAAATTCTAAGTGTTATTTTATTTATTTTTTTTATATAGATAGAATATCTGTAATACCTAGCACTACAAAAATAATTAACTTTAACTTAACAAAATAATTTACAATAATTTTAAAATGCAATAGATAACAAAAACAATAAACCCTATATTTTTTAACATGACAACAACAACTTTTTTTTTATTTTTAATACCTATATTAGCTGTTATATTATTAGCAGTTAATTTAATTCTTTCTCCTCATAATTCATATATAGAAAAAGATAGTGCTTTTGAGTGTGGTTTTCATTCTTTTTTAGGTCAAAATAGAACACAATTTAGTATATCTTTTTTTATATTTGCATTATTATTTTTACTATTTGATTTAGAAATTCTTTTAGTATACCCTTACATAGTAAGTGCTTATACTAATGGAATCTACGGACTATCTGTAATGCTTTTATTTTTTTTAGTTTTAACTTTAGGATTTGCTTTTGAATTAGGTAAAAATGCATTGAAAATAGAAAGTAGACAAGTACATAATTTAGATTATAAATTATGAAATGGTTATTCATTAATATATAGTTAAATATAGTTAAATAATAACAAAATAAAAAATTATCTACGATGTAATTTGAAAAAATTTTTTTATTTTTTTTTGTATTAATTAAATATAATAATAGATATATATATATATGATATTTAATACTGATATTTTACAATTGGATGCACCTACTCCTTGAGGTTTATTTTTTCAAGATAGTGCTACACCTCAAATGGAAGGATTAGAAGAACTACATAATAATATAATGTTTTATTTAGCTATTATATTATTTACTGTTGTTTGAATAATGATAACTGTAATAAGAAACTTTATAGCTTCAAAATCTCCTATATCTCATAAATATATGAATCACGGAACACTTATTGAATTAATATGAACTATAACACCTGCATTAGTACTTATATTAATAGCATTTCCATCATTTAAATTATTATACTTAATGGATGAAGTTATGGATCCATCTTTAGTTATATATGGAGAAGGTCATCAATGATATTGAAGTTATCAATATCCCGATTTTACTAATGATGAAGGTGAATTTGTTGAATTTGATTCATATATAATACCTGAAAGTGATTTAGAAGAAGGTAGATTTAGAATGTTAGAAGTTGATAATAGAGTAGTTATACCTGAATTAACACATACAAGATTTGTTATATCAGCAGCTGATGTAATACATTCTTATGCATGTCCTTCTTTAGGTATTAAAGTTGATGCTTATCCTGGTAGATTAAATCAAGCTTCTGTTTATTTAAATCGTAAAGGTACATTCTTTGGTCAATGTTCAGAAATATGTGGTATACTTCATAGTTCTATGCCTATAGCTATACAATCTGTTTCTATAAAAGATTTCTTATTATGATTAAGAGATCAAATAGAATCATAATATATTATATTTAATATATTATATAAATATTTATACGTATAATTATATTAATAATATAGTTATATATTGAAAGTACAGTTAAATCAAAAAAACAATAAAATTTATTATTATGAATTTTTCAATATTTTTGTTCCTTATAGGAATTTTAGGTTTTGTTTTAAATAGAAAAAATATAATACTTATGTTAATTTCTATTGAAATAATGCTATTAGCAATAACATTTTTAATATTAATAAGTTCATTTAATTTTGACGATATTTTAGGTCAAACATTTGCTATATATATAATAACTATAGCTGGTGCAGAATCTGCAATAGGTTTAGGAATATTAGTAGCATATTATAGATTAAGAGGAAGTATATCTATACAATATAAATAATGTATTTAACATTAATAGTTTTACCCTTATTAGGTTCAATATCTTCAGGTTTTTTTGGAAGAAAAATAGGTATTAGTGGTTCACATATTATAACATGTAGTTCAGTTATTTTAACAACACTTTTAGCTATATTAGCATTTATAGAAGTAGGTATAAATAATATTCCTGTTACTATAGATGTAGCAAGATGAATAGATGCTGAAGCATTAAATGTTATGTGAAGTTTTAAATTTGATTCTTTAACAGTTTCTATGCTTTTACCTGTACTAATAGTATCAAGTTTAGTACATATATATTCTATAAGTTATATGAGTCATGATCCTCACAATCAAAGATTTTTTAGTTATTTAAGTTTATTCACGTTTATGATGATAATTCTTGTAACTGGTAATAATTACTTATTAATGTTTGTGGGTTGAGAAGGTGTTGGTATATGTTCATACCTATTAGTAAATTTCTGATTTACTAGAATTGCAGCAAATCAAAGTTCTATATCAGCATTACTTACTAACAGAGTAGGTGATTGTTTTTTAACAATTGGTATATTTGCAATGTTATGATCTTTTGGTAATATAGATTATAACTTGATTTTTTCATTAGCTCCTTATTATAATGATAATATAATAACTATGATAGGTATTTGTTTAGTTATAGGTGCAACAGCTAAAAGTTCACAAGTAGGATTACATATTTGATTACCTCAAGCTATGGAGGGTCCTACACCTGTATCTGCATTGATACATGCAGCTACTATGGTTACAGCTGGTGTATATCTATTAATGAGATCATCTCCTTTAATAGAATACAGTTCAACTGTTTTAATTATTTGTTTATGATTAGGTGCTATAACAACTGTATTTAGTTCTTTAATAGGTTTATTCCAACAAGATATAAAAAAAGTAATAGCTTATTCTACAATGAGTCAATTGGGAATGATGGTTATAGGTATAGGGTTATCTTCTTATAATATAGCTTTATTTCATTTAGTTAATCATGCATTTTATAAAGCATTATTATTTTTAGGTGCAGGAGCTGTTATACACTCAGTAGCAGATAATCAAGATTTCAGAAAATATGGTGGATTAAGACCATTTTTACCTCTAACTTATTCAGTTATGTTAATAGCTTCATTAAGTTTAGTAGCTGTTCCATTTATGACTGGATTTTACTCTAAAGATTTAATACTTGAATCTGCTTATGGTCAGTTTTACTTATCTAGTACTATAGTATATTTTATTGCTTCAATAGGTGCTATGTTTACAACACTTTATTCTGCAAAAGTATTATATTTAACTTTTTTAACTAACCCTAATGGGCCTTTAAATAATTATAAATTTGCACATGAAGGAGATCTTTTCTTAAATATACCTTTAATTATATTAGCTGTTTTCTCTATATTTTTTGGATTTTTAACTAAAGATATATTTATAGGACTAGGTACAGGATTCTTTTCTGATAATAGTTTATTTATACACCCTAATCATGAAATTTTATTAGATACAGAATTTGCAGTACCTGTGTTATTTAAATTATTACCTTTATTTTTTACAGTTTCTTTAAGTATATTATCAATTTTATTTTCTGAATTTACACCTAATTTATTAATTAATTTTAAATTTTCAACAATAGGTTATAATATTTTTAGCTTTTTTAATCAAAGATTTTATATAGAGTTGATTTATAATAAATATATTGTTGAAAATATCTTAGCTTTAGGTGGACAAACAACTAAAAGTCTTGATAAAGGATCAGTAGAATATTTAGGACCTTATGGATTAGAAAAAGGATTATTAAATTTAAGTAATAGTATAAATAATTTAAGTACAGGTGTAGTAACTACTTATGCCTTATATATATTAATGGGTTTAATGTTTTATATAACATCGTTATACTTTTTTAGTTGAGATAGTAATTTGTTGATATTAATAATATTTTCTTTATTTGTTATATTAAATAATAAACTTTTTTTACAGAAATAAAAATTTTAAGCTAAAAAATATTATATACAAAATGTAATTTTCGTTATCTATCTTGTTAATATCATCAGTTTTTTCTTTATTATTGTCTAATTCATTAGCTTTTAGACGTGATATTTCAATACTTTATTCTAGAATTGGAATTATTGTTTTATTTTATTGTATATATTTAGCTTATAATAGTTTATTCATAACATATATAGATAATGGTATTGGTATATTTGGAAGTTTATTTTATATATCTTCTATAACACAAGCATTTCATATTTTAATATTTTTTTTAAGTTTATTGATATTAAATATGACTGCTTTTTATCCTAGAAAATTAATATATAGTGAATATTTAGGTATTTTTAATTTATTATTTTCAAAGTTACAATTCTTAAAAAAACTTACTATATCTAATATTATTTTAAAAAATGGAGAACAATACTCTATTTTAGAGTATACTTTAGTATTATTATTTGTTATAATAGGTAGTATTTTATTAATATCAAGTAGCGATTTAATATCTATTTTTTTAGCTATAGAATTACAAAGTTATGGTTTATATTTATTGTGTGCAATTTATAGAAATTCAGAGTCATCTACTTCATCTAGTTTAACTTATTTTTTATTAGGTGCATTAGCATCTTGTTTTATACTTTTAGGTATAGCTTTAATATATGCTAATTTAGGTGTAACGTATTTAGATAGTTTTTATATAATAAATAATTTATCTTCTATTTTAGATCAAAGTATAAATAAATTTAATAATTATACAACTTTTATACCTTATTCTATTTTATTAATAGCTGTAGGTTTATTATTTAAAATATCTGCTGCTCCATTCCATTTTTGATCACCTGATGTTTATGATGGTATTCCTACTATAGTGACAACATTTGTAGCAAATATTGCAAAAATATCTATTTTAATTTTAATATTACAATTAGTTCATTTTACAAGTAATATTTATATTTCTACTAATTATTCTTGAACAACTAGTTTATTATTAAGTTCTTTATTATCTTTAACAATAGGTACTATATTAGGTTTAACTCAATTTAGAATTAAAAGATTATTAGCTTATAGTACAATATCACATTTAGGTTTTATGTTATTAGCTTTAAGTATTAATAGTGTAGAATCAATACAATCTTTTATATTTTATTTAATACAATATAGTATTTCTAATGTTAACGCATTTATTATATTAGTGGCTATAGGTTATAGTTTATATAGTTATAATGATAGTAATATAAATAATAAACAAATAGTTGATAAAAATAATTCTCCTATACAAATGATAACTCAATTAAAAGGATATTTCCATATAAATAGTATATTAGCTTTAAGTTTTGCTATTACTTTATTTTCATTTGCAGGTATTCCTCCTTTAATGGGATTCTTTGCAAAACAGATGGTATTTTCTTCTGCTTTACAAGAAGGGTTTATTTTTTTAACTTTAATTGGTGTATTTACTAGTGTTATTAGTGCTGTTTACTATTTATATATAGTAAAAACTATGTTTTTTGATTGACATTCTTATATATATTTAAATAAATTAAATAATTTAAGAATACCTGTTTTATTAACTAATAAAAATAAAAAAATAAAAGAATTTTATTTAAAATCAGATTTTACTTTATCTAGTTCTTTTAGTTTAACTGTTTCTATTTTAACTTTAATAATACTATTATTTATATTTATGCCTAATGAACTATTAAATATGTCAAATATACTTTCTATATTGCTTTTTGTTCCTATTATAATATAACAAATGAAAATGAAAAATATGAAAATGAAAAATTTGAAAAATATAATAATAAATATTGTGATTAAAATGATGAATATAATAAAAAATATAATTATAATGTTTAAAAACTTCCTTATAAATTTTTTTATTTTTTTGAAAAATATAATTACTAATGTTAAATTTCTTTTAACATTAATGCTTTCTTCCTTAGTAATTTCAGAGTTAGCTAAGTTTTTTAATAAAGATTTAGGTTATTTTTATTATTTCTCGTTAACCCCTGCCACATTATTAGTTTATATAGCATATGACAAATGTATAGTCCCTATTATTACTAGAATAATTATAAAATTATTTAATTTAAATAAATTTCATAATTATATTTCACCTATTATAGCACTTTCTACGAGGTTATTTATTTTATATTACGGAGGTATGGGTTATTTTATTTGTACTTATTTTTCATTTATTATAGAAACGTATAATATAAGTTTAATACCTGTATTTAATAGTATAAATAAGAATATAATTGAAACTATATATAATTCAAAAATATTTAATAGTATAAATAAAAATATATTTGAAACTATATATAATTCGAAAATGTTTAATAGTGTAAATAATAATATTATTGAAATTATATATAAATTGTTTAATATAGTAAATAACAATATTATAAATATGTTTAAATATATAAATAATAATATTATAAAAACTATACATAATTTAAATTTATTTATTAATGAAAATAATATTATATTAAAAAATATAAATAATAATATTATTGAAACTATCTATACAATTAATATAAATATAAATAATATATTTAATAATATTTTTAACAATACAAATTCAATTAATTTAATTATAGATAAAAATATAATAATAAATAATATTAAAAAATTATTTAATAATAAATTATATTTATACGGATGTGATGATTATATTTATCATAATGATTTTAAAGTTAAGATTGTAGCATATCAAACTGGAACCCCTGAAGGTATTGAAGCTTCAAATAATAATCCTGAAAATGGATCAATAAGTGTAAATGTTAGTTCAAATCAAGGGTCTCAACCTGTATCTGATGTAATTTCAAATAATACAATACGTTCGCGTCCAGCTCCATACACTAATGAAGATTTAATTAAATGAGGTATAAATGAGTTGGATTTTTCTAAATTTAAATTTAATGATATAATTTTACCTTGTAAATTTCCAAACGCAGATGGACCTATAGAAATTATACGTGGTTATGTACAAAATAGTACTCCTCGTACTTCTCTTGTTTATTTAAATAAAGACTATACTATGTCTAGAATTGAAATTGATGAAAGTAAAGTAGTTTCTCTTTATAATAAAGAAATAGATAAGTACTACGATCCTGTTCATGGTATTTGATGAAATCATCATACTGGTAGATGAATTGATTCAGATCTTTATTATTTAAGAGGTGGTATAAAGATAGATCATGCTATTGATACTAGAATAAAAACTAGTAATAATAAATATACGATTGTTTTTATAAATAGAGCTATAAAAAATTTATCTTTTGATGATTTTACAAAAAAACTTTTAAGAGATATAGCTGATTGAAATGTAGTTCATTTAAATGCAATTGAATATGTTAGACCTGATAATTCCCCTATATTTACTTCTAAAGAAGCAGGAAGATCTTATATGCTTAATTTAAATGAAAGTACAATAAAGGCTTATGCTCATAAATTATGATGTGCTGATTATCCTATTAGATATTATGATAGGACTGTGACAGAGTTATTGTTAAAAAAATCAGAAATTGGTATTAGTAGACGAGATAGAGAAAATATTAGTATACTTATAGATCAAATTATAGCAATGAAATGTCAAACTATGTATTTAAATAAATGCTTATCTAATTATTATTTATTATTAGAAAAAGATTATAAATGACTACAATCTTCACAAATGTATATGGAAGATAATGAAAAACGTTTTAATTCAATGTATAAAAAACCAAGTGCTGATTGAATAATGTCTAATAGTATAGTACGTAATAGTCGTAATATCAATAAATAGATATATATTTATACTTTTTCATGCAAAATATAATAAAATATAATAGTTTATAATTTTAATTCATATCTATTTTTTATAATAATCCTTTTTAGGTAATTGTGGTTGTATATTTATATTTATATATTTATGTTAGAATCATCAAGATTAATTGCTACAGGTTTAGCTACTACAGGTTTAATAGGTGCTGGTGTAGGGATAGGTATAGTTTTTGGAGCCTTAATTTTAGGTGTATCTAGAAATCCCTCATTAAGAGGACAATTATTTAACTATGCTATTTTAGGGTTTGCTTTTTCAGAAGCCACAGGTCTGTTTGCATTAATGATGGCATTCCTTTTATTATATGTAGCTTAATAATATTAAAGAAAAAATTTTTCTTTATTTGTTTCTATATATCACAATTTAAATTATAAAATTTTATATTTAGATCTGTGTAGGAATTTAGTTTAATTGGCTAAAACATGTATATATTAATTAAATCGTATATATATATATATATAGGCTCGAGTCCTGTAATTCCTAACTTAGAAAATTCTTTTTTTTTTTTACAATATAAAATAACAAAATATATTGTAACTAATAATTTCTAAGTGTTATTTTATTTATTTTTTTTATATAGATAGAATAATTTTGTAATGCTTAACAATACAAAATAATTTACTTTATAAAATAATTAACTTTAACTTAACAAAATAATTTACAACAATTTAAAAATGTAATAGATAACAAAAACAATAAACCTTATACTTTTTTTATTATGAATATTGATTTTACTACATTTAATTACGATGCAGCAATTACAGCAAGTATTGCTGCAGCAAGTGCAAACCCTACAGATATAATTATTGTGGGTGCAATATTTTTATGTATTGCTACAATTAGAGTTGGATATGTTAATTTTATTAACAAAACTAGATCATCCATTGTGGAAGAAAATACTAGATTCTCTGAAGAAGAAATTACAAATCTTAGAGAGTTAGTAGAACAACACACTAATAATTTAAATAGTGGTGATAGTAAGCTCGTGGAGGTCTGTTGGGAATGGGTTGTTAATAACGGCTATATACCAAGTGTGGAAGAAATAATTAGCATTTTAATGCAATTAAATGTTTAATCTATAATTTAAATTAAACATTTAATTTTGTGTTGTGTATAAAATAATAATTAAATTTTATTTTATATGGGTGAGGGAGGGTAATAAAAATATAGTTTTTGTATATTAAAGTATATATATATATATATTTTATGAGAATTTTTAAAAGTCATCCTTTATTAAGATTAGTTAACTCCTATGTTATAGATTCACCTACACCATCGAACTTAAGTTATTTATGGAATTTTGGTTCTTTATTAGCTCTTTGTTTAATAATACAAATTGTTACAGGAGTTACATTAGCTATGCATTATACACCTAGTGTAGCTGAAGCATTTAACTCTGTTGAACATATTATGAGAGATGTAAATAATGGTTGATTAATACGTTATTTACATGCAAATACTGCATCTGCTTTCTTTTTTTTAGTTTATTTACATGTAGGTAGAGGTTTATACTATGGTTCATATAAAGCACCTAGAACTTTAACTTGAATTATAGGTAGTATAATTCTTATAGTTATGATGGCAACAGCTTTCTTGGGTTTGTCAAATAGCCCAAAATGACACAAACAAAATTATATTTATAAAAATAACAAAAATAAAAACAATTTAAACAAAAAATACTATAGTACTAACACTAATTCAAGTAATTATAGTAAAGTAGTAACTGATTTTTTATCTGATAAAAATTTAAATGCAGTAACTTGTTTTGAAGATTTACAATTACAGGAAATTAAAAATAAAATAAATGATTATTCAAAAAATAAAGCTGG
>JGI24740J21852_10000514_pt1 | contig 16647 bp, 13 predicted proteins | sample KBSCornC6_FD_21852 | JGI IMG/M metagenome (IMG submission 21852) | reverse complement strand
GAAGCGCCGGTCTCGACCTTCTCGATCGACGTCGACACCGCATCCTATTCGTGGGTGCGCGCGTCGCTCAGCCAGAACGTTCTCCCGCAGCCGGCGGCGGTCCGGACCGAGGAGATGGTCAATTACTTCCCCTACGATTACGCGCCGCCGCGCACGAAGGAGCAGCCGTTCAGCACGAACGTCTCGGTGCTCCCGAGCCCGTGGGCTGAGGGGCGCAAGCTCGTGCGGATCGGGATCAGGGGCTATGACGTCGAGCAGACGGCGCGGCCGCATGCGAACCTCGTCTTCCTGATCGACACGTCGGGCTCGATGCAGGAGCCCAACAAGTTACCGCTGGTGAAACAGTCGCTCGAGATGCTGCTCGACGAGCTTAGCCCGAGCGACACGGTCGCGATCGTGACCTACGCCGGGTACGCGGGGACCGCGCTGGAGCCGACGCAGGTCCGCGACAAGCACAAGATCGAGGCGGTGATCGACTCGCTCGGCGCGGGCGGGAGTACCGCCGGCGCTGAGGGCATCCGGCAGGCGTACAACCTCGCCGAGGCGAATCTCGACCCGCATGGAGTCAACCGGGTGATCCTCGCGACCGACGGCGACTTCAATGTTGGCATCACCAACCAGGAGGAATTGAAAGGCTTTATCGAGCGCGAGCGCGAGAAGGGCGTGTTCCTCTCCGTGCTCGGCTACGGCATGGGCAATTACAACGACGCGCTGATGCAGGTGCTGGCGCAGAACGGGAACGGCACCGCGGCTTATATCGACACGCTTTCGGAGGCGCGGAAGACGCTGGTCGAGGAAGCCAGCTCGACGCTCTTTCCGATCGCCAAGGACGTGAAGATCCAGGTCGAGTTCAACCCGGCGGCCGTCGCCGAATATCGGCTGATCGGATACGAGACGCGCGCGCTGAACCGCGACGATTTCGACAACGACAAGGTCGATGCAGGCGACGTCGGGTCGGGCCAGACCGTCACCGCGCTGTACGAGATCGTGCCGGTCGGAGGACCGCGCACGATGGGCGACCTTCGCTATTCGGCTCCGGCGAAGGTCGCCTCCCGCGGCGCGGAATATGGCTATGTGAAGATCCGCTACAAATTGCCCAAGTCGAGCACGAGCCGGCTGATCGCGACTCCGATCGACCGGAGGAACGAGGCGGCGAGCTTCGCTTCGGCGCCGCAGGACGCGCGCTTCGCGGCGGCCGTGGCGGGGTTCGCGGAGATGCTCCGCGGCGGCAAGTACAGCGGGTCGATGAGCTTCGACGACGTGCTTCGGATCGCCAACGCGTCGAAGGGCAGGGACGAGTTCGGCTACCGGTCGGAGTTCGTTCAGATGGTGCGCTCGGCCAAGGCTGCGCGGACGCTGGCGAAGCTGGACGAGTAAGCCGAGGGCCGCCGGCGCTCTCCCCCAAGGCGCCGGCGGCCTGCTCATTCCTGTTTCGACCGGCGGCGGATTGGGGCTATTCACCTGGGCATGGACGGGACGGACTAGATGGAGAAGGACCAGTCGGCCTGGCTGCCCGAGCCTCCGCCGCCGCGTCCGGCGCGCCGCGATGCCGCGATCGAGGCGGCGCTTCGCAAGTTCGACGGCGGTGAGGATGCGGCTCCTTCCGTGAGGGAGGGGCCGCGCCGCTCGTGGGCGAGCACGCACCGGCCGCAGCTGGCCTTGGCGTTCTCGGCGATGCTGCTGGTGGTGATCGGGGTCCCCGCGGCGCTGATCGGGATCCGCAATGAGTCCGCGCCGCCCGAGCGGACGGTGGTGGTGCGGGACGTGGAGCCGCCTCCTGCGCCCCGCGCCGCCGAACTGCCTCCGGCTACCGCGCCCGCCCATGCTCCAGAGCCGCCGCCGGCGCTTCGGAAATATCGCGGAGTCGACCGCGAAGACGTGCTGAACAGCCTGCCTCGGGCCGAGGTCGCGCCGCCGGTTGCAGCGGTTGCAGCGTCGCCGCCGCCACCACCGCCTCCACCGGCTCCCGCGCCGCGGGCGGAGCGCACTGCCGACGAGGGGTCGGCGCAGGAAATGGTGGTCACCGGTTCGCGCATCGCGCAGCCCGCACTGGAGGCTCCGAGCGCGGCGAAGGCGATGTCGGTGGAGCAGCCTTATGCGGCGTTCCTGTCGCGGCTGCAGGCGGCCGTGCGCCGGAATGACCGCGATGCACTGATCGCGCTGGTCGCATTCCCGCTGCGGGTGAATTTCGCGGGCGGGGCGCGGACCTATCGCGATGCTGCGTCGCTCGGCCGCGATTTCGACCGGGTGTTCACGCCGAAGGTGAAACGCGCGGTGCTGGCGCAGCGGGCGGATCGCCTGTTCGTCCGCGACCTTGGCGCGATGGTCGGCGACGGCGAGCTATGGTTCCGCGAGACCTGCCCGAACGCCAGTTGCTCGCCGCCGGGCCCGGCGCGGATCGTGGCGGTGAACCCGTGAGCCGCGCGGACCAAAAAGAAATCGCGATGCGGATCGTGATCGAGCAGCCGGTGCCGGGCGTGCTCCACAGCCTGCAATCGAAGGACGGGCACCCGCTCGATCCCAAGAGGTCGGACAAGGGCGAGCCGCTGGCGTTCGACTTTCTCATCCGGTTCGCGCCGGGCCCGAAGTTCTTCGGCGACCAGGTCCGGCGCGAAGGGCCGGTGCGGCGGTTCGTCTATATCCGGATCGGCCAGTCCGCCGGCCAGCATGGATCGCCCTGGTCGCGGCGGATGAAGATCGACATCCACGACATCGACCCCGAGCTGCTCGAGCGCGCCGCGGAGAGCGGAGGCGCCGTCGAACTGAGGGTCAACGGAACGGCGAAGGACGGTACGCCGGAATGCGCCACCATTCGGCCGGTCGAGAAGCGTCTGGTTCCGAATCCCGCCCGTCCCTGAAATGTCGGCGCGATCCGTCAATTCGACCGTCCGCGCCGCGCTTCGCGGCGATGGCGGCGCGGCCGCATGAAAGGAGCCGCCCGGCGCTTGCTGCGCGTGGATTTGCGGAGCAAAGCACGAGGGGCCGGGATGACTCAGAACCGCTACGAAAACTCCGAGGATTCGCGCAAGGACCGCCGTTCGCTGGGCGCGATTCTGAAGAGCGCGGCGTCACAGCTGCTCCGGCTGGTTCCGGGGACGGTCCCGCTTCGGCGCGACCTTCGGGATTCGGCGTGGCTGTCCGAAGCCGACGCGGTCGTGGTGTCCTTCCCCAAGTCCGGGCGAACCTTCGTGCGGGCGATGCTCGCGCGGCTGTATCAGCGACGGTTCGGGATCGACGAGCGCGGACTGCTGGAATTCCCGATGCTGCGGCGCGCGCCGGCGGAAGCGCCGCGCGTGCTCTTCACCCATGCCGGCGATGCGATGCGGCCGCCGGAGGACATCCGCATCGACCCGTCCGACTATTCGCATGCGAAGCTGGTGCTGATCGCCCGGCACCCCGGCGATATCGCGGTGTCGCGCTATTTCCATCTCAAGCATCGCAGCCGCGACCCGGCGCGCCGCGAGCTGACCGAGCAGCCTCTCGAACGCTTCATATGGACCGATAGCGGCGGAATCCCTTCAATCGTAGCCTTCCTCAACCAGTTCGCGCGCGTGCCTGGCGTGACGATCATCCGCTACGCCGACTTCGTGAACGAGCCCGAGGTCGCGCTGCAGCGGCTGGCCAAGGCGATCGGGCTCGAGGTGACTCGCGAGGACATCGCCGATGCGGTGCAGTTCGCGAGCCTCCCCAATCTGAAGGCGCGCGAGAAGGAGGGCTATTTCACCTCGGCGCGGCTGAGGCCAAGCCGGCGCGGGGACGAGAAGTCGGGCAAGGTGCGCAGCGGAGCGGTCGGCGGCTATCGCGACCTGCCGGCGGACTCGGTGGCGAAGATCGACTCCTACGTGCGCGACAATCTCGACCGGAGCCTCGGCTATTCCTCGGTGCGCACGAGGACGGCTTCGCCGATGAGCAGGAACAAGAGGAAGGGCGCCCAGGCCGCGAAGAACGGCGGGTAGGCGCCGGCATTGCCCATCGCCAGGCTGAAATTGTCGGCGACGAAATAAGCGAAGCCGAGCGCCATCCCGAGGACCGCGCGCATCAGCACCTGCCCGGAGCGGGCGAGCCCGAAGGCGGCGACTGCGGCGAGCAACGGCATCAGAAGGGTCGAGAGCGGCCCGGAAAGCTTGTGGGCGAGGCCCGCGCGGGCCTCGTCGGTTGGCCTGCCGGCGGCCTCGAGCTCGACGATCCTGCGCTTCAGGGTCCAATAGTCGAGCACATTGGGGTCCACCTTGGCGATGGTGAACTGGCCAGGGGTCACTCCGGCGAGCGCTGCCATTTCGGGCAGGTGGCGCACGACATTCATGTTGGCGTCGTAGATCCGGACATTCCTTAGCAGCCAGCCGCCGCCCGCGGGATCGGGATTGGCGCGGTCGGCGGTGATCACGCGCTGCAGGACTCCTCCGCTGCGGACGTAGATCGCCGGTTCGTGAAGGGTCATGCGCGCGCCGCGTCCAGAGACAATGCGCGCGCGGACGTAATCGTTGCCCGATAGCAGCCAGACGTTGCTGAGAATGCCGCTCGCGGGCGGGATCGGCTTGTAGCCGTTGTCCGACCAGGCGTTCACGCGGCGCGCGCTGTTGACCACCACGCCCTCGTTGAACGCGAACAGGGCGCCGGCGATGACGATACTGGCGACGATCAGCGGCGCGAGGATCTGGTGCGCGGACAGGCCCGCGGCCTTCATCGCCACCACCTCGCTGTTCTGGTTGAGGCCGACGAACGCGATCAGAGTCCCGAGCAGCACCGAGAAGGGCAGGAAGCGCGAGACGAGGACGGGCAGCCGGAGCATTACATATTGCCAAAGCGCGGAATCGCCGTTGCCGGGAACCGCGAGAATCTTGCCCGCTTCGCCGAGCAGATCGAGCGTCATCAGGACGAGCACCAGCGCGAAGAGGACCGCGAGGCTGCGCGTGACGAACAGCTTCACCATATAGAATGCGAGCTGGCGCGACGGGAAGAATTTGAGGTTGATCATCCCTCGGTTGCCGGTTGCCTGGGCTTGGGAAGCATCCCGCGGACCAGCCTCGCGCCCTTGGCGAAGAAGCGCTCCAGCGCGCCGATCGGCTGTCCGCCCGGGCGGTGGGCGAGGACGTGGTACATCCAGAATATCATCCCGGCGAAGAGGACGAGCGGCGTCCACAGCGCCAGGATCGGGTTGATCTGCCCGTTGGCTGCGGTCTGCTGACCATATTGGTTGACCTTGTGATAGGCGACCACGACCAGGATCGCGAGGAAGATGCCGAGCCCCGAGGTGCTGCGCTTGGGCGGGACGGCGAGCGAGACGGCGAGGAGCGGCAGGACCAGCATCATCAGCACCTCGACAAGGCGGAAGTTGAGATGCGCCTGCGCCTCGAGCTGCTGGTGGCGGGTCGCGGCGCCGTCGCCGTAGCCCATACGCCACAGCTCGTGGAGGTAGAGCTCGTCCGATTCCGAGCCGCCGCGGTGCCGGAACTGGTCGATCGCGGGGAGACTGATGGGGAGGGGGAAGCTTTCGAAGGCGAGCGTCCGCGGGGTCGTGAATTTGGGCGAATCCTGGACGAGCCGACCCTTGGTCAGGAGGAACTGGATGGTGTCAGGGTCGTCGGTCGAGAGGAAGCGGCCGCCCTGCGCGGTCGCAACGACGGTCGTGCCCTTGCCGTCGTCGGTTTCGACGAAGATCCCGTGGAGCTCGGTGCCCTTCTTCTCGCTGCTTTCGATGCGCAAGGTAACGCGGCGGCCGAGCCGGTTGAACTCGCCGACCTTGATCGCTGCGCCGAGCGCGCCGGAGTTGAGGTCGAAGCGCAGGCTTTCGTAGCCGTACTCGGTGTAAGGCTGGAGATAGCCGACAATGCCCAGGTTGATGATCGCGAGCGGCACGGCATACCAATAAGGCACCCTCAGCAGCCGGCCGTAGCTGACCCCGATCCCGCGAAGCGCATCCAGCTCCGATGAAAGCGCGAGCTTCCTGAAGGCGAGCAGGATCCCGAGCATCAGGCCGATCGGGATTCCGAGCGAGAGATATTCTGGCAGNAGGTTGGCGAGCATCCGCCACACGACGCTGACCGGGCCGCCCGCGTCGACCACGTACTGGAAAAGGCGGAGCATCTTGTCGAGGATGAGAAGCATCGCTGCGAGGACGAGGCAGCCGATCAGCGGCACCGCGATGGATTTCGCCAGATAGCGGTCGATCAGGCGCAGGCGGGGCAAAATCGCGGGCAAATTGAAGTCGTCCCACCACCATCATTTGGCCGCAAAGGCAGCCGAGATTCCGCACCCTATAGCGGACCGCCCAGTATATTCATGTTGAAAGTGCCGACAGAAAGCGAAGCGAGCAGCGCCGCGGGCCAGCCGTGCCCGGCGGACGGCTGCCCGAGCCTTGCGCACAAGCGGCCGCGGATCGCGCTCCTGTCCAACCCGAAGTCGACCGGTAACATCGCGCAGCTGCCGATGATCCGCGAATATTGCGATTCCCACCCCGACGTCTTCCACTACGAGGTCGAGGAGGTTGGGCAGATCGGCGATGCGATGCGAATCATCGCGCGGGTCCGGCCGAGCGTGCTGGTGATCAACGGCGGCGACGGGACGGTCCAGGCGACCCTGACCGAGCTCTACAACGGCGGGCATTTCGACGACGAGCCGCCCCCCGTCGCGGTGCTCCCGAGCGGCAAGACCAACCTCATCGCGCTCGACCTCGGAGCGCGGGGCGACCCGATCCAGACGCTCGAGCAATTGATCGCGCTCGCCCGAACCGACGAGCTCGAGAAATATACGGTCCCGCGGGAGCTCCTCGCGCTGCGCCGGCGCGGCACGGAGGACCGGCCGGTGATCGGCATGTTCCTTGGCGGTGCGGGCCTCGCCGACACGATGCTCTACTGCCGGCACAAAATCTATCCGCTGGGCCTTCCCAACAGCATCAGCCACGGCCTCACCGCGATCGCCTTCATCGCGCGGCTGCTGCTCAAGGTGAAGACGAGCTTCCTTCCGCCGCCGGCGGGACAGACGCATGTCGACATGCCGATGCGCGCGCGGATCTCGGGACGCTTCGCATTCCTGGCGGTGACGACTCTCGAGAAGCTGCTGCTGTCCACCAGCATCGGCGGCGACAGCCCGGGCCGGCTGAAGGTGGTTGCGATCGAGGAGAGCGCAGGAACGATCCTGCGCGCGCTCGCGGCCGCGATGACCGGAGGCTACAAGGGCAAGAAGATGCGCGGGATCCACTATGAGGAGGTGGACGAGGTGTCGATCGAGGGCGAGAGCTCGCACCTCATTCTGGACGGCGAGACCTTCCGCGCCGAGCCCGGCAATCCCATTCACCTGATGCCCGCGAACCCGCTGTCGTTCGTCAAGCTGGCGGCTTAGAACTGCGTTCATGTCCGGGCTTCGAAAGCTCGTCGCCGAGGAGCTGCGCTTGCCCGTCGACCCGCGCGTGCGGTCGGTGGCGGCGGCGATTGCGGGCAGGCACGGGGCGGCGAGCCGGGCGGTGCTCTTTTACGGGTCGTGCCTGCGCGAGAAGCAGCTCGACGGGCTGATGCTCGATTTCTACCTGATCGTTTCGGATTATCGGTCGGCCTATTCGAAACGGTGGCTGGCGGCGGCCAACCGGCTGATCCCGCCCAACGTGTTCTATTTCGAGATGCAAGGCCTGGCGTCCAAATATGCCGTGCTGAGCGAGGCGGATTTCGCGCACGAATGTTCGCCCGGGGCGTGGACGGTGTCGACCGCGGCGCGGTTCGCACAGCCGACGCGCCTGGTGTGGAGTTCGGACGAGGCAGCGGCCGGAAGAATAAGGGATATCGTCAGCCGCGCGGCGCCGACGCTGCTCGGCTGGACGCTGCCGCTGGTCGACCGGCGCGATGTTCCGGCCGCGTGGAAGCGCGCCTTCACCGAGACCTTCGGCGCCGAGCTGCGGGCCGAGCGGAAGGACCGGTCTGCCGCGATCGTCGATGCCGATCCCGAGCGCTACGAGCGGTTCGGCAAGGCGGCGCTCGAGCTTCTGCCCGGAACGCCGGGAAGCCGCCCCAGGGCGCTTCGCTGGTGGCGCTGGAAGAAGCGCCGCGGGAAGCTCTATTCGGTCGCGCGGCTGTCCAAGGCGAGCCTCACCTTCGCCGGCGGCGCGGATTATATCGCATGGAAGATCAACCGCCACGCGGGGACGGACATCCGGCTGAAGCCCTGGCAGCAGCGGCACCCGCTGCTTGCGGCGCTGACGCTGCTGCCGAAGCTGATCCGGTCGGGGGCGGTGCGGTGATTCAATCGAAGCGGTGACGCCTCATTCTCCCCTCCCTGGAAGGGAGGGGTTGGGGGTGGGTGCCGCTGAGGCACTCGGCGGCGCGCTCCACGATCGCAATGATTACCCCATCGGGATTTTCGATCACTTCGTTGTTCCAGATGCGCATCACCGACCAGCCTTCCTGCTGAAGGAAAGCATCACGGTGCTGATCCCGCGTGGACTCTGCATGCTGACTGCCGTCCAGTTCAACGATCAACTTTGCCTCACGACACGCAAAGTCTGCCGTGAACGGGCCGATTGGGAGTTGCCGAGTGAACTTGGGTCGATAGCGCGAGATGAGGCGCCAGAGTTGGCGTTCCTGCTTGGTCGCGTTCTTTCGGAGTGCGCGTGCGCGGCGAGTGTGGTCGTAAGGAACGCGCCGACTCATGCTCGAAGCCTATCGTTATTGCGCGCTTCGCGCACCCACCCCTAACCCCTCCCTTCCAGGGAGGGGAATTTACGCCTTCGCAGCGGTCCTTGGCGGTTCGCTGGCGTTTCGGGCGAGGGCGGCGGCGACGGCGCTGGCCAGGGCGCCGACGGTGAAGGGCTTGCGCAGCAGCTCGTTGCGGCGGAGGTCGTCGCTTTCGCCTTCGCCGACATAGCCGGTGACGAACAGCACGGCGAAGTCGCGCGGTGAGGTTTCCTTGAGGTGACGGATGAGCTCGGGGCCGGTCATCTCGGGCATGATGACGTCGCTGATGACGAGGTCGAACTCCTGGGCCCGGAACAGCTCGATCGCTTCGGCGCCACCGCCGCAGGCGACCGGTTCGTAATCGAGGTCCTCGAGCGCTCCCACGGTCGCGGTGCGCACCCGCGGATCGTCCTCGACGAGAAGAATGCGGGCGCCGGCGACGTGGACCGCGGCGTCCTCGCGCCGCTGGGCAGCCGGATGGACGCGGACCGCGGCCTTTTCGGTGCGCGGCAGATAGATGGAGACGGTCGTCCCGCGCCCGACCTGGCTTTCGATCCCGACCTCGCCGCCTGACTGGTGCGCGAACCCGAAAATCTGCGAGAGGCCGAGCCCGGTGCCCTTGCCGACGGGCTTGGTGGTGAAGAAGGGCTCGAAGGCTCGGTCGATGACCTCGGGCGGCATTCCGCAGCCGGTGTCGGTGACGCTGATCTTCACATATTCGCCGGGGCGGACGTCGCCGACCTCGTTGGCCGCCAGGCGGACGTTCTCGGTCGCGATGCGCATCAGCCCTTCGCCGTCCATCGCGTCGCGCGCGTTGACCGCGAGGTTGACGATCGCGTTCTCGAGCTGGTGGGGGTCGACGTAGATCGGCCAGGCGTCGCGCGACGGATCGACCTCGATCCGGATGCGCTCGCCGAGCGTCCGGTCGAGGAGGTCGGACATTCCGCGGATGAGGTCGGTCGAATCGACGCGCTCGGGAAGCAGCGGCTCCGAGCGGGCGAATGACAGCAAGCGGCGGGTCAAAGCAGCGGCGCGGGTCGCGCCCTCCATCGCATTGTTGAGATGGATCATGATCTCACGCCGGGGGCCGTTGAGGCGCCTCAGGGCCAGATCGATTCCGCCGACGACGACGGCGAGCATGTTGTTGAAGTCGTGCGCGATCCCGCCGGTGAGCTGTCCGACCGCCTCCATTTTCTGGACCTGGCGGAGCTGGGCCTCGGCGGCCTCGCGCTCCTGCGCCTCGGCCTTGAGCGCCTGGTTGGCCTCCCACAGCTCCTGGGTCCGGTCGCGCACCGCGAGCTCGAGCGCCTCGGCGCGCTCGCCCTCGCTCTCGGCCAGCCTTCGCGCGAGCGCGTTCTGGCGGAGCGCAGCGACCGAAACGACCGCAAGGAAGATCGCGCCCAGGCCGACGAGGATTCCGAGCCAGCTCAGATAATCGGTGAGCTGGTCCGCCTGGTCGGAGAAGAATTGGCTCTGCTGAATCCGGGTCCGAAGGGAATCGCGTTCGGCGCGGATGATGAACTCGAGCTCGGTGTCCAGGTCGTGCCCGGTGGGTGTCTTCGCTGCCTGGTAGAAATAACGGATTCCGGCATCGCCCTGTTTCGCGAGCGCCGCACGGACAGCCAGGGACAGCTCCTGATTCCGCTGCGCGTATAGCTGCTGCACCCTGGAGATGCGCTGCATCTGCTCCGGGCTGCCGCGCAAAAGCTCCTGGAGCTGGCCGATCTGATAGCCCGCCGACTGCCAGTAAGTGGCGTAAACCCGTCCCGTCTTCTCGTCTTCGTCGAGGACGAATCGGGCCAGTGCGGCTTCGGCGTGGGAGATGTTGGCGCTGGCATTTCGGACGACGAGCGCGACTTCGTAGGAATGGCGCTCCGCATCGAGCGCCTTCTCGCGCGCGTCGTTGGCGAACTTTACGAGGAATACCATGGCGACGAGGATCAGCGCCGCCGCGAGACCCGCGGCTGCCGCCCCGCCTCTTCGCCAGTCGAAGCGGACCTCGTCCTCTGCCCCGTCCCCTAACATTCCGCCACTTTAGTCGCGTTAACTATTTCGGGAAAGCCAAAGGTTCCCTGCGGAATCTTCAGTCTATACAGCCTGTTGCACGGCCTGCCGCAGCGAACATGCCGAGGATTTCGCCGACCTGGCTTTCGCTGTGGAGCGCGCAGAGCGAGCAGCGCAGGAGCGTCATCCCGGCGGGCGTCGCCGGCGGGCGCGCGAGGTTCACGTAGAGGCCCTCGTGGAGCAGAGCCTCCCACATCGCGGCGCCGGTCTCGAGGTCGGGCATGATGACGGCGATGATCGCGGACTGGGGCTCTTCGGTGCCGAGCGTGAAGCCGAGCTGGCGAAGGCCCGCGTGGAGGCGCTTGCTGTTCTCCCAGAGGTGTTCGCGCTTGTCGGCGCTGTCCATGAGCTTGCGGATGGAAGTCGCGGCGGTGGCGACGACCGAGGGCGGGAGCGAGGCGGTGAAGACGTAGGGGCGGCAGACCAGCCGCAGGATCTCGAACTTGGGGTGGTTGGAGACGCAGAAGCCGCCGACGGTCCCGACGGACTTGGAGAAAGTGCCGATGATGAAATCGACGTCGCCAATCACGCCCTGCGCCTCGGCGACGCCGCGGCCGTGCTCGCCGATGAAGCCCATCGAATGGGCCTCGTCGACCAGCACCATCGCGCCATTCTCCTTCGAGACGGCGACCATTTCCCTGAGCGGCGCGACATCACCGAGCATCGAATAGACGCCTTCGAGGACGACCAGCTTGCCGGCTTCCGGCGGAAGCCGCTTCAGGCGTTTCTCGAGCGCTTCGATGTCGTTGTGGCGGAAGGGCACGATCTGGGCGTTGCCGAGCGCGCAGCCGTCGTAGATCGAGGCGTGGCTGTCGATGTCGAGGATGATGTAGTCATCCTTGCCGGCGATGGTCGAGATCACGCCGAGGTTCGCCTGGTAGCCGGTCGAGAAGACCATGGCATGGTCCATGGCGTAGAAGTCCTTGAGCGCCTGCTCGACCGCCTTGTGGCCGGAGTAGGTGCCGTTGAGGACGCGGCTTCCGGTGGTGCCCGAGCCGAATTCGTCGAGCGCCTGCTTGCCCGCCGCGACGACGTCGGGGTCGAAGGTCATCCCCATGTAATTGTAGGTGCCGAGCAGGATGGTGCGCTTGCCGTTGCAGATCGCGACGGTCGGGCTTTCGACCTTCTCCATCACCAGGTTGAACGGGTCCGTGAGCCCGGTTTCGAGGAGGGCCTCGCGCTGCTCGATCAGCGGGTCGAACTTGGAAAAGAGGTCGGTCATCGAGCCCTACCGATCAGGCTGAGCTTGTCGAAGCCCTGTCCTGTGTTCGCGCCCGAAGGGAAGGGCAGCCCTTCGACAGGCTCAGGGCAGTCGGCAGTGTAGGTCACGCCTTCAGCCGCACCAGCGCATCGACGAGCTGGCCGACGGTCTCGATTTCAGACTGCATGTTCATCGTGATGATGACGTCGAACTCGTCCTCGACGTTGGCGACGAAGTCGAGGACGGTAAGGCTGTCCCATTCGAGGTCCTGAGCGAAGCGCGTGGCCTCGGTCACCGCGATGCCCTTTTTGTTGTGGGCCTCGATGAGCTCGGCGGTTTTGGCGTAAATCTGCTGGCGGTCGGACATGGCTCGCGCTCGTTAGTGGTCCGTCCGAGCTTAAGCAACGCAATCGGGCGCGAATGCGGCGGCGAAGGGGCGGCCAGAGGCTAGTCTCGAATGTCTGCAAGGAATGGAAAGCTGCAGAGGCCAACCGTCCTTCCCAACATTGCAGCGATGTAATTTGCCGCGGCCCGGCCGCTTTGGCAGGGAGGCGGCCTTGTGTCTCGTGTAACGTAATACTATCACGCGGCCTGAACGCAGTCGCGGCCTGAGCACAGTCTCTCAAACGCCGTGTTTCCGAAATTCGGAGATCGATGACCTTTCATCCTGATCGGAGGCTGTCCCTCGCGCTCCTNGCGCCCTTCCTGACGACGGCGTGCGTCGTGGGGCCGAACTTCAAATCGCCACCCCCGCCGGGCGTCTCCGGCTACACTTCCAGTCCCCCGCAAGCGACCGAAGCCACGCCCGGCGTTCCCGGCGGTCAAGCACAGCATTTCGTCAGCGGCGGCGACCTCCCGGCACAATGGTGGACCTTGTTCCACTCGAAGCCGCTCAACGATTTGATCGAGAAAGCGCTTGCGAACAATGCGGACCTGAAGGCGGCGCAGGCGGCCATTCTGGTCGCCCACGAAACCACGCAAGCGCAGCGCGGCGCCTATGCTCCGCAAGTCAGCCTCGGTCCGACGATCACCCGCGAGAAGGATCCGTCGAAAACCCTCGCTCCAGTGCCGGCGAACAACGCATTTTCCTATTCGCTGATCACACCCCAGGTCAGCGTGTCCTACGTGCCGGACGTGTTCGGGCTGAACAAGCGGACGGTCGAAGCGGCGGCCGCGAACGAGCAAGCGACGCGCTATCAGATGATCGCAACGCACATCACCTTGAGCGCCAACGTCGCCTTGGCCGCGATCCAGGAAGCGTCGATCGAGGATCAGATCGAAGCGACCAATGAGCTGGTCGAGATCAACCGCCAGATCCTCAGCCTGCTGCAATATCAAAAGTCCAAGGGCTATATCGGCGGTTCCGACGTCGAGGCGCAGCAGACCCAGCTCGCCCAGCTCGAGGCGACGCTGCCGCCGCTTTTGAAGCAGCGCGATCAGCAGAACAACGCCATCGCCGTCCTGACGGGGCAATATCCCGGGCAGGCCCCGCCGGAGCGGTTCACGCTGGCGAGCCTCACCCTTCCTTCCGACCTGCCGCTCAGCCTGCCCTCGACGCTGGTCGAGCAGCGCCCCGACGTGCTCCAGGCCCAGGCGAATCTGCACGCGGCAAGCGCCCAGGTGGGGATCGCGACCGCGGCGCGGCTCCCGAACATCACGCTCAGCGCGAATGCCGGAAGCAACGCGCTGGCAATCGGGCAATTGTTCGGGCCGGGCACCGGCTTCTGGAACATCGGCGCCGGGCTCCTCGCCCCAATATTCGACGGAGGGACATTGCTGCATCAACAACGGGCCGCCCGGGCGGCATACCAGCAGTCCGCGGAGCAATATCGCGGAACCGTGCTCACCGCGTTCCAGAACGTTGCGGACACCTTGGCCGCGCTCGAGCATGACGCGGAAACACTCAAGGCGACGGCAAAGGCGGCCGACTCCGCAAAGGCCAGCCTCGACCTGTCGCGGCTCCAGTACAAGGACGGATACGCCGCTTACCTCGCCGTTCTGAATGCCGATCAGGCCTATCAGCAGGCTCGGCTCAGCCTCGTCCAGGCCGAAGCCGATCGCTTCACCGACACCGCCGCGCTGTTCCAGGCGCTCGGCGGCGGCTGGTGGAATCGCCCGGAACTGATGAGCGCCTCCAATGCGCGCTAGGTGGTCGACGTTCGGGGCCGCATTCGCAGCGCTCGCGCTGGCATTCGTGGCCGGCTGCTCCTCCTCGCCCGATGAGAGTAGCGCGACCCCCGTCATCCCGAATGTCCGCCTGACGAAGGCGCAGCTGTCGCACATCAGCCTCTACACGATCGCGCCCGTCGGCTACCGGCAGAGGATCGAGGCGCCGGGCACCGTCGACTTCGACAACGATCAGGCCACCTCCGTCGTCTCGCCGTTCACGGGGCCGGTGACCCGGATCTTCGCCGCGCTCGGTCAGCCGGTTGCGAAGGGACAGCCGCTCGCTCTGGTCCAGTCGGCCGACTATGCCGCCGCGATCGGCGCCTATCGCAAGGCTGCCGTCACTGCCGTCAATGCGCGAAGGCTCGCCACCGCCGACCGCGACCTTGCCGCGCACGACGGAATTTCCGAACGCGAAGCTGCCCAGGCCCAGACCGACGCCGCGAGTGCAGACGCCGACCGTGATGCGGCCTTCCAGACCCTGATATCGATGGGCGTGGATCGCGGCACGATCGCAAGGGCGATGTCGGGCAACCCGGCGGCCGGTGTCTCCGGAGTCATTCGCGCTCCGGTGTCCGGTATCGTGGTCGACAAGCAGGTCACGCCCGGCCAGCTTCTGCAGGCCGGCTCCTCCGCCGCGTTCACCGTCGCCAATCTCTCGCAGGTCTGGGTGCTCGCCGAAATTGCGCCCCAAGATTTGGCTTCGGTCACTGTCGGCAGCGCGGCGACGATCGACCCGGGGAACGGAACCGGCCCCTTCCACGGCACTGTCCAGAATATCGGCGCCGCCGTCGATCCCAACACGCGCGCCATTGTCGCCAGGATCGTCGTTCCCAATCCCGGCGGCCTTCTCAAGAAGCAGATGTTCGTCGACGTCTCGATCGAATCCGGACGAGTCAGCACGGGCCTTCTCGTTCCCGTTTCCGCGGTGCTTCGCGACGACCAGAATCTCCCGTTCGTTTATGNCGCCTTGCCCGACGGCAGCTTTGCGCGGCGCCACGTCACGCTCGGCTATCGCGACAGCCAGAACTACGACGTGACCAGCGGCCTTGCGAGCGGCGACAGGATCGTCTCGAACGGCGCGCTCTTCCTCCAGTTCATGCAGAGCCAATGAACGAGGATCCGCCGGCCGAAGGCCAAGGCGCGCCGGCGAAAACCGGCTCCAACTTCATCAACCGGATCGTCGCGCTCAGCCTCGAGCAGCGGATCCTCGTCGCATTCCTGACCCTGTTGCTGATCGGTGCGGGAATCCGCGCCTGGGACCGGCTGCCGGTCGACGCCTATCCCGATTTGTCGCCGCCGATGGTCTCGATCACTGCCCAATGGCCGGGCCATTCGGCGGAGGAGGTCGAGCGCCTCATCACGGTTCCCATCGAGCGCGAGATGAACGGCATTCCGAAGGAGGACAATCTTCGCTCGGTCTCGCTCTATGCGCTCTCCGCGGTCGACATTACGTTCGACCAGGACACCGACCGGAATTTTGCTCGGCAGCAGGTCTTCAATCGCCTGGGCGATCTCGATTTGCCAGGCGGAGTGACGCCCGACGTCGAGCCGCTGACCTCGCCGTCGGGGCTGATCTACCGCTACACGCTGCAGAGCCCCGACCGCTCGCCGACCGAGCTCAAGACGTTCGAGGACTGGACGGTCGAGCCGCAATATCGGTCCGTACCCGGGGTGGCCGACGATTCCGGCTTCGGCGGTGGCTCGCTGCAATATCAGGTGCAGCTCGACCAATATCGCCTCGCCGGAGCGGGGCTTTCGCCGCAGCAGGTCGAAGCGGCGCTCGGCGCCAACAACGGAAACGGCGGCGGCGGATTCTACTCCGAAGGCGGGCAATTCTACTACGTCCGCGGCCTCGGCCGCCTGTCGACGATCGACGACATCGGCAACGTCGTCGTCGCCATGCACGACGGCATCCCGATCCTGGTCAAGGATGTCGGGCGGGTCACGCTCGGAATCGCCCCCCGCCTCGGCCAGTTCGGGATCAACAAACAGAACGACGCGGTCGAAGGCGTCATCATGCTGCGCACCGGCGAGAAGACGCAGGACGTGCTGAAAGGCGTCGAAGCGAAGACTCAGGAGCTCAACACCAGCATCCTTCCGAAGGACGTCAAGGTCGTTCCCTTCTACGACCGCTCCGACCTCGTCCACGAGACGGTCGTCACCGTCCAGAACAACCTGCTTCGCGGCATGCTGCTGGTCGTCGTGGTCCTGATCTTCTTCCTCTACGACGTCCGCTCGGGCCTGATTGTCGCCGTCACGATCCCGCTCTCGTTGCTGTTCGCCTTCGCCTGTCTCGACCTCCAGAACGCCTCGGCGAACCTGCTTTCGATCGGCGCCATCGATTTCGGGATCCTGGTCGACGCCGCGGTCATCATGGTGGAGAATATCTACCGGCGCCTCGCCGAGAGCGACGAGGGGCCCGACAAAGTCGTGGCCATCATCCGCGATGCTGCTGCCGAGGTCGATCGCCCGCTCTTCTATTCGGTCGTGGTGATCGTGGTCAGCTTCCTGCCGATCTACGTCCTGTCGGGTCCCTCCGGAGTGCTGTTCAAG
>JGI24740J21852_10000513_pt1 | contig 16647 bp, 16 predicted proteins | sample KBSCornC6_FD_21852 | JGI IMG/M metagenome (IMG submission 21852) | reverse complement strand
GAACATCGGCTATACCCCCGGCTGTTGAGCGAGTTCGTCCGCAGATGATCGATCCACTTCAGAAAATTCGCGAATCGGCGCTCGAGCTCCCCGAAACGACCGAGCGGCTGTCCCACGGGCAGCCGACCTTCTTCGTCGCGGGCAAGCAATTCGCGCAGTTCAGGAACAATCACCACGGAGACGGCAAAACCGTCGTATGCGTGCGGGTCGGCAGCCTCGACGAGCAGGCGATGCTGCTCGATGCGGATCCGGAGACCTATTCGAAGCCCGCCTACATGCCGAGCTGGCTGTCGATCAGTCTCGCCGGCGATAAGGTCGATTGGGACCATGTCGCCGACCGTATCGCGACCAGTTGGGAGCTTGCGGCTCCGCGGCGGCTGTTGGAAGCTGGCGGCCGATGAACGAATCCGAACGCCGGCGATGGATTAATCTTGGCGAGCTGATTGCTCTAGCCGCGCTGATCGTCTCGGCCTTCGGCGTGTGGATTGCCTGGAAAAGCAGCAATCAGGACAAGCCGACGCGCGTCGTCGAGCAGCACCAGTCGGTCCCGTTGACGCTTCGCGCGAAACGGGAGGACGACGGACGAAGCCTCGAAATTAGCCCGGTCGAGGAAAGCCACGGCCTCGAATCACTGACCGTAACGCTGGCCGGTGCGTCGCCGATCCAGGTCGGAAGCGACGGCGAGCTCGCCGCGAGCGACGTCGAATCTGCCCTGAAGAACCGCGAGAATGAGCCCAAGGACCGAACCCTCACCATCCGTGCGCGCATCGACACTCGTTATGTCGAAATGGGCCAGGACCGGAAAGCCAGCGGCACGTACACGCTTCGCTACGCTTGGAAAGGCGGCGGCCTCTTCGGCGGACGCTCCCTGCACCTGGTGGGTCTCAGCCGCGGCTGAAGCTGGACAGCAGCCACGCAATATGCGGCATTGCTGAGGTGGACCTCGAAGCGCTCAGCGGAGCCGCCGTCTTTGCGGCCGACGTAGCCACGGCCGCGCGCGCCTTGCTTCGGCCACATCGCGAGCCCGCTTCCCGGCTCGCGTGGATCCTCGCCATCTTCGCGCTGCCGATCGCGGGCGTCGTTCTTTACTTCCTGCTCGGCGAGACGCGCATCAGTGGACCGCGCCGGACTCGCGGCAAGGACATCAATGCGCGGCTGCCGCGTCCGCCCGGCAATTACGGCTGTAGCGGCAAGGCCGGCGGCGCGCACTGGGCCCCGTTTGCGCTCATGCGGAGCGTCAACCACCTCGATGCGACCGGCGGCAACAGCGCTTCGCTGTCCGCCGGCAGCAATGCTGCGATCGACGAGATGATCGGCGACATCGAAAAGGCCGGCGAAAGTGTTAACGGCTGCTTTTACATCTGGCTGGCCGACAACAACGGATTGAAGCTCAAAGATGCGTTCGTGCGCGCCGCACAGCGACGGGTGCGGGTCCGGCTCCTCGCCGACGCGCTCGGCTCGCGTCGCTTGATCCGCTCGAAGCACTGGAGCGACATGGAGGAAGCAGGCTGCCAGGTGCGCGTCGCTTTGCCGGTCGGTAACCCGCTATGGACCCTCATCCGCGGCCGCGTCGACCTGCGCAACCATCGCAAGCTCATGATCGTCGACAATCGGATAGCCTGGTGCGGGAGCCAGAACTGCGCGGATCCCGAGTTCCGGATCAAGGCGCGATACGCCCCATGGGTGGATATCATGAGCCGGTGGGAAGGGCCGATCGCGAGCCATTGCCAATTTCTGTTCGTTTCCGACTGGATCGCGGAAGAGGGTGACGACATCAGCGATGTTCTCACTCGGCCGCCTCCATCCGGCAATGGCTCGATCGTGGCGCAGGTGCTCGGAACCGGACCGACCGCCGAGTTCGACGCCATGCCCGCCTGCTTTTCCGAGCTCATCCACTCCGCGCGAGAAGAACTCGTCGTGACGACCCCTTATTTTGTCCCGGATGAACAGCTTCTGTTCGCGCTGACTTCGGCCGCGCGGCGCCGCGTGCGCACCTTGCTCCTCTTCCCCAAGCGCAACGACAACTGGATCGTGGCCGCCGCGAGCCGCAGCTATTACAAGGACCTGATCGACGCTGGCGCGGAAATCTATGAGTTCCGGCCCGGCCTGCTCCACTCCAAGACGATGGTCGTCGACCATCGCATCGGCCTTATTGGAAGCGCGAACCTCGACCGGCGAAGCTTCGAGCTCAACTTCGAGAACAACATCCTGTTCGACGACCCGGCATTCGCGGCCGAGATCAGGGCGAGACAGGACCAGTATCTCGCCCAGTGCGACCGCGTGACCCGCGCGGATGTCGACCGCTACGGTATCGCGTTGCGGCTCTGGCAGAACCTGCTCGCGACGCTCAGCCCGACGCTGTGAGGGTCAGCCTACAATCGGCGGCCGACGTCTCCCGGACGGTCTATCCGACGATTTGTTCGGGCTTGAAGAAGAAGTCGATCTCGATCTTCGCATTCTCGTCGCTGTCCGAACCGTGGACCGAGTTCGCCTCGATTGACTCCGCGTAGGTCTTGCGAATGGTTCCCTCATCGGCCTGCGCGGGGTTGGTCGCGCCCATGACATCTCGGTTGCGCTTCACAGCGTCCTCACCCTCGAGAACCTGAACCACGACCGGGCCGGAGGTCATGAAGGTGCACAGGTCGTTGTAGAACGGCCGCTCCCTGTGGACCGCGTAGAAGCCCTCCGCCTGATCGCGAGTCATCCGGATGCGTCTCGACGCGACGACGCGCAGGCCGGCCTCCTCCAGCATCTTGGTGATTGCGCCGGTCAGGTTGCGCCGGGTTGCGTCCGGCTTGATGATCGAAAAGGTGCGCGTCACGGCCATGACGGGCGGTCTCCTGCATGAATGGATTGGAAGTTGGTGCGCCGCCTAGCGGGGGTGGACCGCAGGGGCAAGAGTCAGGATTTGCGTATCCATTTGCCGCCTTCGCGCGCCCAGTAGCGACGCTCGATTCCTTCCCTGCCGGCAAGCAGCTTCCATGCGAGCCGCGCGCCCTCGAGGGTGTGTCCGTCAAACAGATAGAAGCCGCGCTCATAGGTCAGCGCCGCCTCGCGCCAGGTACCGTCGGCGATCAGCATGTTCCGCGCCTGGTTCGGCGCATCGGGGCTGGTCGAGAGCAGGATTGGCTGGCGGGAATCGTCGGATCCACCGGCAAGGCCGTGCGGCAGGAAGCCGGCGCCGCCCTCCCACAGCTGGCGATCGAGCCTCGCGAGATAAGCCTCGTCCTCGGCGACGACCAGCAGCCGGCCCTCAGCCTCCAGTACCTTTTCGGCAATGCTCGCGATCACTTGCTCGGCAGGCGTCCCGCCAAGCTGGTAAAAGTCGACCTGCACAGCAACCTCGGCTCAGGCCTCGAGCACGTCCGCGACATATTGATCGAGGAGTCTGACCCCAAAGCCCGTCGCGCCCTTGTCATAGGTCGTCCCCGCCTTGTCGGACCAGGCCTTGCCGGCCATGTCGACGTGAGCCCATTTGACGCCGTTCTCGATGAAGCGCTGAATGAATTGGGCAGCGGTGATGGAGCCGCCCTCCCTGGGCCCCACATTCTTCATATCGGCAATCGGCGAATCGATCAGCCGGTCGAACGCCTCCGCGAGAGGCATGCGCCACAGCTTGTCGCCGGATTCGTCGCCGGCTTTCTGCAGCCTGGCGGCGAGCTCTTCGTTGTTCGAGAAGAGGCCGGCCCATTCATGGCCGAGGCTGATCAGGATCGCGCCGGTCAGCGTTGCGAGATCGATCACCGTCGTCGGCTTGAAGGTGCGCTGGACGTAACAAACCGCATCGGCGAGCACGAGGCGCCCCTCCGCATCGGTGTTGATCACCTCGACCGTCTGGCCCGACATGGTCGTGACCACGTCACCGGGGCGCTGCGCATTGCCGCCGGGCATATTCTCGACAAGGCCGCAAATACCAATGATGTTCGCCTTGGCCTTGCGCAGGGCGAGCGCCTTGAGCGCGCCGGCGACCGCGCCTGCGCCGCCCATGTCCCACTTCATCGCTTCCATGCCCGCAGCCGGCTTGATCGAGATGCCGCCGGTGTCGAAGGTCACGCCCTTGCCGACGAATGCGGTCGGCTGGCCCTTGCCGCCGCCGTTCCACCTGAGGACCAGCAGCCGGGCTTCGCGGACCGACCCCTGCGCGACGCCGAGCAACGCGCCCATGCCGAGCTTTTCCATCTGCGCGCGGTTGAGTACGTCGACTTCGAGGCCCAAGCCCTTGATTGACGCCTGGACCCGCTCGACGAAGGTCTCGGGGTAGACGATGTTCGCCGGTTCGGTGACCAGCTCGCGGGTGAGCGAGACGCCATCCGCGACCGGCGCCCAGCGCTGTTCGTAACGCTTGGCGGCCCCACTCCCGCCCCCGACGATGACGATCTCTTCGAGCGTCGGCTTCTGGTTGTCCTTGAGCTTGGTCCGATAACGGTCGTAGCGCCATGAACGAAGCGCCGCGCCGAGACCGACCTTCGCGGCGGCGTCCGCGTCGTAGCCGAGGCCGGTCAGGTCGACGATCGCCGTCTTTTCGCCGGACGTCTGCAGCCGGGCCGCCGCGGTGCCTCCGAGCTTCTCGGCAGAATCACCAACTGAGGAGTCCGCTCCTGTGCCGACCACCAGCAGTCGGCGCGTACTGCCATTGTCGTCGATGAACTGCTCCGAGATGCTCGACGCTTCGCCTTCGAAACGCTGGCGGTCGAGCGCTTTAGCCACGGCCTGCTGCGCCGGCCCCAGCGCGCCGAGCGCACTCCGGTCCTTCCCGGCGACCGGGAGTATGAGCGCATAATCTCCCTTGGGCCGGCTGTCGGCGAAACGAATTTGCATGTGCGGCAATCCTGTAAAGGCGAACGTTCGCTCCCGCCTTTAGGGTCCAAGTCGAAGCTTGGCAAAGCCGAGGCAAGCGCGCATTTCGAGTGATTGCCGCCACTCTCCTGAGGTGCGATAGGCGCGCTTGAGACAAGGTCATCAAGGGCGGGCGGCGAGCAGTTGCGGACGAGATTTGTCTGGTGGTCGGCGCTCCCCATGCTCGTGACGGTCCCGACGGCCGCTGCGGCTCAAGCGACGACCGCTCCCCCCGCTGAGGCCAGTGCGGCCGCGACTCCGCCCACCACCGACGAGAACCAGATTGTCAGGTTCAGCGCCGATCAGGTTAGCTACGACAATAACGCCGATGTGGTGACCGCCAGCGGCGAGGTCCGGATGAACCGCGAGGGAAACTACCTCGCCGCCGACCAGGTCATCTGGGACCGCAAGTCAGGCCAGGTCTATGCCAAGGGAAACGTCGTCGTCGTCACCCCCCAGGGCGACAAGATTGTCGGCGACAATGTCCAGCTCACCGATACGCTGAAAGACGGCACCGTCGAAAATCTCATGGTCGTCTTGGAAAGCGGCGGAAGGATCGCTGCGAAGCGGGGCACGCGCGTCAATGGCGTGATGACCGCCTACGATGCGATCTACACTCCATGTCCCGTTACCACCGACACCGGCTGCCCCAAGCGGCCGAGCTGGGCGATCACCGCGGTTCGAGTGATCGACGATCCCAAGAGCCCGCGGGTCCGCTTCGAAGGCGGGCGAATGCAGCTGTTCGGGATCAACATACCGCTTCTCCCCGTATTCCAGATCGCGCGTGGCAACGAAGGCGCGACAGGCTGGCTAGTTCCGGAATTCTCGATCTCGAGCCGCAACGGCTTCTCGATCGGTGAACCCTATCACTGGCAGATCGCTCCAAATCGCGATCTGACTTTGACCCCGCACGTGTACACGAGCGTGCTTCCGGCGATCGAGGCCAAGTACCGCGACCTGAGCAGTCTCGGCGCCTTCCAAGTCAGCGGGTTCCTGACCTACGGAAAGATCGACAATCTCGATCCCGCATCGACCGCCGACAATCATTCCTTCCGCGGCTACTTCGACAGTAACGGCAAGTGGCAACTCAACCCCGAATGGAGCATTACGGAGTCGATCCGCTTCGCGACCGACAAAACGGTCACGCGTCGGTACGACATTACGAACGACGACCGGCTCCGCAGCGTCGTCAACGCCGAACGGATCACACCCGACAGTTATGTCTCGATCGCCGGCTGGGCCTTTCAGGGATTGCGCGTCGACGACAAGCAGAAACAGATCCCCATCGCGCTGCCCGCGATCGATGCCCGTTTCCGCCTCGACGACATCGCCGGTGGACATCTCCAAATCCAGGGCAATAGCCTGTCGATCATACGCGTCGAGGGGCAGGACACGCAGCGCGCCTTCGCCAGTTTCCAATGGGACTTGAGGCGACTGACGCCGTGGGGCCAGGAACTCACGCTGACTGCGTACGGACGCGGCGACGTCTATCATACGGACGATGCCGACGACACGCCGGTCGCCATCTATCGCGGCACCAATGGCTGGCACGCACGCGCGATCGGCGCACTTGCGGCCGATATCAAATGGCCGTTCATCGGACCGCTGTTGGGCGGGCTGCAGCGGCTCGTTCCGCGGGTCCAGGTGGTCCTGACGCCGCCGACACCCAACATGGACATCCCGAACGAAGACGCTCGCGCGATTGACCTCGAGGACAGCAACCTCTTCGCCCTCAACCGCTTCCCCGGGTACGATCGCTGGGAGGACGCGTCGCGGATCACCTACGGCTTCGATTGGTCGATCGAGCGCAAGAACCTGTCGATCGAGAGCAATATCGGCCAGAGTTACAGATTCGGTCGGCTGACTGATATTTTCCCTGAAGGCACGGGACTTACCGATCGGGTTTCAGATATTGTCGGAAGAACTAGCATCCATTATGGCCGCTTTATCGACCTGACCGAACGCTATCGACTCGACAAGGACACGCTCGGTGTCCGGCGCAATGAGATCGACCTCACCGTCGGCACGAAACAGACCTACGCCCAGATCGGCTATTTGAGGCTGAACCGGAATATCGATCCGACCGTCGAGGATCTCCGCGACGTCGAAGAGCTCCGGATCGCCGCGCGGGTCCTGTTCCGCCGCTATTGGTCGATCTTCGGCGCAAGCGTGATCGACCTCACCGACAAGAACGAAGACCCGCTTTCGCAAGCCGACGGTTTCGACCCGGTCCGCAACCGGCTCGGCATTCAGTACGAGGACGAATGTTTGGTGATTGGCGTGACCTGGCGTCGCGACTATGAGCGCATCGGGGCCTTCCGCAAGGGCAACACCTTCTCGGTTCATTTGGCTTTCAAGGGGGTGAGCCGCTAAGCCTGCGTTCAGCGGGTCTCAAGCATTGGCAATCATTGGGAAACTTAAGGAAAATCCAACAGTGGCAGCAGTTTTTCGAGTGAATCGGCCGCGCGCGATCGTCGCGGGTGGCGCGCTGGCGTTGTTGCTTGCGAGCGGAGCATTCGCGCAGGATGCGAATCAAAGCGACGAACAACCGCAGGTCAACAGCACCGAATCCCTGAAGCTGCCGCAGAATCCGCAGCTATTCGGCAATGCCATGCCGTCGGTGGTCAAGGCGACGGCAATCGTGAACGGCAGCGTCATCACTCAGACCGACGTGCAACAGCGGCTGGCCCTCCTCGCCATCGCCAACGGGGGCCAGATCCCGCAGGATCAGATTCAACCGCTTAGCGAACAGGTGCTTCGCAACCTGATCGACGAGACTCTCCAAATCCAGGCGGCCAAACAGGACAAGATCGACGTCAAGCAATCCGACATTGACCGGACCGTGGCGCGAGTCGCGGACAACGTGAAGAAGACGCCCGAGCAGCTCGCGGACTATCTACAGGCAAACGGCTCCAACATCCGATCGCTACGGCGCCAGATTGAGGGCGAGATCGCATGGCGCCGGCTGCAGCAGGACAAGATCGAGGACAGCGTCAGCGTCGGCGACGACGAGGTCAAGGCGGTCATCGACAAGCTCAACGCGTCCAAGGGTACAGAGGAATATCGCGTCGGCGAAATCTATCTTGCCGCAACGCCGGCGACCCAGTCGCAAACGCTGGACAATGCCAACAAGATTCTTGCGCAGTTGCGTCAGGGTGCGTCGTTCGCAGGCTATGCACGAGAATATTCGCAGTCCTCGTCGGCTGCCGTTGGCGGAGACCTTGGATGGGTCCGACCTGAGCAGCTCCCGGGGCCGCTCGCATCGGCGCTCGAGCAGATGCAGCCAGGCTCGATCAGCAATCCGATTCCGGTGGCCGGCGGCTTTTCGATCCTGGCGGTCCAGGACACGCGCAAGATGGGAGCGCCCGATCCGCGAGATGCAATCCTCAGCCTGAAGCAGGTGTCCATCGCTTTCCCGAAGGGTACGACGCGAGAGGCGGCGGAGCCGATCGTTGCGCGCTTTGCCGATGCGGTTAAGAGCGTTGGGGGATGCGGGGGAGCGGAGAAAATCGCGGCCGACTTCCATGGCGAGGTCGTAAGCGAGGACAATGTGAAGATGCGCGATCTGCCGGTCGCGCTACAGAACCTCATGATTCCAATGCAAGTCGGACAGGCGACGCAACCGTTCGGCTCGCTCGATGAAGGCGTCCGCACCCTCGTCATCTGCGGCCGCGACGACGTCAGTCCCTCCGCGCCGAGCTATGATGAAATTTACAATCAGCTCAACGAGGAGCGGATCAATTCGCGCGCCCAGCGGTATCTTCGCGATCTCCGGCGCGACGCGGTGATCGAATTCCGCTGATCGTACAATGCCTGCTCCCGAGGCGCGGCTGATGGCGCGCGCAGCGCTCGCGCCGCTCGCCGTCTCGCTCGGCGATCCCGCGGGCATCGGCCCGGAAGTGATCGCGAAATGCTGGGACAATCGCNATAGCTTCGCCTTGCCTCCGTTCGTCGCGATCGGCGATCCGCGCTCGCTCGCGGCGGTCTGGGACGGTCCGATCGAACTGGTCGACGATCCGCGGCAGGCGGACTCAGCCTTCGATTACGGCCTGCCACTCATACAGCTGAACTCTCCTCAGGCCGATGTTCCAGGGCATCCGAGCGTCGCGGGTGCGCACACCTCGCTTGATTCGCTCGAGATCGCCGTCGGGCTCGCCCGTTCCTCCTCGGCATCCGCGGTGGTGACTGGACCGGTCGCAAAAGAGCAGTTGTACGCGATCGGGTTCCAGCACCCCGGACAGACCGAGTTCGTGGCCGAGCGCTGCGGCGTCTCACCGGGAAATGTCGTGATGATGCTNGCCGGGCCGACACTACGCACCATCCCGGTNACCACNCATCTTCCGCTCAGCGAAGTCGCCGCGAACCTNAGCAGCGCGCTGATCGAATCGCGCGGCCGCGCGGCGCTTCGCGGGCTGCAGCGCAATTTCGGGATCGCCGACCCGCGCCTCGCGGTCTCGGGCCTCAACCCTCATGCCGGCGAAGGCGGGCAGCTGGGACGCGAGGAGATCGAGCTGATCGAACCGGCCATTGCCGCCCTGGCTGCCGAGGGCTGGCGCGTCACCGGACCACATGCCGCCGACACCATGTTCCACTCGGCAGCGCGCGCCGATTACGATGCGGCGCTTTGCATGTACCACGACCAGGCGCTGATCCCGATCAAGGCGCTACATTTCGAAGAGGCGGTCAACGTGACGCTCGGCCTGCCGATCGTCCGCACGGCGCCCGACCACGGAACGGCGTTCGATATCGCGGGCCAGGACCGCGCCGACCCGCGCCCGATGGCGGCGGCGATCCGGATGGCCGCGGAGAATGCGAGCCTGCGCGCCGAAGNGATCGCTTGAATCCGGAACCCCTCCGCGCCGTCATCGCCAGGCACGGTCTCAGCGCGAGCAAGGCGTTGGGGCAGAACTTCATCCTCGATCGCCAGCTACTCGCGCGGGTCGCCTCGGTTCCCGGCTTGCTTGACGGCGAGCGGGTCTATGAGGTGGGCCCCGGCCCCGGAGGACTGACCCGCGCCCTGCTCGATGCCGGCGCCTCCGTAGTCGCTGTCGAACGAGACCGCCGCTGCCTCCCCGCCCTCGCCGAGCTGCACGAAACCTATCGCGACCGGCTTCAGGTGGTCGAAGGCGATGCCCTGAAGATCGATGAGTACAGGCTCGTTGGGTGCGGCGCGCATGTGGTCGCGAACCTTCCCTACAATGTTGGGACTGCGCTGCTCCTGAAGTGGCTAGGCGGTGATTGGCCGCCATGGTGGCGTTCGCTGACGCTTATGTTCCAGAAGGAAGTAGCCCAGCGCATCGTAGCGCGCCCAGGAAGCGAGGCCTACGGTCGGCTCTCCGTCGCGGCACAATGGCGATCCTGGCCGCGCATCGCGATGACGGTCAACCGGTCGGCGTTCGTTCCGCCTCCCAGGGTGACGTCTGCGGTGGTTCACATCGTTCCAGCCGAGCAGCCCGAGGGCGTCGACCCCAAAACGCTCGAGCGCCTAACCGAAGCTGCGTTCGGCCAACGGAGGAAGATGCTGCGCTCCAGCCTCAAGACCCTGCCATGCGCAGTCGAAGCTNCGGAGTCCCTGGGGATCGANCTGACTCGACGCGCAGAGACGCTCAGTGTCGAAGAGTGGGTCGCCTTGGCGCGGNCGCTTAGTCCTTCTTCGGNGTCTCGGGTGCCTTAGCCGACGCGACGGTTGGCCCCCGCGTGATCGCGGCCGAAAGGTCAGCAACCTGCGGGCANGGCTTGGCTCCNCAAATCTGCTGAAGCTTCTGGAGGTTCGCCTGTGCGCGCGGGACTGCGCCGAGCTCGACCATCGCCTCTCCCTGGACCGCGATCGCGTCAGGGTCGTTCGGCTCCATCAGCAGCGCCTTGTTGGTCATGCGGATTGCCTTGCCGAACAGATGCTGCTTCTCGGCGACACGGGCCATGTCGACGAACGCGCCGCGGTTGCGCGGATCGACCGCCAGAGCTGATTCGAGCGCATCCTCGGCCTGCTCCAGCTTGCCGACGCCCATCAGCTCCTTCGCTTGCCGCTGAAGCTCCAGCGACTTGGGCGCGATTTGATCGTCGGAGCGCTGACCCGCAACTGGCGCCGCAAGCGCCACTCCGGCAAGTCCGATCAACAAGAGACTGGGCAAGGACCGCATCAACTTCTCCACCTGTCGCCGCCGGATTAGCATGGTCGGCCAAGCCGCGCGACGAAAAAGCCGTCGGTCCGGTCGTGGCCTGGCGTCAACAGCCTGCCGGCGCCGTCGAAACGCCCTCCGGCAATGGGCGTTTCCTCACTAATCCACGATGAACGGCCGCTGAGGAAGCGGTCAATCTGGCCTGACCCTTCGCGGGACAGGATTGAGCAGACGGCATAGACCAGGCGGCCGCCGGGCCTCACCAGCTCCGCGCCGATGTCGAGCAGATGCTGCTGGAGGCCAACCAGGCGGTCGAGGCGCTCTCGAGTCAGCCGCCACCGCCCCTCCGGGTTACGTCGCCACGTCCCGCTTCCCGAGCACGGTGAATCAACCAGGACGAGGTCGGCGGCCTCGCGCCAATCTGCGAGCTCATCGAGCTCATGCGGCGGACTGAGCAGGCGCGTTACGATGACCGCTCCTCCCCTGGCGGCGCGTGGAGCGAGCTTCGACAAACGGGCGCGATTGCTGTCGGCAGCGAGGATGATGGCGGCTGGTGCCGTGGCCGCGAGCGCCAGCGACTTGCCTCCTGCTCCGGCACAGAGGTCCAGAAGGCGGTCGCCGTCCCGCGGCTCGCAAGCAAGCGCGATCAGCTGGCTCCCCTCGTCCTGCACCTCGACTAGACCGGCCTGGAACGCCGCAGAATCGTCCACCTGGCTGTCGGCTGGCAAACGAATACCCCAGGGACTCAGAGGCGTTGCTTCCGACCCGGGAAAAACGTCAAGCATTTGCTCTCGTGACACGCGAGCGATGTTCACGCGCAGGTCGAGCGGCGCACGCTCGAGAAGCGCCGGCCATTCGTCCGCGCCGATGAGCGGTGACAGCTCTCCCTGCAGCCATTCGGGGACGACGCTGGCATCCGCGGGTTTCTCACCCACGCGGATGGTCTCCGGCCCGCGGGGTTCCCCAAACAGGTCCAGCAACTGCGGTTCGTCCGCGGCTAGTCCGAGAGCCGCGGCACGCCCGCTCGACGGGCGCTCGGCCGATCGTCGTATTGCGCGGAAGACAAGTTCGCGGATTGCCCGCCGATCCTTCGAGCCTGCATAGCGCCGATGCTTGAAATAGCGCGTCACGATCGAGTCTGCGGGCGGTCCGTCCTCCCGTGCCGACGCGATCACCTCGTCGAGAATCTCGATCGCCGCCTGAAGGCGCGCCGCGGGGGTCATCGGTCACCCTCTCGTTCGTCGAGAGGGACCATCATCTCACCGCGTCGGATAGTTCGGCGCCTCGCGAGTGATCGTGACATCATGCACGTGGCTCTCGGAGAGGCCGGCATTGGTGATCCGAACGAACCTGGCCCGCTTCTGAAGGTCGGCGATTGTGTTTGAGCCGGTATAGCCCATCGCCGCCTTTACGCCGCCGACGAGCTGATGGATGATTTCGCGGACGGGCCCTTTGTAAGGCACCTGTCCCTCGATGCCTTCCGGCACCAGCTTCAAATGGTCCTTGATGTCCTGCTGGAAATAACGGTCGGCCGAACCGCGAGCCATCGCACCGACCGATCCCATCCCGCGATACGATTTGTAGCTTCGGCCCTGGTAGAGGAAGATTTCGCCCGGCGCTTCCTCAGTGCCGGCGAGGAGTGATCCGACCATCACGGACGAGGCGCCTGCGGCAAGTGCCTTGGCCATGTCCCCGCTCGTGCGAATTCCACCATCGGCGATCACCGGTACCCCGTTCGCGGCACGGGCCGCATCCATCACCGCGGTGAGCTGGGGCACGCCGACACCGGCGACGATACGAGTGGTGCATATGGAGCCCGGACCGATCCCGACCTTGATTGCGTCCGCTCCGGCATCGACCAGCGCCTTTGCCGCGGCTGCCGTCGCGACATTGCCGGCGACCACCTGGACCGAGTTCGACACGGTCTTCACGCGCTCGACTGCAGCGGCCACGTCGCGATTGTGGCCGTGCGCAGTGTCGATCACCACGCAGTCACACCCCGCGTCGATCAGCGCCTCGCTGCGCGCGAAACCGGCATCTCCAACAGTCGAAGCCGCGGCGACGCGCAATCTTCCCTCCACGTCCTTGGTGGCGAGCGGTGCGGCGACCGATTTTTCGATGTCCTTGACCGTGATCAGTCCAACGCAATGGTTGTCCTTGTCGACCACCAGCAGCTTCTCGATGCGCCGCTGGTGGAGGATCCGCCGCGCCTCCGCCTGATCGGTCCCGATCGGCACGGTGGCGAGATTGTCCTTCGTCATCAGCTCGCTGACCGGCTGCTTGGGATGCTCGGCGAAGCGCACGTCCCGATTGGTGAGGATTCCGGCGAGCTTGCCTGATTTCTCGACGATCGGGATTCCGCCGATCCGGTGCGCCTGCATCAACTCGAGCGCCTCGGCCAACGTCTGGTCGGGCGTCATGGTGATCGGATTGACGACCATTCCACTTTCGAACCGCTTCACCTGGCGCACAGCCGCCGCCTGTTCCTCGACGGTCAGGTTGCGATGGAGCACGCCGATGCCGCCAAGCTGCGCCAGCGCGATCGCCATGTCCGCCTCCGTGACCGTATCCATCGCTGACGACAGGATCGGTATGTTGAGCGGGATTTCGCGCGTGAGGAAGGTGCGGGTGTCGGCCTGGCTCGGCAGCACTGCCGATTCGAGCGGTTGCAGAAGGACGTCGTCGAATGTCAGTCCGAGCGGAATGTCGGGGGCGTCGCTGAGTTGGGCCATATCAGCCCATGACAGGCAATGCGCGATTCGCCAAGTGCTCACCCACGGCGCTCACGTTGCGCTAGTCGAAACGCGAGCGCTCCCCTTCGACAGGCTCAGGGTGAGCGCAGCTATAGCTTGGACCGATCCAGCACCCGCTGTGCAGCCTCGACGTGCATGCGTTCGATCATCTCGTTTCCAAACCGTTCGGCCCCGCCGCGAAAGGCGTCGACGAGCGACTTCGCCCGCTCGACTTCGGCCGCGCTTGGCGCAAATGCCTGGTGGCAAGGCGCGATCTGGTTCGGGTGGATCAGGCTCTTGCCGTCGAAGCCGAGCCGCCGGCCCTCCTCCGCTTCCGGGAGGAAGCCAGCGGCATCCTCGAGGCTGTTGAACACCCCGTCGAAGACGGCGACGCCGGCGGCGCGCGCCGCGAGAACGATCAGCTGCAACGAGGCGGAGATCGGCTCGCGCGTCGCATCGAGAGGCAGGCGAAGGTCGGCGCGAAGGTCATTGGTACCGGCAATCAGGCCCGCACACTCGCCGGCGATCTGGGGAGCTGCGAGCACTCCCCCCGCAGTCTCGATCATCGCCAGCACTGGTTTGGCCACCGTCTTCGCGATATCGTGCACAATGTGCGCCGAGACTGCGCGCGGAACGACGACCAGGCCGGCGTTCGAATTTGCGGCGGCATCGAGGTCGAGCGAATGCCACTCCGTCCCCACGCCATTGATGCGGATGGCTACGGGCATCGGCCAAGGTGACGAGACCGCCTCGATCGCTGCGTCCCGGGCAGCGCTCTTGTCCTCAGCCTTCACGGCATCTTCGAGATCGAGGATGACGAGATCAGCTCCTGCCTCGCGCGCCTTGGCGATCGCCCGCGGGTTCGACGCCGGAAGGAATAGCAGCGATCGTACGGCGAACAGATCGACGCTCCTGTCGTTTTTCGCTTCCGCTCGCATCGTCACCGTCGCATCATGCTCCGAACTGGGGAGACCGGGGAAGAGAAATGCTGACCATTTTCGCGGCCGCCGTTGCGGTCCTTGTACTGCTTTACGTGATGATGGGCGTGAAGATCGTCCGCCAGGGCTATCGCTACACGATCGAACATTTCGGGCGCTTCGTACGAGTGGCCGAGCCCGGCTTCAATTATGTCACCCCGTTCTTCTACCGCGTCGGCCGGCGCATCAACATGATGGAGCAAGTGCTCGAGATTCCCGGCCAGGAGATCATCACCAAGGACAATGCGATGGTCGCCGTCGACGGGGTGGTTTTCTTCCAGGTGCTCGACGCCGCCAAGGCCGCTTACGAAGTCTATGATCTCTACACCGCCATCACCGCTCTCTCGACTACCAATCTCCGCACGGTGATGGGCTCGATGGACTTGGACGAGACCCTGTCGCGGCGCGACGAGATCAACACCAAGCTGCTCTCGGTCGTCGACCAGGCAACCGAGTCGTGGGGCGTGAAGATCACGCGCGTCGAGCTTCGCGATATCCGGCCTCCACAGGACATCGTGAATGCGATGACGAGGCAGATGAAGGCCGAGCGCGAGAAGCGCGCGGTGATCCTCGAGGCCGAAGGATTGCGACAGTCGGCGATCCTCAAGGCCGAGGGCGAGAAGCAATCGGCGATTCTTTCCGCCGAAGGTTCGCGGGAAGCCGCGTTCCGCGAGGCCGAGGCGCGCGAGCGCGCAGCCCAGGCCGAAGCGGCCGCCACGAAGGCCGTCAGCGACGCGATCGAGGCGGGTAGCGCCCAGGCGATCAACTATTTCGTCGCCCAGAAATATGTCGATGCAGTCGCCGAATTCGCTCGCTCGCCCAACGCGAAGACCATCCTCTTCCCGGTCGAGGCGACGCAGCTCATCGGAACACTGGGCGGAATCGGTGAGCTTGCCAAGGAAGCGGTGCGGCTCGGACCCGCCCCGCAGGTCGCGAAAGCCAAGCCGAGTCCGACCGTTCCCAAAGCCGGCGAATGAACGGCCTGCACGTCGATCCCGAATGGTTGTGGCTGATTGGCGGCGTATTGCTGCTGATTGCGGAGCTGATCGCGCCCGGTTTCTTCCTGGTTTTCATCGGCGGTGCGGCGATCGCGACGGGATTGGCCTCGCTGCTCCTTCCGCTGAGTCTTCCGCTGCAGCTTGCGATCTTTGCTGTGCTCGCCTTCCTCGCAGCGCGGATCGGCGGCCGCCGCGCTTATTCGATGCGCTACGACTATTCGCCCGATCCGTTTCTCAATGATCGGGCAAAGCGCCTGCTCGGGACCGTGGTCGTCGCCACCCAGCCGATCGACGGCAACGGCGGCCGCGTTCGTGTCGGTGACAGCGAATGGTCCGCGCGCGGCGGACCGGCAGCGGTGGGCGAGCGCGTGCGCATCGTCGACATCGACGGGAACTGCCTCAAGGTGGACCCCGAGCATGCGCTGCCACCTGCCTAGTGGAGACATCTTTGACCAATCTCACGATCACCCGGCGTGAAGCTCTCGCGGGCATCGCCGCATCCAGCGCATTATCGCTTGTTCCTGCGTCGGCACTCGCTGCGCCCGCGAACGAGGCGCAGGCCAATACCATCCTCGATTCTTTCGCGGAGCACCTGCTCGAGCTTAGCCCTGGCCGAGCGACGGGTCTTGGAATCGACACGGGAAAGCGCGCGTCGATGCGCTATCATCTTGGCAGCACCTCGCTTGCTGCCAGGAAGCGATTTGCAGCAACTGTCGCCGCCGACCTCAAGCGAGCCGACGCGATTGACACGCGCGCCCTACCCTTTTCGACGCGCACCAGCGTCGAGGTCGTGAAGAGCGCCTACCGGACCGGCCTCGAAGGTTTCGCCTTTCCGTTCGGCGACGTCGCCGTCGGGGGCTATCGCAACACCCCCTATCCGGTGAACCAAGTCGGCGGCGCCTTCGTCGACACCCCGCAGTTCCTGACCACCAACCACCCGATCGAGACCGCGGCTGACGCCGACGCCTATGTCAGCCGCCTGCGC
>JGI24740J21852_10000510_pt1 | contig 16678 bp, 14 predicted proteins | sample KBSCornC6_FD_21852 | JGI IMG/M metagenome (IMG submission 21852) | reverse complement strand
CGCGTCGCCGACCTGGACCCGGAGCTGCCCCGCAGTAGTCCGAACGGCGGACAGCGGGACTTCCTCGATCCGGTCGACGACCGCGAGGCGCAGCGCGCGGCGGGCCCCGTCGAGACCGTGGAACAGCAGGACCGGCACAACCCGCGGGCCGCTGTTCGCAGGCCCTTCGGCGATGCGGGCCGCACGCTCCTGGATCTCCAGCTTGACGCCGCCGACTTCGGCAAGGCCGGCCGGGTCGAACAGCAGGATCGGGCTGCCGTCGTCGGCCAGAGTGGTTCCGGCATAAAGCCCGGTCGCCATCACCGCGGGTGCGGCTGGCTTCACGACGAGCTCTTCGTGGTCGTGGATGCGGTCGACCGACAGCGCGTAAACGTCGCCGCCCGCGGGCCGCAGGACGATCAGTCGGCGGTCGGCGTCCCCGACGTGGCTTTCGAGGCCAAGNATCTCGGCGAGCGAGACTTCCGGCACCCGTCTGCCGCGGATCGTTGCGACTCCTGCCCCGCCGAGACGCTCGAGCGTAACCGACTCGCCATTGGCGCGAACGATCTCTTCGATCGCCGAGCGCGGAATCGCGAAATGCTGATTGCCGATCGAGACGGTCAGCGCCGGGATGATGGTCAGGGTCAGCGGAACGCGCAGGGTCATGCGAGTGCCCTCGCCGGGTCGGCTGTCGACCTCGACGATACCGCCGATGCGCTCGACGTTGGACCTGACGACATCCATGCCGACGCCGCGTCCGGAAATGGCCGTCACCGCCTTGGCCGTCGAAAGCCCGGCTTCGAAGATCAGCGCGAGCTGCTCGCGCGGGCTGAGTTGGGCTGCTGCAGCCTTGTCGATGACCCCGTTGGCGACGGCCTTTTCGACCAGTTTCTTGCCGTCGATCCCGCGGCCGTCGTCCTGGATGTCGATCAGGATCTGGTTGCCCGACTGGCGGGCCGAGACGCACAGCAGGCCGATCTCACGCTTGCCGGCCTTCAGCCGCTCGGCGGGAAGCTCGATCCCGTGATCGACCGCGTTGCGGATGATATGGGTCAGGGGATCGCGGATCATCTCGATCATCTCACGATCGAGCTCGACATCGCCGCCTTCGATATCGACCAAAACCTGCTTGCCGAGCTCTCCCGACAAATCCCGGACCATCCGCGGCAGGGCCACGAACAGATTCTCGATCCGCTGCATGCGCGTGCGGGTGATCGCGTCGCGCATCTCGGCGATGATCGCGGACAGGCGCTCGAACGCGCCGTCGACGATGACTTCCGTTTCGGATTCGCGCAGCCGCCGGGCGAGCTCGTTGCGGGCGAGCACCATGTCGGAGACGGTGCTCATCACCCGGTCGAGCAACTCGACCGACAGGCGAATGGTCCGCGGCGCGGAGGTGGCCTTGCCCTGGCCGTCGGCGACGGTCGCCGCGAGCGGAGTGGCGTGGCCTTCGGCTCCCGGGGCAAGCGCATCGATCAGCGCGCTATCGTCGCCGGCCGGCATTTCCTCGCCGGCTTCGATCGCTGCAATCATCTCGGCGATGCGGTCGATGATGGCGAGCACTGCGCTGACAAGGGCGGCGTCGGGCTGGCGGCGGCCGGCGCGGACATCGGCCAGCGCATCCTCGGCAGCGTGGCTCAGCGCCTCGAGCCGGGGGAAATCGAAAAAGCCGCAATTGCCTTTGACGGTGTGGACGAAGCGGAAGATGTTATCGAGACGCGCGCGGTCGTCGGGCTGCGCTTCCCAGGCGACGATCTCCCCGCCCAGGGCTTCGAGCATGTCCCGGCATTCGGCCACGAAATCCGCGATCAGGTCGTCCATCGGCGCGCTCAAATCCCCCGCTTAGAGGGCCGCTTATGCCGGGCAGGAGTTAACGCGTCGTTATCCGAGAAAATTCGGGATCAGGAGGAAGGCAGAGTCACGCCGATCACCAGCACCTCGTCGGCCGGATCGGACAACCGGATCGTCCCGCCAGCTTCGGCGGCGAGGCTATGGGCGAGCCAGGCGCCCGCTGTGCGCGGCTCGACCGTGCCGCCGGTGCTGCCTTTGGCCAGCGTTTCGCGCAGTGCGGGGTCGAGCAGGATGCGCGGCCCCTCGGCGCGGATCGCGAGCTCGAGGGCGTCCGCACTCCGCTCTGTCCCGATGTCGAGGCGGCCGCCGCGGACCAGCGCATCGCCGGCAAGCAGCGCGACGTTGAGCAGCAGCTTCACCGCGCCCTTGGGCAGCTTGTCGTCGCCGACCATCCAGCCGAGCTCGATCCGCCGTTCCGGCCCGAACACGCCTTCGAGCGCGGCATGCGCCTCATCCGTGTTGATCGCCTCGCCGAAACCGCCCGCAGCACCGAACGCCAACCGGAAGAACTTGAGCTTGTTGGCCGACGCGCGGGCACTGTCGGCGAGCAGCTCGAGGCATCTCTCGCGCATATCGGGGTCCTGCTCGTCGGCGAGCAGCTCGATGCCGTTGTTGAGCGCGCCGACCGGCGACATCAGGTCGTGACACAGGCGCGAACAAAGCAAACTGGCGAGATCGACCGCGTTCATGAAGCATTTGATGGTCCAGAGTTTATCGGGGCGCAAGCTGGCGCACATTGAAGCCGCGGGCGCGAAAACCCATATTCCATTCAGATGGGGGGAATTCAGACGATCGACGTGCGCCTGGAGCCTTCCCATGCGGGTTGGCGCCTCGACCGCGCGCTCGCTGCAAGCGTCCCCACCCTGTCGCGCGAACGGCTCAAGAGCCTGATCAGGACCGGCGCTGTGGAAAGCGCAGGATCTGCCCTGCGCGACCCCGCGACGAAAGTCCGCGGCGACGAACAACTGCGAGTTGCAGTGCCGGAACCCACTCCGGCGCACAACGAGGCGCAGGACATCCCGCTTCGGGTTATTTTCGAGGACGAGCATGTGCTGGTCGTCGACAAACCGGCCGGGCTGGTCGTGCACCCCGCGGCCGGCAATGCCGACGGGACCTTGGTCAACGCTCTGCTGCATCACTGCCGCGGCAGCCTGTCCGGGATCGGCGGGGTCGCCCGGCCTGGGATCGTCCACCGGATCGACAAGGACACCTCGGGCCTGCTGGTCGTCGCCAAGACCGACGTCGCGCACGAAGGGCTGGCGAAGCAGTTCGCAGCGCACAGCATCGACCGGCGCTATCTCGCGATCGTGTCCGGCGTCCCGCAAGCCGCCGAAGGCAAGGTCGATGCCCCGCTTGCGCGCTCTTCGACCAACCGCAAGAAGATCGCGGTCGTCGAGGGCTCCCGCGGCAAGCGCGCGGTAACGCATTGGCGCCGCCTCGAAAGGTTGCGGGACTCGGCGCTGGTCGAATGCCGGCTCGAAACCGGGCGGACTCACCAGGTGCGGGTCCACATGGCCTCGATCGGGCACCCGCTGCTCGGCGATCCAGTCTACGGCCGTTCCGGAAAGACGCACGGCAAGGTTTTGAAGGAACTCGGCTTTCATCGCCAGGCTCTGCACGCCGCGGAGCTTGGTTTCATCCACCCCGTGACCAGACACCGCCTGTCGTTCGCTAGCGCCATGCCGTCGGACATGCAGGAACTGATGGTTCACTTGGTGTATAAGGACTAACCGGCTAGGGCAGCGCGCTGCCCCTCGCCCCAAGGGAGAAGACGTTAGAATATGGCTACGCAAAAAGGGATTGTCTCGCTCCCCGCGTCCGGTGGGGAGGCCGGACTCAACCGCTATCTCGCCGAGATCAAGAAATTCCCGATCCTCTCCCCCGAGGAAGAGTATATGTTCGCCAAGCGCTGGCGCGAGCATGGGGACACGGAAGCGGCGGCAAAGCTCGTCAATTCGCACCTGCGGCTCGTGGCCAAGATCGCCATGGGCTATCGCGGCTATGGGCTTCCGGTCAGCGACCTCATCTCCGAGGGCAATATCGGCCTGATGCAGGGCGTGAAGAAGTTCGAGCCCGACCGCGGCTTCCGCCTCGCGACTTACGCCATGTGGTGGATTCGCGCTTCGATCCAGGAATTCATCCTTCGCGCCTGGTCGCTGGTGAAGATGGGAACCACCGCGAACCAGAAGAAATTGTTCTTCAACCTCAGGCGGATGAAGAATCAGATCAACGCCTTCGAGGAGGGCGACCTGAAGCCGCAGGACGTCGCCAAGATCGCCACCGATCTCGGCGTCAGCGAGGAGGAGGTCGTGTCGATGAATCGCCGCATGGCGATGGGCGGCGACACCAGCCTCAACGTCTCGCTGAAGGGCGACGAGGGCGGCGAAAGCCAATGGCAGGACTTCCTCGTCGACAGCGGCCCTCTCCAGGACGAGCTCATCGCCGAGGACCAGGAAAGCCAGGTCCGGCATGACCTGCTGGTCACCGCGCTCGAAAGCCTCAACGACCGCGAGAAGCACATCCTGATGGAGCGGCGGCTGACCGACGAGCCGAAGACGCTGGAGGAGCTGAGCCAGGTCTACGGCGTCAGCCGCGAGCGCATTCGCCAGATCGAGGTCCGGGCGTTCGAGAAGCTCCAGGCCGCGCTGCTGCGCCTCGCCGGCGAGCGCAGGCTGCTTCCGGCGGCCTAACGGCTGTTCAAGCGCGGATTGCCTTTCTACGCTTCGCCGCGTGGGAAGGATGATCGCGCGGCTTGCCCTGATATGCGGCTCACTGCTGGTTGCCGGCTGCAGCTCGGCCGGCGTCCAGCACGTGCCGCTAACCTATCTGCCCTCGCTCGCCGGCGATTATTTTCCGCTGCGGTCGAAGGCGATGGGCAGCACCTACCACATCTACATCCGCTATCCCGACGGCTACGCCGCGCATCCGACGGAGCGCTATCCCGTCGTCTATCTCCTCGACGGCGACTCCGCCTTTCCGATGATCGCGCCCGAGCATCTGTTCCTGACCTATGACGACCATCTGCCCGAAGCGATCATCGTCGGCATTGCCTACGGCTCCTTCAAGCCGCCGGTGAACCATCGCGAGGTCGATTTCGGCGACCGGGCTGCCGACTTTCAGCGCTTCCTCGCCGATGAGCTCCTGCCCGCCGTCGAGAGCAAAACGCGCGCCGACCCTCGCCGGCGCATCTTGATGGGCCAGTCTTTCGGGGCGAATTTCGTCCTCTATTCGGCCTTCACTCAGCCGGACCTGTTTTGGGCCCGCATCGCCAGCAATCCGTCGGCTCGAATGCACCGGCAGCTGCTAGCGCGCGAACCGGCAGCTGCAGCCGGCCGCGATTTACATCTCGTGCTGGTCAGCGGCACAGCCAACAATGCGGATGGTCGAGCGATGGTGCTCAAGTGGGCGGCGGAATGGCGGCAACGGCAACTGCCCTGGACGTTCGACGAGATCGATATCCCCGGCGGCACGCACGCAGCCGACTTCACCAATGCCTATCGCGCGGCCTTGCGGAAGCTGTTCGGATGGAATGGTGCCGACGCGCGGTCGGTGCCGTAACGACCCCCCTTGCGTTCCGCCTAAAACAGGCGGACGGTGAATCTTTCACATAGGCGCCAGAGCGCCTCACGTGAGCGACTCTCGGCGCCATTCGGCACGAAGGGAGAGTCGCATGACCGGAGAACCAGCCAAAGGCACCCGAGTGATCGCGCTGGTGGGACCCGCCGGCGCGGGAAAGACCAGCCTTGCCGAGGCAATGCTGTTTGCAGCCGGAACCACCGACCGCCTGGGGTCGACGGCCAACGGCTCCAGCATCGGCGATTCGAGCCCCGAGGCGCGCCAGCGAGGCGGCTCGACCGAACTCAACCTCTACAATTTCAAATATCTCGGCGATGAATTCGCAATCCTCGACGTGCCCGGCTCGATCGGCTTCGCGGCCGACGGCGCGCGGGCGCTCGCCATTGCCGACGCAGCGATCGTCGTCGTCGATCCCGACCCGGCGCGGGCACCGCTCGCCGCCCCTGCCCTGCGCGCGCTAGATGAGCTCGGAATTCCCCACCTGATCTTCGTCAACCGCATCGACCAGGCACACGGCCGGGTGCGCGACCTGCTCTCGGCGCTGCAGCCGATCAGCGTCTCGCCCCTGATCGCCCGGCAGATTCCAATCTGGGACGGCGAGAAGATCAGCGGCTTCGTCGACCTGGCGCTCGAGCGCGCGTTCAAATACCGGCCCGGCAAGGAATCCGAGCGGATCGAGATCCCCTCCGAGCTCCACGACCGCGAGGTCGAGGCGCGCACGCACATGCTCGAGCAGCTCGCCGACCATGACGACGAATTGCTCGAACAATTGCTGATGGACCAGTCGCCGGCGCCCGAGAAAGTCTTCCAGGACCTCGCCCGCGAAACTGGCGAAAGCCTCGGCGTGTCGGTCCTGTTCGGGTCGGCGTCCAGTTCGTGGGGCGTTCGGCGCCTGTTGAAGGCGCTGCGCCACGAAGTGCCCGGAGCTCAGGCTGCGGCCGATCGCCTGTCGGTGACCGACCCGGCGATGTACGTGTTCAAGATCGTCCACGGCTCGATCGGGCGGCTGGCCTTGTCGCGCGTACTCGGCGGCAAGATCAGCGAAGGCTCCGACCTCAAGACGGGGGAAGGCGAGCATGCACGCGTCGGCTCGCTGTTCAAGGTCCAGGGCGAGAAGACCCAGAAGCTGTCCGAAGCGCGCGATGGCGACCTCGTCGCAGTGGCCAAGGTCGACACCGTCAGGGCCGGCGAATGGCTCGGCGCGGGCAAGGCGCCTCCGCCGGTCGAGCTTGAATTCCCGGCGCGCAATTGCGCAATCGCGATCGAGCCCGCCGACCGCAAGGACGACGTCAAGCTGTCGGGTGCGCTTCACCGCCTGACCGAGGAAGACGGCGGCCTGATCGTCGAGCATGACGAGGCCAATCACGAGATCCGCCTGCGCGGGGTCAACGACGAGCATCTCAACACCGTCCTCGCCAGGCTGAAGCGGCGTTACGGCGTCGAGGTGAAGTCGCGCCCGCCGGCGGTCGGCTACCGCGAATCGATCCGCAAGCCGGTTCGCCAGCATGGCCGCCACAAGAAGCAGTCCGGCGGCCACGGTCAGTTCGGCGACGTGATCATCGAAATCCGCCCGCTCAGCCGCGGCGAGGGTTTCGTTTTCGAGGAGAAGATCCACGGCGGATCGGTGCCCAAGCAGTGGATTCCTGCGGTCGAGGACGGCGTTCGCCAGGCGATGGCCAAGGGCCCGCTCGGGTTCGAAGTGGTCGACTGCGCGGTGACCCTGGTCGACGGCAGCTATCACAGCGTCGACAGCTCGGAGCTCGCGTTCCGCCTCGCTGGCCGCCTGGCGATGCAGGAGGCGTTGGCCGCCGCCGGTCCGCACCTCCTCGAGCCGATGCACAAGCTGACCGTGGTCTGCCCGTCGAGCGCGACCAGCCGGATCACGTCGGCGGTAGCCGGGCGCCGCGGCCAGATGCTCGGCCTTGGCCCGCGCGAAGGTTGGACCGGCTGGGACCGCATCGAAGCGCTGATCCCGGAAGCCGAGCTCAGCGGGCTCGAGGCCGAGCTGCGGTCGCAAAGCCAGGGGCTCGCGACCTACGAAGCCCAGTTCGACCACCTCGCCGAGCTCAACGGNCCNCTNGCCGACAAGGTCATCCAGCAGCGCGAGCCGGAACCGGCCTGAGNCCGCGCAAATTGTCAGCCGACGGGGGCTCGCCTAGACGAGCCCCTGAATGAAGCATTGGTTCAAGGATCAGGCGTTCCGNTCGCTGCTCAGGAACAGCAGCTATCTCGGAATCTCGCGCGCAGTCGCGGCGGTGTGCGGAATCGCGACGATCGCGCTCGCCGGGCGCGGGCTNGGCCTGCTGCTGCTCGGCACGCTGATCCTNATCACCAGCTACGCCAAGGCAGTCAGCGGCATCGCGAAGTTCCANTCNTGGCAGGTGATCGTCCGGTTCGGCGGCCACGGCATCGCGCACGGTGATCCCGAGCATTTCAAGATCGCGACCGGCTTTGCCTTTTCGCTCGACCTGGTGAGCGGCATCGCGGGGATGCTGGTCGCCGTCGCAGTGCTTCCGTTCATTGCTCACTGGGTGGGAATTCAGCCGCAATATCTATGGCTTGGGATGCTCTATTGCACGCTCATCCCAACCATGGGCTCGGCAACGCCGAGCGGGGTCATGCGCGTCCTCGACCGCTTCGACCTGATCGGCTGGGCGGACACGCTGACGCCGATCAGCCGGGCAATCCTCGCCGCAATCTGCTTTATCAGCGATGCCCCGTTCGTGGCCTATCTCGCGGTCTGGTACGTCACCGACCTCGCGGGGGACATCTTCACCTGGTTCCTCGCCTGGCGCGAGCTCAGGCGCACCGGCCACCTCCAGGGCATTCGCCCGACCCTTCGCCCGACGCAGCTTCCAGGCGCCTGGCGGTTCGCGATCGACGTCAACCTCGCGGCGAGCGTCCAGGCGGTGTGGGGACCGAGCGGACGGCTGGTCGTCGGTGGGCTCCTCGGTCCGGCCGGCGCAGCCTTGTTCCGGGTCGCATCGACCCTCGCCGACAGCGCGCAGAAGCCCGCCGATCTCCTCGGCCGCGCATTCTATCCCGAAGTGATGCGGATGGATTTCGCGACCAAGCGGCCGTGGAAGCTGATGCTCCGGGTGATGGTGATCGCGAGCGGAATCGCGCTGCTCGCGATCGGCCTGTTGCTGATCGGCGGCAAGCCGTTGGTCGGCCTGATCTTCGGCAAGGCCTTCCTCGCCGCTTATCAGCCGCTGGTCATCCTGATGATCATCCCGTTCCTCGGCATCTTCAGCTTCCCACTGCCGCCGATGCTCTATGCGCTCGGCAGGTCCGACGGCCCCCTGAAGGCGAAGCTGATCGGGAGCGTGGCCTTTTTCGGCACGATCGCGCCCTTGTCCTGGACCTTCGGCGTAGCCGGGGCGGCGGTTGCGCTGGTCATCGGCAACGCGGCCAACGTGCTTGCCATGTTACTGCAGCTGCGCGGCGAGCACCGCCGCGTCCGCACGCCGGCGTGACCGCGCCGCGCATCTGGCTCCTGCTCGCCCAGCGGCGCGGCGACAACAACCAGGTGCTGGCGCTCGGCGAAGCGCTCGGGCTGCCGTTCGAAACGCGCACGATGCGCTACACTTGGCTGGCACGATTGCGGATGAAGCTGTTCGATAGCGACGTCGGTCATTTGACGGCTGAGACGCGGCGCTTGCTCCAGCCGCCGTGGCCCGACGTCGTGATCGGGATCGGCCGACGCACGGTTCCCGTCGCGCGCTGGATCCAGGCGCAAAGCGGAGGGCAGACGAACCTCATCCGCCTCGGCCATCCGCGCGCGCCGAGCGAGCTATTCGACCTCGTCATCACCACCCCGCAATATCCGGTGCCCCCACGCGAGAATGTCGTGACCCTGCCGCTGGCGATGAACCGCTTCCGCCGGCCTCCACCTCCGACCGGCGATGAGCAGGCGTGGCTCGACGCACACCCCCGCCCTCACCTGCTGCTGTCGCTCGGCGGCCCCTCGGCGATGTGGCGCCTGGACAATGCCGCGCTCCGTCTCGCCGCGACCAAGCTCGTCCGCAGGGTGGAATCCAGCGGTGGTACGCTGATCGCCGTGGGCAGTCCGCGTACGCCGGACGATGCGTGGAAGGTCGTTCGCGACGCCATCGGGTCGAGCAGCAAGGCGGTGATCGTCACCGGCGGCGCCATCCGCTACCCGGTGCTGCTGGCCGACGCCGACGAGCATTTCGTCACCGCCGACAGCGTTTCGATGATCTCCGAGGCGGTGATGACCGGTCGGCCGGTCGGCCTCATCCCGGTCGAACCCGACGCCCGCGGCCGCCGCCGAATCCGCGGACGTCCGCCCGAAGCGACGGAAATGCGCGATCCCCGCCGGTTCTGGAACGAGGTCGAGCGGCTCGGCCTCGCTGGGACGGTGGACCAGCCCAAGAGCGGCGCGTTCGACGATCCGGCCGAAACCGCGGTGGCGGCCGTCAAAGTCCGGCTAGGCCGCCTCTTTCAATAGGTTCCAGCCGCGGTGACGCTCGAGCAGGTCGAGCGAATCGTGGCGAATGTGGTTGGCGGCCATTTCCGCGACCAGCTCGTCCTTCGTCACCAGCCCGTAATCGACCATCTCCGCGAGGAGCGAATAGACATAGGCTTCCTGGTTGGGATCGGGATGGGGTCGATAACGCTGAATCCACAGCCGTTTGGCGAACAGGAACGGCGAGCCTTCGCGCAACGTGTAATCGATCGGCAGGCCGGTCTTGAGCGGCTGCGTGCGCCGCTTCGTCGTGTGCAAGATCCGGGTGTCCGCGTCGAGCCGGTCGAAGCTGTTCCAACCGGGATCGAGGATACCGAAGCTCGACCGCGGCTCGAGCTTCAGGTCCATCCAGTCGGCATAATCGAAGCGGTGCGCGAATAGATCATCGAGCTCGCGCTCGAAGTCCCAGTGGCGCAGCTGGGCGCAGTCGAGGACCATCACCGACGAAGCGATGTAGTCGGGGTCGCCGTGGTGACCCGGCCGGCGGGCCGCGAGGATCGCCTTGCCCGCCATGTCGCGCTCGAACAGCTCGGCAACGTCGCCAACGCCGAAGCAGTCCGGATCGGTTACAATCGCCCGGCCGGAGAAGCCGGCGAGGCTCGGCGGAGCGAACCGAAGCAGGGAAAAGCTTTGCAGGTCGTCGGGGTCCCACGTCCGGACGTATCCGCCGCGACGGATGGTTTGCCCTGCCTGCATGAGGCGCGGAAAATCCTCGGCCCTCATGATCTCGACGTCGAAGCTGTCGGGCGAGCGGCTGTTGCGCTTGTAGCTGTAGGCGCTGATCCTGGCGGACAGCATCTGCCTCGCGTTCGCCTGGATGAACAACCGGTTGGTCAAAGCGTCGACTCCTCGAAACCCCGCTCTTTCACGAGGCGGTCGAGCTTAACGAGCGTGGTCAGCAAACTTTCCATGCGGTCGAGCGGCCAGGCGTTCGGCCCGTCCGACTTCGCGTTCGCCGGATCGGGATGCGTCTCCATGAAAATCCCCGCGATCCCGGTCGCGACCGCGGCGCGGGCGAGGACCGGCACGAACTCGCGCTGGCCGCCGGAGCTCGTGCCCTGCCCGCCCGGCAGCTGGACACTGTGGGTCGCGTCGAACACGACCGGGCAGCCGGTCTCGCGCATGATCGCCAGACTGCGCATGTCGGAAACGAGATTGTTGTAGCCGAACGACACGCCGCGTTCGCACACCATGATCGTGTCTTCGTTGATCCCCGCCGCCTGTGCGGCATGGCGCGCCTTATCGACGACGTTCTTCATGTCGTGCGGCGCCATGAACTGCGCCTTCTTGATGTTCACCGGCTTGCCCGAGGCTGCGACGGCGTGGATGAAGTCGGTCTGGCGCGCGAGGAACGCGGGCGTCTGCAGGACATCGACGACCTCGGCGACGGGCGCGATCTGCGGGATGTCGTGGACGTCTGTCAGCACCGGTACGTCGAGCGCGGTCCTGACCTTCTCCAGTATACGGAGGCCCTCATCCAGGCCCGGCCCGCGAAAGCTCCGATCCGAGGAACGGTTGGCCTTGTCGAAGCTCGACTTGAAGATGAAATGCACGCCGAGCTGGTCGGTAATCGCCTTCAGGCGCTCCGCCGTGCGCAATTGCAGATCTTCGCTCTCGATCACGCAGGGACCCGCGATCAGAAAGAAGGGATGGTCGATGCCGACTTCGCGTCCGAGGAGTTGCATGGCGCTCATTTAGGTGAGCCCGTCGACAACCGCCACCGGTCGCCACTCACCAAGGCCGTACCTGTGCCCGAAATCCTCGGGGAACGGCTTGCCGGCGCTGACTCCGCCACTGACGAAGACGGCGTCGAAGCCCATGCGGGCAGCGCCGAGGATGTCGGTCTGGAGACCGTCTCCAACCGCCAGAACCGCGTCCCTCGCAGGCGCACCGGCCAATGTCATTGCGTGGCGGTAAATCGCGTCATGCGGCTTGCCGTACCAACAGACCCGACCACCCAGACTCTCATAAGCATCCGCGATCGCACCAGCGCAGGGCTCGGGCACGCCGCCGCGGACGACAAGGCGATCCGGATTGAGACAATGCATGGTGACGTCGCGGGCCGCCCAGCGCTCGAGGTCGGCGCGATATTGTTCGACGGCGGGACGCGCCTCCTCGAGGCCGGTGCAGGCGAGGTCGGTGAAATCACCACTCCCCGCGATTCGCACGCCACGACCTTCGAGGATCTCGCGATCCGCCGCGGTACCTACGAACCCGACGGGCGTGCCCAGCCTGAGCAAAGCCGCAATGCCCGCTTCGCCGCTGGTCGCGATGCCGTTCCATGCCTCACGCGGGAGGCCGATTCGCGCGAGCTGCAGCTCGACCGCCTCGGCGGTCCGCGGGGCGTTGGTGATCAGGATGACCGTTCGACCGTTGGCGACCCACTGCGTCAGCCGCTCGGCGGCGCACGGATAGAGCCGGACGCCATCGTGAACGACGCCCCAGATGTCGCACAGGATGAGCCGGTAGCGCTCGGGGAGCGCGTCCCAGAAGCTCATTCGAGCCCCGCTTCCGCGAGTGCCGCCTCAATTGGCGCGACGTCCTCGGGATTGTTGAGCTCGCGAAGGGCGAAGGGCGGAGTGGCGACTTCGACCACCGCGATCGGCATTCCGGCGACGAGGAAGCGCAATTGCTCGAGCCCTTCGAGCGTCTCGATCTCGGTCACGGGAGTCGAGACGTAGCGTTCGAGCGCTTCGGGCCGATAGGCATAGACTCCGACATGCAGCCGCACCGGCGACATTGCCGCATCCAGCGCGCCGGACGGCAGATGCGGGATCAGCCGCTTGGAGAAATAGAGCGCGTGATCCTCCGCATCGGTGACGACCGTGGTTCCACCAACCCGGCCAGCCGCCTCTTCGGCCTGGAGCGCCCGCACCTCTTCGCTCCGAAGCCGCATGGCCGGAGTCGCGACCAGCGAGTCGCGGTCGCTGTCCATCCGCGCGATCAGCGCTTCCACGAAGCCCGGCGGTGTCAGCAGCGCATCGCCCTGGAAGTTGATGACGAGGCCCGGATCGTGGAGCTGGCCGAGCGCTTCGGCACAGCGCTCGGTGCCGTTGCGACATTCGGGGGAAGTCATGATCACGCCAACTCCGAATCGCGTGCAAGCGTCGGCGATGCGCTCGTCGTCGGTGGTGACGAACACGCCATCGACTCCCGCCACACGCCGAGCCGCCTCGACGCTGCGTTGGATCAACGGCTTTGCGGTCCCGCCGGCGCCCTTCAGCTCGACCAGCGGCTTTCCTGGGTAGCGCGACGATTGGAACCGCGCTGGAATGAGGATGACCTTGCTCACCGCGCCGCCGGGCAGTCGTGGATGTGGAGCACGCCGACGGGCCGGTTTCCTTCGACCACGAACAAGGTCGTGATGCGATACTCGTCGAAGAGAGTCAGGGCCTCGTCGACGAGGGTGTCGGGCGCGATGGTCTTCGGATCGGTGGTCATGAACGCCGAGGCCGGATGATCGAGGCCCTGCTCGATGTGCCGCCGAAGGTCGCCGTCGGTGATGATCCCGACCAGCTCGCCATCACCGCCCGTCACTCCGACCACTCCGAGCCGCTTGGCGCTCATTTCGAGCACGGCGTCATGCATGCTGGTGCCTTGGCCCACGAGCGGCATGCTGTCGCCGGAGTGCATCAGCCGGCTGACGGGCTTCAGCCGTGCGCCGAGCGAACCGCCGGGATGAAGGCGCCCAAAGTCGGTCCGGGTGAAGCCCTTCTGGCGCATCACCGTCATCGCCAGCGCATCGCCAAGCGCGAGCGTCATGGTCGTCGACGTGGTCGGCGCAACCGCCTCCGGTCCGACCTCCGCCCAGCGAGGGAGAATGAGCGCTGCGGTCGCCGCCTCGGCCAGCATCGAGCCCGAATTGCCGGTGATCGCGATGATCGGGATTCCGACGCGGTTGAAATGGTCGATCACCGCCTCGAGCTCGGCCGTCTCGCCGCTTTGCGAGATGAGGATCGCGGCATCGCCCTTCGCGGCCATGCCGAGGTCGCCGTGGATCGCTTCGGCGAGATGGAGGAAGGTCGCGGTCGTGCCGGTCGACGCGAAGGTCGCCGCGATCTTGCGCCCGACATGGCCGGACTTGCCGAGCCCGCTGACGATCAGCTTGCCTTGGCAGCCGAGGATGAGCCCGACGGCCTGCTCGAACGCCTCGCCGAGGCTGTCGGCCAGCGCGTCGAGCGCGCGCGCTTCGTCGTGGAGCACGCTGCGGCCGAAATCGGTGACGTCGCCGGTCATGGCGCGGCCCTAGCCCACCGCCACGCCGGCTGTGAAGCTTGACGGCGATGATGCCAGCGGCTTGGGTTCGCGGCGATGGCCAAGAATCTGACCCGCTACATCCTGATCGCACTGGTGCTTGGGATCATCGCCGGCTGGACGATCAACTATGCGATCGACGATGGATCGGCAGCGGCCGACGCGCGTCTCAAGTCCATCGCCGAATATCTCAGCATCGTCACCGCCCTGTTCCTGCGGCTGATCAAGATGATCATCGCGCCGCTGGTCTTCTCGACGCTGGTCGCCGGGATTGCGCACATGGGCGACACTGCGGCGCTGGGGCGCATCGCCTTCCGCTCGATCGGCTGGTTCATCCTNGCCAGCCTGGTGTCGCTGACGCTGGGCCTGATCCTCGTCACCGCGCTCGACCCGGGAGTCGGCCTGAACCTGCCGATCCCGCCGGCAACTGCAGCGAGCGGGGTCGAAACCGCAGCGTTCAACCTCAAGGACTTCGTGTCGCACCTCGTGCCCGCCTCGATTTTCGACGCGATGGCCAACAACGAAATCCTGCCGATCGTGGTCTTCTCGCTGTTCTTCGGCATCGCGCTGATGGCGATCGGCGAACGCGGCAAGCCGATCGCCCACGGAGTCGAGGCGCTGGTCGGGGTGATGCTCCAGGTGACCAATTACGTGATGCGCTTCGCCCCGTTCGCGGTGTTTACCGCGGTCACCAGCGCGCTTGCGGAAAAAGGCCCGACGATCATCGCCACGCTCGGCAAGTTTGTGGGCAGTTTCTATCTCGGCCTCTCGGCCTCGCGGTCCTGTGGGCGCTGTTGATCGGAGTCTGCTTCGTCATTGTCGGGCCACGCACGCGCCACCTCGTCCGCTACATCCGCGATCCGGTCGTCCTCGCTTTCTCAACCGCCTCGTCGGAAGCCGCCTACCCGCGTACGCTCGAAGCGCTCGACCGGTTCGGAGTCCCACCGCGCATCGCGAGCTTCGTCCTGCCGCTGGGCTATTCGTTCAATCTCGACGGCTCGATGATGTACATGACCTTCGCGACGATCTTCATCGCGCAGGCCTACGGAATCCACCTTAGCCTCGCGCAGGAAATCACCATGCTGCTGGTGCTGATGGTGACNTCGAAGGGCATGGCGGGAGTGCCGCGCGCAAGCCTGGTCGTGATCGCCGCGATCATGCCGATGTTCCGGATCCCAGAGGCGGGGCTGCTGCTGATCCTCGCCGTCGACCACTTCCTCGACATGGGGCGCTCGGCGACGAACGTCGTCGGCAATGCGGTCGCCTCGAGCGTGGTGGCACGGTGGGAGGGTCAACTCGATCCGCCCGAAGCCGCCGAAATCGAACCGCTGCCGGCGCCTGCTCACCGTCCGCCGCCGCAGGCCGGCAGCGACCATTTCTAGGCCGGGCTAGCCGCGCTCGACCTTGACCGCTGAGCCTGCGCCGAACGGCTCGTCGATGCTCGGCGGCGGCTGAGTGAAGAATTTCGGGCCGCTTTCGGTCATGTGCCAGCAGTCCTCGATTCGCACCCCGAACTTGCCAGGAATGTAGAGGCCGGGCTCGTCCGAGAAGCACATGCCGGGAGCCAACGGCGTCGTTTCGCCGTGAACGAGATTGACCGGCTCATGGACTTCCATGCCGATGCCATGCCCGGTTCGGTGCGACAGGCCTGGTAGGCGGTAGCCCGGCCCGAAGCCCCAGCTCTCGTACGCCTTGCGTACCGCGTCATCGACCGCGCCAGCCGGCAGGCCGACTCTCGCCGTCTCGATCGCGATCTGTTGGCCGCGATGGACCTGGTCCCACAGCTTCCGCTGTTCGGTCGAAGGCATGCCGACGACGAAGGTCCGACTGATGTCGGCCTGATAGCCGTGGACCGAGCTTGTGCAGTCCATCAGCACGATGTCGCCCTGCTGCACCACGTGCGGCTTCTTGCTGCCGTGCGGATAGGCCGACGCCTCGCCGATCAGGATCAACCCGCCGTCATAGGCTGAGCCCGACTGCTTGTGCACCGCGGCGATCATCGCGTCGATGTCGGTCGGCGTCATGCCCACCCGGGTCTGCTCGCCGGCGTAACGCAGCGAGGCGAGCATGATGTCATTGGCCGCCTGCATCAGCGCGAGCTCGGCCGGCGACTTGATCATGCGCTGGGCGCGAACCACCGGGTTGGCGTTGACGATGGCAACGCCGGGAAGCTGCTGCTTCAACCGGTCCATGATCCAGAAGCGGTCGGTCTCCTCGAAGCCGATCGGCGCCGAAGCGGCTTTGCGCTCGCGGAGGAAGTCGGCGACGAGCTTCAGCGGCTCCTCGTCCTCGTTCCAGGTGCGGATTTCCGCCGGCACCTGGAGCATTTCGGCGATGCTCGGGCGTTCGAAGAACGGGGTGACGATGATCGGGTCACCAGAGGCCGGAATGACCACTGCGGTCAGCCGCTCGCTTCGCCACCATTGCACGCCGGTGTAATAATCGAGGCTCGGCCCGGACTCGACCAGCACCGCGCCCATGCCGCGACTACGCATCAGCTCCTGCGCCCGGCGCAGGCGCTGCATGCGC
>JGI24740J21852_10000503_pt1 | contig 16803 bp, 15 predicted proteins | sample KBSCornC6_FD_21852 | JGI IMG/M metagenome (IMG submission 21852) | reverse complement strand
TTTATTCCGTGCAAAATCGCTCAGCTCTTTCAGCTCCGGGTTGCTTACAGAACCTATGATCAGGTCCACCGCATCCAGGGTACGGTTACGGATAAGCGCTGGCACGCTGTTGGAGCGGGATTTACTATCGTATACAATTACATTCAGGTTAAAGCCCTGCAGCCGCAGGGTATCCAGGGCCAGCTGCGCACCCTCGTAAAAGTCAAGGCCGGGCAGCACATAGCGCGGCATGGTACGGCCAGAGGGGTCCATGGTAGCGGAAAACGCAGAATCCAGGTATAATGGCGCAAATAAAGCAATGTTATAGGAAGTTCTTTTTACTTCGCGGGCAAAGGCCGGCACATTGAACGGCGCTTTCCCTTCCTTAATGATCTTTTCTTCTTCCTTCTTTTTTTCCTCCGGTGTAGTTGGCTTGGTAGTAGTCATCGGTATATCCGTCGGACTACTGGTGCTTTTCTTAAACAGTGAGCAGGCCGACAGCAAAATAGCTAATGCGGTACCGGCTAACAGTTGTCTGGTAATGGTAGATAGGCTCATAGCGTTCTTAGAATTACAAAAATCATTCCCGCTAAAACGGGGAGTGGTTAGTAACCAGCGTTAACCGCTAACTACTAACCACTTACAACTTTTTATTCCCACTCAATAGTAGCGGGTGGTTTGGAACTGATATCGTACACAACGCGGTTGATACCTTTTACCCTGTTAATAATATCGTTGGACATTTTTGCCAGGAACTCGTAAGGCAGGTGCGCCCAATCGGCCGTCATACCATCGGTAGAGGTTACGGCGCGCAGGGCTACGGTAAATTCATAGGTCCTTTCATCGCCCATTACCCCTACACTCTGTACCGGCAGCAGGATAGTACCTGCCTGCCAAACTTTATCATACAGGTCTGCATCGCGCAGGCCTTCTATGTAAACAGCGTCGGCTTCCTGCAGCATGGCTACCTTGTCCGGGGTTATTTCCCCCAGTATGCGGATGGCCAGGCCGGGCCCCGGGAAGGGGTGGCGGCCCAGGAATAATTCACTGATGCCTATTTCGCGGCCTACCCGGCGCACTTCATCCTTGAACAGGAAGCGCAGGGGCTCTACCAGCGACATTTTCATTTTTTCCGGCAACCCGCCCACATTGTGGTGCGACTTGATGGTTACGGAAGGCCCGTTCACGGATACCGATTCTATTACATCCGGGTAAATGGTGCCCTGGCCCAGGAAAGAGATATCCGTGAGCTGGGTAGCCTCTTGCTGGAACACTTCAATGAACAGGCGGCCAATGATCTTACGTTTTTGTTCCGGGTCGGTAATACCTTTCAGCTCCCCGTAGAACATATCGCGGGCATTTATGCCTTTTACGTTCAGGCCCATGTGTTTATAGGAGTCCAGCACGGTCTCAAATTCATCTTTGCGCAGCAGGCCGTTATCCACAAACACGCAGAACAGGTTTTGCCCTATGGCTTTGTGGATCAGTTCTGCAGCTACCGTACTATCTACCCCGCCGCTCAGGGCCATCACCACTCTTTTATTCCCTACCTGCTCCCGGATGCGGTCAATGGTTTCGTGTACAAAGGCAGCGGGGGTCCAGTCCTGCTGGCATTTGCAGATGTGTACTATAAAGTTGCGCAGCAGCAGCTTACCTTCCAGGGAGTGGGTTACTTCCGGGTGGAACTGCAGGCCCAGCAGCGGGCAGCTGCCCTGGGGCTGGCTTTTGAAAGCCGCTACGGGTATATTTTCTGTGCGGGCTATGATCTCAAACCCTTCCGGCATGCGTACAATGGTATCGGAATGGCTCATCCATACCTGGCTTTTGCCGGATATATCATATAGTAAGGTCTCTTCTTTATTTTCATGTTCCATGAAAGCGCGGCCATATTCCCGGATGGAGCTTTTGGCTACTTCCCCGCCAAACACTTTGGCCATCAGCTGTGCGCCGTAACACACACCCAGCACGGGTACTTTGGCGGCCATAGCGGCAATATCCACTGTAGGGGCGCCCGGATCGTTCACGGAGAACGGGCTGCCGGATAAAATAATACCTTTAATGGAAGGATCCCACTGGATGGGCTGTAAGCAAGGCTTGATCTCACAGTAAACATTCAGCTCCCGGATGCTGCGCGCAATCAGCTGCGTGTATTGGGAACCAAAATCGAGAATAAGAATCTTTTCTGTCATGGTGGTGCAAAGATAACGGCCCAAATCCTAACGAACAATTGATAACTTCCTATAAGTTATTCAGGGCCGTTTATTAACTTCATGCAAACTACCCAACATGAAATCTAAACTTCATTTTCTGGCACTGTTAGCCATTATTCCCTTATGTGTATCCAGCTGCGATGTTACGGGCCAGAACCGCGTAAAAGGCAGCGGTAATGTTTCCAAAGAAGAACGCTCCGTGGGCGAATTTAAAACCCTGTCTGTAAAAGGCAGCATGAACGTGTATGTAACGCAGGGACCTGTAAAATCCGCTGTGATTGAGGCAGAGGATAATATTATCCCCTATATATTGCTGGAAAAGGAGGGCGATGAGCTGGTGGTGCGTACTAAGCCCCACACCTCCATTGATACCAAACGTGATATGAAGGTGTACCTGACCACACCGGATCTCTCCGACATCCGGCTGGCCGGCTCCGGCGATATAAAGCTGGAAAACAAGATCAGTAACCGGGATGCCATTGAGGTGAGTGTTACCGGCAGCGGTAATGTCAGTGGTGCGTTAAATGCCCCGCATATGAAAGGCAGTATTTCCGGCAGCGGGAATATGTCCCTTTCCGGCGAAACCAAAGAGCTGGAGATCGGTATTGCCGGCAGCGGCGATTTTAAGGGAGAGGACCTGATGGCGGAAACCGCCAATATTAATATTGCCGGCAGCGGCAATGCCAACGTGCATGCCAGTGTAACCCTGGACGCTAAAATAGCCGGTTCCGGTAACGTGTACTACAAGGGGAGCCCGCAGGTATCCTCTAAGGTAGTAGGTTCCGGATCTGTGATAAAGCACTAGCAGGTAACGGGTTGGTATAAACGAAATCCTTTTTCCTAAAGGATATTTTAACATTTCATTTATCATATTTTACCCACCTTCGCGGTTATTATAACAAACTTTTTCAAGTCCTTTAGCCTGGGTACTGTTGTAAACGTTCGCGTGTTACTCCAGTACCTGGCTGAGGCACAAGCTGTGAACCAGCTGCCCCGCCTTCGCCTGTAACCCGCTGCCTGAGCAGCAATGCGCTACAACACAATCACGTAACATATATTAAAATTTTATCTCTTACTGTGACACTTTATTTGTATGTTTACAGTTTGTAGTTTGAACTCCTTATTCCTGATATGGCGAAGCAAAAAATACTGATCATATATTATACACAAACCGGGCAGCTGAAACGTATTATTGACAGGGTGGTAACACCGCTGCAGCAGCAGGCGGATATTGTGTATGAGGAAATCATCCCGGTACAGCCGTTCACGTTTCCATGGGATAAGCAGACGTTCTACGATACCATGCCGGAAACGGTACTGGGCAGGCCCCGTGGCGTACAGCCGCTAAAAGTGAACCCGGACGAGCATTTTGACCTGGTGATACTGGCTTACCAGCCCTGGTTCCTTTCCCCCTCGCAGCCCACCGCCGCTTTCCTGCAAAGTGAAGGCGCCGCACGCTTGCTGAAAGGCAAAAAAGTGCTCACGCTCATTGGCGCACGTAACATGTGGCTGAATGCACAGGAAAAAGTAAAAACCTATTTACACCAGGCAGGCGCACAGCTGGTTGGCAATATTGCGTTGGTGGATACCTCCCCCAACCTGATCTCTGTTATGACCGTATTGCGCTGGCAGTTTAAAGGGGAAAAAGAAGCTACCCGGTTCTTACCACCCGCCGGGGTACAGGAAAAAGAAATACAGGCGGCCGACCGTTTTGCCGAACCCATTGCACAGGCTTTACAGCAGGGTAGCTGGGAACAGCTGCACCCACAGCTGCGGCAGCAGGATGCCGTTACCCTGAAACCCAACCTGGTGGTGCTGGAAGACAGGGGCATACGCGCTTTCCGCTACTGGTCAAACTTCATCAGCGCCAAAGGCGGGCCGGGAGCACCGGAACGGCAGGGGCGCGTAAGCATGTACCGCGGGCTGCTGCTGTTAGGCATATTTGTACTGACTCCTATCACTAAGATCTCTTCCATGATCACTTTACTGGTAAAACGTAACCAATTACTACAGGAAGTGGAATACTTTAAGGGCATTGACCTGCGTGCTGAAAAATAGATTTTACGGAGATAGTCATGTAGTTTTGTATTGAACAAGAAGGGGGAAATATCCATTTATAATTATATTTACGCGCTGAATACGGCATGGTTATGGGATGATCCATGTGTTTGTTCCGCATGCGCGGGCGGGTATTTTAAAAGAGCATTTTCAGATGAACGACGTATTTATTACAAGGCTATCCAAATTTTTACCCAACGAGCCGGTTGGAAATGATGAAATGGAAAGTATACTGGGTATGGTTGATGGAAAGCCATCCCGCGCCAGGTCCATGATCTTAGGAAATAATAAGATCAAGACGCGCTATTATTCTTTAGATAAAAACGGAAAAAGCACCCATACCAATGCAGAAATGACTGCCGCAGCAGTACAGGGGCTTTTTGATGATAAATTTCCCATAAGCCGCATGCAGCTGCTGGCTTGTGGCACTACCTCCCCGGACCAGCTGCTGCCCAACCATGCCGCTATGGTGCATGGTTTGCTGAAATGCCAGCCGGTAGAGCTGATTGCCGCCACCGGCGCCTGTGCAGCCGGCATGCAGGCATTTAAATACGCTTACATGTCCGTAAAATGTGGTAACACTGCTAACGGTGTAAGCACCGGTTCTGAAAAATTCTCGGCCTGGATGCTGGCCAAGAAATTTGAGCCGGAAACAGAGAACCTGAAACAGCTGAGCGAGAATCCGATCATTGCTTTTGAAAAAGACTTTCTGCGTTGGATGCTGTCTGACGGCGCCAGTGCAGCCCTTTTCCAGGATAAACCGAATGAGGATGGCCTTTCCCTGCGGGTAGACTGGGTGGAGATTGCCTCCTACGCCCATGAGTTGGATACCTGCATGTATGCCGGTGCTATAAAGGACAGCAACGGCGGTACCCAGGGTTGGATAGATATGACGCCGGACGAATGGGCGCAGCACAGCGTTTTTTCCTTTAAACAGGATACGCGCCTGCTGGGCAAGAACATTGTACCTTCCGGTGCAAAAATGTGGAAAGAGCTGGTAGAGCGTTATAATATTGATATAGAGAACGGGCTGGATTATTTTCTGCCCCACCTTTCCTCTGAATTTTTCCGTTTTAAGATAGATGAAGAGATCAGCCGTTTGGGCGTGCCCATTCCCCAGGAAAAATGGTTCACCAATCTTACCCGTGTAGGTAATGTAGGCACTGCCTCCCCTTACTTTATGCTGGAAGAGCTGATGAATACCGGCATGCTTAAAAAAGGTCAGAAGATTGTGATGATGGTACCGGAGAGTGCACGTTTTTCTTATGCTTACGCGCATTTGACCGTAGTGTAAAGCGGGAGTTGCCTCCTAAAACTGCTCCTATATGAAACAGAACGAAGTACCGCAGGACGGTGATAACCTGCACGAAGGCACTTTTAAACAATTGTTCTACGCAGTGAACGATGCCGGCGAATACAAACAGCCGGTAACCAGCGTAGGCTGGGAGCCAGAGAATGTAGCCATGGCACAGGCCTGGGAAGAGGTGCATGCTAAAGTGGAGAAAGCCCGTGAGCGCGTGCTGGCCGGTGAAATAAGCCCTATAGCCTATTACATGGAAAAAAATCTCATGGACCTGCCCCTGCTGGCCAGTTATGTGAGCAAATTTCAATGGCAGGTAAAACGCCACCTGCAGCCCCGGGTATTCAAAAATCTCAGCAGCACCATGCTGCAGCTGTATGCCGCCGCTTTCAAGATCACGGTGCAGGAATTACAACATATAAAATAGTTATTGCCTTATAGTACACGGTCCGCAGACCACGGCGGTTGACGTTGGTCTGTGGACCGTGCACAATTTCAGACATTATGAGCCAAGTTCAATTTAACCACGTGCAAACGGCACATTGTGAGAGTGGGGTCATATCCAACCTGTTCCGGCATTACGGTCTTACCATCAGTGAGCCGATGGCTTTTGGTATAGGCGCCGGCATTTTCTTTGGCCACCTGCCTTTTGTAAAAGTGAACGGCGTGCCCGGTACCACCTACCGTATATGGCCCGGCGCTATTTTTCAGCGGGTGTGCAGCCGGTTGGGCGTAAAAATGCAGTCGCAGAAATTTTCCAGCCCGGAAAAAGCTATGCAGGAGCTGGACCGTGTAATTGGCGAAGGAATCCCGGTGGGCGTATTGTCCAGCGTGTATTACCTGCCTTATTTTCCGCCGGCTTACCGTTTTCATTTTAACGCGCATAACCTGGTGATCTATGGAAAGAATGGCGATAACTACCGTGTAAGTGATCCTATTATGGATGTGGTAACGGAAATAGATCCTAAAAGCCTGGCAGAAGCCCGCTTTGCAAAAGGTTTCCCGGAGCCTAAGGGTAAAATGTACTACCCGGTGCAGGTGCCCTCCGGCGTTTCGCTGCAAAAGCCCATTCGCCAGGGCATTGAACAGGCTTGCCATTATATGTTAAAGATACCGGTACCCATGTTTGGTGTAAAAGGCATACGCTTTTTAGCCAAGCGGGTAAAACATTATCCTGAAAAGCTGGGCGACCGTAAAGCCACGCTGTACCTGGGTAATATAATACGGATGCAGGAAGAGATAGGTACCGGTGGCGCCGGCTTCCGTTTTATGTATGCCGCCTTTTTACAGGAAGCGTCGGACCTGCTGCAGCAGCCGGAGCTGGCCAAATTATCCCGGGAGCTAACCGGTATTGGCGACCTGTGGCGCAACTTTGCGTTTAATGCAGGCCGGGTTTGTAAAAGCCGTTCAGCCGATAATGTATCCTATGGTGAACTAAGTGAAATGCTGCTGCAATGCGCGGCAGCAGAGGAAGTGTTTTTTAAGAAGCTGTCTAAAGTGAAGATATAATGTGCTAATGTGCTGGTATGTATTCGTCAGCACATTAGCATATCGGCACATCATCTGATTTGAAAATGATTACTGTTAAAAACTTGCATAAAACCTACCCGGGAGCGTTGGAGCCGTCGTTGAGCGGCTTATCGTTCAGCTTTCCCAAAGGGAGGATAGCAGGTTTGCTGGGACCCAATGGCGCCGGTAAAACCACTACCATTTCCATCCTTTGCGGGCTGGTAAGGGCCGATAGCGGGGATGCGCAGATCTTTGACCTGCACCAGGATGCCCACCACCGGGAGGCCATTAAAAAAATAATCGGTATTGTGCCGCAGCAGATAGCCTTGTTCCCGCAGCTCAGCGCTTTGGAGAACCTGACTTATTTTGGTAACCTGTATGGACTGAAAGGTAAGCCCCTGCGCACTAAAATAGAGGATTACCTGCAGCGTTTCGGTCTGGAAAAGAACGGTAAAAAAGAAGTATACAAATTTTCCGGCGGTATGAAACGCCGTACCAATATTATTGCCGCCCTGCTGCACAATCCGCAGCTGCTGATCCTGGACGAGCCTACTGCCGGTGTAGATGTGCAGTCGCGCAATATGATCCTGCAATTTTTGCGGGAGTATAACCAGCAGCAGGGGGTAAGCATCTTATACACCTCGCACCTGCTGGAAGAGGCGCAAAGCCTGTGCGACGAAGTAGCTATCATTGACCAGGGCCGCCTGGTAATGCAGGGGCAACCATTACAACTGATACAACAGCACCCGGAATGCCGCAACCTGGAAGAAGTATTCCTGCATCATACCGGGGTGGCGATGAGAGACTAATACACTATGCTAAGATTACTGGCTACCATACGCAAAGAATGGCTGTTACTGATAAGGGACAGGGGAGGACTGGCATTGCTGTTTTTAATGCCGCTGATACTGATCACGGTAATGGCATTGATAGAAGATGCGCCCTTCCGCGACTACCAGGAGCTGAAGTTTGATGTGCTTACGGTAGATAATGATCATGGCAGGCTGGCCCGTTATATTAAAGAAGGGTTGGAGCACAGCGGGCAGTTTACATTGGTGGATTCACTGGATGGTAAGCCCGTTACACAGGAAGATGCCCTGCGTTTAGTGAATGCCGGTGACTATAAAATATGCATTCTTATTCCCAAAGGCGCTACCGCCGCTATTGTGAGCAATGCCAACCGTATTGTAAATGACCTTTCAAAACGTATGGGCTTACCCGCTGTGCAACCGGTAAAGAGCCGCAACGATTCTTTGAACGTGCTCATTTATTTTGATCCCGCTGCTAAAAAAGCCTTTAAGAGCGCCATTCACCAGGCGCTGGATAATTTTTTAACGCAGATAGAAACAGACCTGCTGCTGGAACGCATAAAGCTGCAGCTGCGCAGCAAAGAGGCGGATGCTGCTGATACCTTTGCCATACAGTTAAAAGCCGTGGGCCTGCAGGAGCAGGTAACCGGCCCTACCAAACAAATAAACATGGTATATAATTCTGTGCAGCACAATGTGCCGGCATGGAGCATTTTTGCCATGTTCTTCATTGTAATTCCCATTGCAGGTAACATGATAAGGGAGCGGGAAGATGGCAGCCTGCTGCGAATGAAGCTGATACCAGGTTCTTACCTGGCCCTGCTGGCAGGTAAAATGCTGTTCTTTGTAAGCATTTGCGTGGTGCAGTTTTACCTGATGACATTAGTAGGCATTTACTTAATGCCTGTATTGCATTTGCCCCGCTTAGTGCTGGGACACAGCTACCTGCCAGCGTTTGTAATGGCGCTGTGTATTTCACTGGCCGCTACTGCATACGGCATACTGGTTGGCACGCTGTTTAAAACGCCTAACCAGGCATTGAGCTTTGGCGCTATTTCTATTGTGATCCTCTCCGCCATAGGCGGCATTTGGGTGCCGTTGGAGGTAATGCCGCCGGCCATGCAGTTCATTGGGCATTTAACACCGCTGAACTGGGGGCTGGAAGCTATTAACGACCTGTACCTGCGTAATGGCGGTTTTCCGCAGATCATGGGTAATGCCGGCAAACTGATCGTATTGTGTTTGGCCATGTTATATCTGGCCGCGCGGGTAGAGAAGGGACGGATCAGCTGAGCGCAGGGGATTTATTTTCTAATCAATTGTAAAACTGTATTTTTACCGTTGTCCTGATGCAGTCGTGATATTGGGATATACCTACAACACTTATTATGGAAGATTTAAAACAAAAATTGAAAGTACAGATCATAGAGGCATTGAACCTGCAGGATACCAAACCTGAGGATATTGATGATAATGCGCCTTTGTTCGGAGAAGGCCTGGGGCTGGACAGCATTGATTCCCTGGAGCTGATGGTGCTGCTGGAAAGGCATTACCAGATAAAGGTAGAAGATCCGCGCGAAGGCCGGAAGATCTTGCAATCCGTACAATCCATGGCGGAATTTATTCAATCTAAACAACCGGCTTAAGCCAATACGGTAGCATGGCGGAACGTGTGTTTATAACAGGGATAGGAATGATCACCGCCATTGGTGATACCGTTACAGCAAACCTTGGCAGCCTCCGGCAGCAGCAAAGCGGCCTGGGATTTACCCGCTATATAGATACTATTTATAAAGAGGTATTACCGGTAGCAGAAGTAAAGCATAGTACGGAAGAATTGAGTACTATGGCCGGTGTACCCAACAGCCCGGAATATACACGCACCACCCTTTTAGGACTGTTAGCCATGCAGGAAGCCCTGCAACAGGCGGGCATCACGGACCTGCAGCAGGAACCTGCCGGTTTTATTAATGCCTCTACTGTAGGCGGTATGTGCGATACCGAAAAAGTTTATTTCGACATTATCAACCCTGAAAAAGAAGGGGATTTCCTGAAATATATTGATACGCTGGATTGTGCGGATTGTACACAGCGTATAGCCGATACAGTAGGCTTTACGGAATACATCACTACTGTTAGCACCGCCTGTTCTTCATCAGCCAACGCGCTCATGTACGGCGCCCGCCTCATTAAACAGGGAGTGCTGCGCCGGGTGATCTGTGGCGGTACAGAGGCGCTTACCCGTTTTACACTCAATGGTTTTAACTCACTCAAGAACGTGGATAAACGGCCCTGCCGCCCGTTTGACCAGCAACGTAATGGTTTAAACCTGGGCGAAGGCGCTGCCTACCTGGTGCTGGAAAGTGAAAGCCTGGTACGGGAAAACAACAGTGTTATCCTGGCAGAGCTAAGCGGGTATTGCAACAGCAATGAGGCCTTTCACCCAACATCGCCCTCACCGGAAGGGGATGGGGCTTATGCAGCTATGAAAAATGCGCTGGCCATGAGCGGCAGAAGCATGGCAGATGTTCAGTATGTAAATGTGCATGGTACGGCTACACTGAATAATGATGTATCTGAAGGTAAAGCGCTGGAACGCTTATTTGGTGCGCAGGTGCCGCCCTTCAGCTCTACCAAACCTTTTACCGGGCATACCCTGGCTGCAGCCGGCGCTATTGAAGCTATTTATGCCGTGCTGGCTATTCAGCACCAGGTAATATTTCCCAATCTTAACTACTCTGAAAAAATGGAGGAGCTGTCCATTGCACCGGAAACCCGGCTGCTGGAGCAAGTTCCCGTGAATACTGTTATTTCAAACTCATTTGGTTTTGGCGGCAACAATGCCTCCCTGGTGATCAGCAAATATGAAGGGTAAGTGTTACATACAAGGATTGGCGGCTATAACGCCCCAGCATACTTTTGAAGAAAATCTTTTTTCTCAGCCACTGGTGAGTACCGGCGCTAATGTATTTGCCGTAACGGAACCTGACTATAAAGTATTTATTCCTGCCAATAGCCTGCGGCGTATAAGCCGGCTGTTAAGAATGGGTTTAACCACTGCCCTGAAATGCATGCAGGACAGCGGTTTAAGCGTGCCGGACGCTATTGTTACCGGCACCGGTAAAGGCAGCTTACAGGATACAGAACGTTTTTTGAAAGACATTCGCCAGTATGAGGAGCGTGCGCTCAATCCAACTCCATTTATACAATCCACCTACAATGCAGTAAATGGTATGATAGCCGTGCAGCAGCAGGTTACTACCTATAACAATACTTTTGTGCATCGCGGTTTTTCTTATGAAAGTGCGCTGCTGGATAGTATGCTGTTGCTGGAAGAAGGCGCATCGCACACACTTACGGGCGCTTTTGATGAAATATCTGCAGAGCATTTTTATATTAAATCCCGTATTGGGCACTGGAAGAAAGAAATGGTGAACAGCGCAGAGCTGTATAACCATCTGTCGCCGGGTACTATCTCCGGTGAGGGCGCTGTTTTTTTTACCTTAACGGCCGCACCCACTGCCCAAAGCTATGCGCGGGTGGCAGGTTTAAAAATGTTATACAAGCCTTCGCTTACCGCTTTAACAACAGGGCTGGCGAACTTTTTAGGCCAGCACGAATTATCTGCAAAAGATATAGACCTGGTTATTACCGGGCGCAATGGGGATAGTAATTTTGAGCACTACTACCGGCAACTGGACCTGAGCTTGCCGCAAGTGGGCCAGCTGCCTTTTAAACATTTGTGCGGGGAGTATGAAACGGCCGGCGCCTTTGCAATGTGGCTGGGCGCACATATGCTGAAAGCGCAGCAGGTACCACAGCAATGGTTTCCCATGGTGCCACAGTTCCCTGCCACTCTTAACCGCATTTTAATTTACAATCATTTCTTTGGCGAGCAGCACACCTTCATATTGTTGGAGCGTACCGCAGCTCCTGCCGTATAAACTGTTCCAGCGCTTCTTTGGAAGGCAGCCTTACCTGGTATTGTTTTACAAATAAAGTTTGATCCATACCGGCCGTGGCATACTGTACCAATGTTTCATTCTTATTGGTTACCATTAAAATGCCAATGGGTGGGTTATCATCTTTTTCCATTACTTCCGCTTTGTAATAATTCAGGTAAGTGTTCAGCTGGCCCGCATTCACATGATTGAATGCATCTACCTTCAGCTCCACCAGCACATGGCATTTTAAAATGCGGTGATAAAATACCAGGTCAATAAAGAAATGTTCATCGCCAATGAGTATACGTTTTTGCCTTGCTTCCAGGCAAAAGCCAGGCCCCATTTCCAATAGAAAATCCTGTAAGTTGCCCAGCAGCGCGGCTTCCAGGTCGCTTTCTACTACCAGCGCTTTTTGCGGCAGGTCCAGGAATTCAAAAGTGTACATGTTTTTAATAAAGTCAGCCGGATCTATAGGAATATCTGCATCATGAATAAACTGCTGCAGCTTGTCTTTATTCTTTGAAAGACCCATGCGTTCAAAATAAAGGCTGTTGATCTGCCTTTTTAATTCGCGCACGCTCCAGTTACCTTTAATGGTTTCCAGCTCATAGAAAGCGCGTTGCAGCGGATCGGAAATGGTTAAAAGGAGCGTAATGTGTGTAAAGGAAAGTTTACTGAGCAGCTTATCCGCAGGCAGGTGTAAAGGGGGCTGCTTCAATTCCTCAATCACTGATTGAGGAATTGTAATTGATTGATTTTTAGTGGATAGCAATTCGTCAGTCACCGACTGACCAATCTTAAAACCCGGATCTTTTGTTAACCTTAATTCATCTGCCACGGTTTGACGGATCTGCGGATAGTACTTATAAAACTGGCGGAATAATTTGAGATTAGTTACAGAAATTTTTAGCTTGGGCAATGACTTTGCAATGTTCTCCAGCAGCTTTTCTCCATACTTTGCCCGGTCATCCCCCTGCTGCTCATACTCTACAATATAATACCCAATTAGCCAGTTGCGTATGGTTAATAAACGATTCACTGCTTTTGCAGCGCTTTCCTGTAAATGTTGATGCGTGTTTTCAATACTGTGCAACAAAAGATTAAAATTCATAAGATATGATTTTGGTGTAGCAATAACTTTTTCAAAGATCATAAGCATGGGGAGAATGTACACCGGCGGTATAACAAACAATTAGTTAGTAATTGGTTCAAATGTAAGGGGGTAGGAGCGTACTAACAACAGGCAAAATGAGAAATGTAGGATCATAAAAAAGCGTAAATACAGCAATAATGAATTACTGTATTTACGCTTTTGCGGATAGCCGTTTACTTTATACGGTACACCGGGTACCGCAGATATCCCGGTTCTGCATACTGCGAATGATTGTATACAAAATCCAGCTGTGCACTGGCGTCGTGGGCAAAAGCAGTATCGGTTGCTTTACGTTTTTCCAGTTCTGCTTTTACTTCCGGGTGCCGGCGTAAATATTCCGCAGCAGTATCCTCAAACACATAGCTGGAATATCCTTCTTTGGGCGCCAGTATGGCGTCAAAGAAATTCCATGCAAAGAAGGAATCGCCACCGGTAGGTTCCAGGGTTTCTACTAAATAACGGTTGGCATTTTGGTTTAGGGGAATGTAGTAATCACCCTTAAGGAAAGCGATCTTTTCCTGTGTGGCAGCCACTTTAACCTGGCTATGCAGGTAATGTTTTTCATAGGGCCTGGCAGCTGTTTTATAATCGGTGATATGATATGCTTCTACCGTGATGGCAGTATCGTGGGCCAGGCGCTGCATCTGTACATTACTATTCTTTAACAGGTCTATCACGGTCCACCAGCCCTGCGGAATAATATACGCTGCGGGCTTTTGCACAAAACTACCCGGCTCCGCCACATTGTAAAAAGGGATCTGCCGCTCGTAGGGTTTACTGCGATCATAGTACAGGCGCGGCAAACCGGAGACCTCGCTGGGTTTGTGGCCTGCTGCATATCCCTTAAATGTAATGGTGCTATGCTGGCTCATATCTGTTTTCCATTCCAGCGGAAAATTGGTTTGCGTTTTTACGGTTTGTTTGGTTTGGTCGCGGATCGATTTTATGGCAGCGCTATGCTCGCTTACAAATTGTATGAAACATTCCATCAGCTCATAGGTAGCTTTTACCCGCTGGGGGTAAGGTTTTAGCATATGCGTTTCCGGTATAAAACCAAACGTATGGAACAGGGCAACGTAACCGCTGGAGTAACGGGGGCCGTCGAAATATTGCGTCCAGCCGCTGTCAGGCGTTTCCCCAAAATGGTTTACGTAGGGGATCAGGTCATATCCCCGGGCCTTCATGAGCTTATACAGGCCGGGTTCAAATTCTTTATCCAGGTAATCGCCCATTACGCCGCCCAGCTTATTATGCTGGGTACTTAGCAGGGTTACCACATGCTGGTAGTCGGCGCCGTTGCTGACGTGGTTATCAACAAACACATCCGGGTCTGTAAGCTGGTAGATCTGCTGAAAGGAGCGGGCATTTTTAGAATCGGCCTTAATAAAATCCCGGTTCAGGTCCAGGTTTTGGGCATTGCCGCGGGATCCAAAAGCATCCGGCCCGTTCTGGTCTACCCGGAAATCCGGGCTGCGGTTCAGGGCGCCCCCAATGTTGTATACGGGTATTACAGCCAGCACCACATTATCCGGCAGGTGCTTTTTACCCAGGGCCAGGTCGCGCAGCAGCAGCATGCTGGCGTCAATACCATCCGGCTCACCAGGGTGTATACCATTGTTAATGAGTATGATACGCTTATTTTGCCGGTGCAGCTGACTAAAGTCAAAATTACCCTGACCGGAGAAAATGGCCAGGTGCAGCGGGTAACCGGCATCGGTAAGTCCCATTTCCAGCAGCTTGATCTGCGGAAAACGCTGGTCCAGCTGGCGGTAATAATTTATACATTCTGTATAGGTAGCGGTTTCCCGGCCCTGGGTACGTTCAAAGCGGGTGGTCAGGTCCTGGGCAAAGGTATGCAAGGGTAGTAGCCAGCTGCAAGCGGCAGCTATCAACAGTTTTCTCATCAGTCAGATTTAGATTTCAGGGAGGTTAAAATAATGATTTATCCAGATAACCTGTATACATAGCAGGGGCGGGCGGACGGTAAAAATGTTGACTGGCAGGAAGTTAACCCAAATTGAGCTGATGGCCGGGAGAGAGGCTGAACGCCAGGGTGGCGTGGAATGACGGTAGTAGCAAAAACAAAAAGCCCTTCCTGTTTACAGGAAGAGCCATGTATAAGAAATAAGTTGTTTGCCTATTGAATTAAGCCAGGACGTTCACCTTCTTAGCCAGCTTGCTCTTCAGGTTAGAAGCCTTGTTCTTATGGATCACGTTACGTTTAGCCAGCTTATCAATCATAGCGGCAACTGCTGACAGGTCCTTCTCAGCGGCTGCTTTATCGGTCAGCGCTTTCAAATCACGGATGGCGTTACGAGTGGTTTTACCGTAGTAACGGTTCCGCTCATTGCGCTTTCTGCTCTGACGTACGTCTTTTTTCGTTGCTTTATGGTTTGCCATTGTTTAATTTTCAGTTTCAGGAGGGCAAAGGTACGGATATTCTTTTTTCAAAACAAAAAATTAATGTACCGTTTCTGCCGGGACACAAATCTACAAAATATATGGGGTTCGGCGCATCCGGGGCAGCCTGTTTATGTACTACTTTATCCGCATATTTATTCATTATTTTACTACCGCTTTAACAAAAAACAAGCGATATTTGCAATCCAATATTATAATGGGTATCAAATTTCAACAGAACAAGTAATTTGAACCGAAGACCAAGCAAAACTCGTTGTAAATGAAGGACTTCTCATTTGTCACTAACTCGCACCCTGCTTACATTGAATCATTATACCAGGATTACCGTAAAGATCCTCAGGCTGTTGATCCTGAATGGGCTAAATTTTTTGAAGGATTTGATTTCGCGGTATCTACTCAAAATGGTAAAGCAGGAACAGCAACAGTGGCGGCAGGAAGTAGTGCTGCACCCGTATCCGGCGATCAGCTTACCAAAGAGCTGAGCGTATACAGGCTTATACAGGCCTACCGCAAAAAAGGACACCTGATCTCTAAAACCAATCCCATCCGCGAAAGAAAGAACCGCCAGGCCAACCTGGAGATCTCTTTCTTTGGTTTGAGCGATGCGGACCTGAAAAGCGAATTTTTTGCCGGCCAGGTAATAGGGCTGGGCAAAACTTCCCTGGAAAACATTGTTAACAGGCTGAAACAGGTATATGCCGGTCCCGTGGGATTGGAATTTACCTATATTAACGACGCCAAGAAGGTAGAATGGCTGCAGCGCGAAATGGAGAACACCATGCACCAGCCCATGCCGCTGGAAAAGAAAAAGCGCGTGCTGCAAAAGCTGAACCAGGGCGTAATTTTCGAAAAATTCCTGCATACCAAATATATAGGTCAGAAGCGCTTTTCGCTGGAAGGTGGTGAAAACACCATTACCGCGCTGGATGCCATGATCAATACCGCCTCTGAGCTGGGCGTGCAGGAAGCCGTGATAGGCATGGCGCACCGTGGCCGCTTAAACGTATTAGCTAACATCCTGGGCAAAACCTACGAGCAGATCTTCACGGAATTTGAAGGCCTCTCTACCCCGGACCTTACTATGGGTAGCGGAGACGTGAAGTACCACCTGGGTTTTCGCTCTATGATAGATACGCCTGCGGGCAAACAGATCAACCTGCAGCTGCTGCCAAACCCCTCCCACCTGGAGGTGGTAGACCCCCTGGTAACCGGCTTTGCACGCAGTAAGGCAGATGTGATCTATAACAGTGATTACGATAAGATATTCCCGATACTGATCCATGGCGATGCGGCTGTAGCCGGCCAGGGTGTGGTATATGAGCTGGTGCAGATGAGCAACCTGAAAGGTTATTACACCGGTGGCACCATGCATTTTGTGATCAATAACCAGATTGGTTTTACCACTGATTTTGATGATGCC
>JGI24740J21852_10000494_pt1 | contig 16930 bp, 18 predicted proteins | sample KBSCornC6_FD_21852 | JGI IMG/M metagenome (IMG submission 21852) | reverse complement strand
AGAGCGGTTTATAACAGATCGCTCAACCGGGCCAACCAGTTAAAAAAAATTGAACAGAAGACAGCCGGTTTACCCATAGAGGACAACAGCCTGACGCCAGAGCAAATCAGGAAGGAACTGGATTGGCGGGAAGGTTTTGGCAGCCGACTCGAAAAGGCGCTTGAATTTGTTCCACCCCTTTCCCGCCGCGTCTTTGAGCTGACTTACCTCGAAGAAAAAAGCCGGAACCAAATCGCGGAAACCATGGGTACCAGTCCCCATACGGTAAAAAACCAACTTTTGAGGGCAATGAAAATTCTCCGGGAAAAATTGAAAAACTTCCAGTATGAGTAGTACACCGCTGCTAAAAAATTTGTTTGTACAATGATGAATTTCGATGAACTCCATATCCACAGCTTGCTGGTCGAAAAAGCGAGAGGGTCACTCAGCCCGGAAATGGATGCATTTTTGTCGCAGCTGATCGAAGACGATGCCGGTATCAGGCAGCAATGGCTGGATATTAACCAGGCGCTCCAGCTTGATGATCCGGCCACCATGCAACGGGCCGGGTCGATTGAATGGAAAAGCGCGGAGGAGCTCATGCAACGCAAGACGCCGACGAAGCGGCGGATATGGGTACCATTCATTCGTTTAGCCGCAGCTGCTGCGGTGCTCACAGGCGTCGCCTTTGGCATTTATTTCTGGAACCGCAAAGGGCCACAACCCACGCCGTCGGCAAGCGTCAACGAGGTTGTAGCGCTGAGCGCGGCCAGGCAGCAAGTTAAGCTAAGGTTAGCAAACGGGCAGACCATCAACCTCTCCCGGCCTGGTGACTCAGTGGTGGCAGGCAGCGCCTTTTTGCATAACACAGGCAAACTGCTGTCCTACTCCATACAAAATCAATCAGCCGCTGAGCTTAGCGGCATCAACAGCCTTACGGTTCCTATTGGTAAAGACTACCATTTAACTTTGTCGGATGGCACGGAGGTGTGGTTAAATTCAGCTACCCGCATAGATTTCAGCTTTGTTTTTCAAAAAAAGATACGGGAAATCTCTATCACCGGTGAAGCGTATCTTAAGGTCTCCAGGGATCCGGCCCGGCCTTTTATTGTCCACACACCCAGGGGATCGGTGCAGGTGCTTGGAACCTCGTTTAACATCAACAGTTACGATTCCTCATTAATGAATGTGGCCCTGATGGAGGGATCTGTGAAGTTTAGGTATCTCAATGACAGTGTAACCATCAAGCCAGGTATGCAGGCCACCGCAAGTGAGGGCAGACATATAAAAATCAGTTCATTTGACGAGGACGAGGTGTTGGGATGGTTAAATGGTATGTATTATTTTACCGACGTCCCCCTGGAAGATATTATAAAAGTGATGCCACGCTGGTATGGCATACACGTCGTCATCGATAACAAACGACTCAACCGCCAGATGTTCACAGGCGGGATGGACAGAAATAAGCCCTTGTCAGTTTTTTTGGATAATTTAAAACGCATGATCGACATTGACTATTACATCGACGATGACGGTGTGTTGCACTTCAAATGACGGTATATGTCTATTAAAGAGCCAATAAATATTAGTTGATTATTGTACATCTATTGGTGGCAGGTCGCAAAGAAAAGGTCGCATTGATAAAGCTGCAGCGAAACTGTAAAAATCTTTCTTTCAGTCACCAACCTTTGCGCTTGATTTTACCAAACGTCATTAAAATATGCAATACCCCTATGATAAAACAACAACAAATTTAAAAAGTGATTGACGGGATTTGTTTCCCTCAAGTAATCGTTGTGTTTTCAATAATTTTCACCAATAGATTCAAATCACGGGGCCGTTCTCTAACGGCCTTTCTTTATATTGCTTATCTCACAATGCTGGACGCCCTGTGCCAAGGTTTTCATTCACGACCATGTTAAAAATTTAATGATGATTTTTTGTATTGATAATTGTGGTATCAAAAACGCATAACCCGTTCATGCTACAACAATGCTACAAGGAATAACTGTTGCCCGCCTGCGGTGCATTCGTTCCGCTTTCCGTCTAATCACTTCAAATGCTTTCTTCTAAAAGAATCACGTTAATAGTGCAATTTGCTAACATCTTTACCGGCCCTATCCCCAACCTACAACGAATATGTCATTTTACGACTACTGCTTGGCAGCGAATCCCAGACCGGATAGTTTTGGTACAATTTCACCTGGCCCAAAAACGTACCTGTATGAAACATCAGCATTATTCAAGCGCCAATCAACTTGAATTGCTCCGCAATCCACAGACAAGGCTCATTGCATTCGATGGGATATACAGGCGCTATAATAAAAGTTTGTGGATGACTGCCTATAAATTATTACAGGATAATCACGGCGCAGAAGATCTCGTTCAATCCGTTTTCGAAAAATTCCTTCAGCTTCGCACCTATGACGGTATAGAAAATATTGAAGCGTATCTCAGACAAATGTGCAAAACGATGTGTGTTAATCTCTACAGAAAAGGGCCAACCAAAAGCTTTGTCTCAACAGATTATATCCAGGAACGTATCTGCGAAGAGGACAGGTTCCAAAAATTTAGCAACCTGCATGAAATCTTTATCTATTGCAAGTCATTGTCGGTGCAACAAAGGCGCGCCTTTGAACTTGTCTATTTACAGGGACAGGATTTGAAGACGGCTGCCAGGATAATGGATATCGCCATGCCAACAGTCAAAATGCATGTCAGCCACGCAAAGAAATTTATCCGCAAAACTTTTTTCCCTCCCCGCTGATCCCATTTTGATTACCTCAACCTAATTGGCTATACCATCCAGCTACATTACGTCCCCTTTCCATTTTCTACTTTCCCCTGCCTGCATAACCCTGTTTTTTGCATTAAAATCGCTAACTTACCTGCTCTTTTAAGACCCGTTTATCACGCTCATTTATTTGAATCTATTGGTATCTCTTCGTTTTGAACAACCGTCCCATGAACAAGGAATTTGACAGCGATGAATTTCTTATTCTCCTACTCAAACGAATGGAGGGTGCTGCTTCGCCATCGGACATATCCTACATCGAATACTGCCTGGCAACAGAGCCGCTGGCACGCGAAGTTGAAACAGACGCCACAGAAGTATTTTCCGATGCCACTGTAAGAAAAAATTTCCTGCTAAGGGATGAAGAACAAAATCTACAAAAAATCTATGCATCCCTAAGAAAAAAACGACACAGAAAAAACCTGCTGTATAGCGGCACCGGTACCTCTCTGCTGACTGTTATGGTAATACTGTTTTACTTCCTACGACCCGGGCATATCCCCACCAGCAATATCAAAGACGGTCCTGTCCTTGAATTAAGTGATGGTAAAACGATCAGCCTTGACAATGCCTCTCCGCGAAAAACCACGAACGATTCGGCGATCTTATTACAAAGCCATGCGCAATTGACCATCAATCTACCTAACAAATATGATGGTGGAAGCGGCTACAATGCACTAAAGGTACCTAAGGGATTTATTTATACTGTAACCTTGTCAGACGGCACCGTCGTTCACCTTAACGCAGACAGTCAACTGAAATTTCCTTTCCGTTTCCAAAAGCACCAACGTGAAGTTTATATGGATGGCGAAGCTTTTTTTGAAGTCAGTAAGGATGCCAGCAGGCCATTTATAGTTCATGCTCCAAAAGCAGATGTTCATGTCCTCGGAACTGAGTTCAATCTCAATACCTATAAAGGTCTATTTGCCCTGGCGTTGATGTCAGGTTCAGTAACGGTCATGCATGATGACAAACAAACCACACTAAAATCGGGTTATCAGGCCTCTCTCCATCAAGGGCAGCAAACGCTATCGGTGGAACACTTTGACGGGAACAACCTCATAAAGTGGACGAATGGTAGATATATTTTTAATGATACTCCTCTCGAGCAAATACTTGATGTGGTCAACAGGTGGTATAAGTACCCGGTCGTATATGATGAACCGGAAATGGCAAAAGCTACCTACACTGGCGTAATAAGAAAGGATGACCCGATTTCATTTTTTCTTAAAAATATTGAAGGCAGTGGTCATGCCGCCATTTACCTTACCGGGGATAGCATCATCCATGTAAAACGGAACCCACGATTTAAGCCCCTAACTGATCCCTCTTACAAATAATAAAAATAAATATTCCACTTTGATACATCCTTTTTGATATCAAAAAGCGTCTTGTTTGTATGCATACCTGGTTCAAGAATTAATTTTAAATACCACTTAATCATACGCGTTATACCCTGGCACCCGAAGACCGCTGCCAGCAGAAGGCTTCATGTCCTGACCTCTAAAGGCGCATCCTAAAATGACATACCCATGCAACAGTCGCTACAACGTAAATATAACCCGGTTAAGCCGATGGCTCCGACTGTTGTTGAAGACATCTTTGTGAGATTGAAACACCTCTCACTTCATGCCAGGGATCTGGTCGCACAGCAGCAGCGCTGGTCTATGCCGGTATTTTACATGTCTATCCGGGACACGCTCCTGTCCCCCACGCTACAGCTGACAATGATGGGTTCATTTGCCCAGGTGATGGATGATTATTCCAGGTACCTGCATGAGCGCCGCCATCAACTTATCCTTGCATTAAACCTTCAGCAACAGGCAACGCAGGAAGACAGGTCGATCATTCAATGGCTGGCAATGCTTTCGCCCAGGGAACGAAAGGAGCGCATATGGGATTATTTCCTACTCCTCCTGAACAGCAAGCAGGCGGCGTTGTGGACGGGAAAGGAAAAAGCAGACTGTATGTTTCTTTGTAAGCATCTTTCACATCTTGCCTATACGTTACACGTATGGTACTATGAATCTTTAATCAATTGCAGTGCGCACCTTAAAGCGCTTATTCCGGATTTGTTGACTGACATTGAAGACCTGGTGATAACCTTTATGCGGGATCATCTTTTCAAAATAATCTCCGAGCTTAACGACCTGGTTGCTGAAGTGACTGAGGATTATGATCCTCCCCTACAGGAGGAATGCCAGGAAACCGGCCGTGTAATCGAGGCCATGATCTCAAAACTTTATCCATTCAACGAAGCATATACATCCAGGGATAAAGGCTCATTAGCTAAATAACGGATACAATCCCTTTAAGCTTTTGATTGATGACCTGAAAGGCTTTACTGACTATCGAAGTGTACAAAAAACTATAAAAATGAATGCTGAGCTGCTAAAATTTAAACTCCTTCAACTCAAAACATTCACCAGTAGTTTTCCGCTGAAAGGAAACATATCCTCCGCTCTTTTGTATACAAGGACCCTTCCCTGGCACAAAGGAACAGCAGATATACTACCTGTTAATCCCCTATTTATTCACTATTCCAAATATCTCCACAATGCCATATCATCCACCTATTTCCTGCAACCGTACCTGGAAGTTGCGATAATGGATGTGGCAGGATTTGACATGCAGAAACCAGGCATCAGGGAGTATTTCAACGATATCGAAGTGTTTCTGGGAGGATATGAAAGCAAAAGCTGCCGCCAGCAATTAACCGCCTTTATTGACTTCATGGCTGACATCAATTTTCCGGGTGAACGGTGTGGACAATGGAGCTTATCCAGACGAAGCTTTTGTTATATCGGTTATCAGTTAACCAGCATTTTGATCTCTATACACGAAATGAAATTTGAATTATTTGATTACTAAAATTCCTTTTCTATGCAACAACCTAATGTAACACCACAACTCAACTTATGGAGAGACTTCATAAGCAGTTTTACCCTGTCGACCGGCATTCGCCTGTTATATGAACATCTTAGTATCGTTATTGGCAGTGACCTGGTGGTATGGGACAAAGAGAAACGATCTCATTTTGTCGATGTTACAAACGTCATGACCCTCGCCATGATGGCTATGTATCACCTGTACCAACCCCTATGTGACGCAAACGCTGCCGGCGCTCCGTTAAAGGAGGGACCCGAAGGTTTAAAAGAACATTGCCGGAACCTGCAGGGATTAAACCAGGCTTTTGGACAGGAAGAACTGGGGGAACTCCTGGATGAATATATCCATTTGTTCATGGAAGGTTTTGAGAACTATTCTGAGCAATCCAAGCTTTTCATTGAGGACAGCAAACATAATATACTTTATCATACCGTTGAGCAGCAGGAAGTGCTTTTCACCGTAAAACAGTTCTGCAATATGTTCAGGGCCGTGATTCAAATCGACCTGGCACTCCTTCCTCAGGACTAATCTTGCTCACTTTAAAGATTTAAATGATGACACTCAAAAAGGACCTCTCCTATCAAATCAGGCGTTGGCAGGATTTTATTTCCTGTTTTAATCAAAACGACGCTATGGAATTTTTGTATTGGCATTCAGAAACTGTCATAAGTAGTGACAGAATAGCCTGGACAAGGAATAACAGATGTTACTTTATTACGCTTCAAAAACATATCATCCTGGCAGTCATAGGCATGTACCAGCTTTTTCCACACCTCAAAGACGCCGTTGATGCCGACAGGCAAATGGATCAACTTGATGATGCGTTAGAGATACATAAAAAAAATATTACCAGCCTAAATCAATTCACGGGTAAAAGCGGACTTGAAAATTGGTTTTCCGGTGCCAAACGACAGCTGTTGGACAGGTTTTGGAAACAGGGGGTCCAAGACAAAGAATATGATGAGGCGGCTAAACGGTTTTTCGATAATGAAGACAAAAAAATCCAGTTAGACATTCCGCCAGGTGACCTGGATAGCGGAGAGGTGCTCTTTTCGGCAAAACAGGTGTTTGCGTTGTTATTGGACATTATAGACTTTGGCGAGGTTCTGTTTGAACAGGAAGAGTAAACAATTTTCCACCAATCACCCGAAATCGTTATGACCCAGCACGCAATTGAGAGACTTTACGCTCTACTGCAAATATTTGAACGCCACCAACTCCTCATGTTTACCAGGAGAGTAAGGGATATGGTGCTTACCAATGATATGACATCACAGTGGAGCGCACGGGAGCGTTGCGAGTTCGTATGGTTTATTACTGACATAGAGGATTTGCTTAATGCACTCTATTATTGCCAGGCGCTTATAAGGAGTTATAACGGGCGCGACAAAATTGAAGCCGGGACAGTGGAACAAAAATTTCATCTGGTCAATATTGCTATATTCCTGGAAACGCATGAGTATGATTTACACACCTATTTATCACAGGAGGTTAAACCAAAAACAGACATCATTATTCGATGCGAAGAAGGGTCGCCAATTGACCTAACTTATACTGAAACAAAGTTATTCATTACTACCCTTTGGTATTTGTTTGAGCTTGCATTTACCCTTGGAGAAGCTATGCCTGTTAGCGAATATGAAAAGGCGAAACTGGAGGAAGCAGAAAACAAGAAAACTGCAGGGACAGCACTCCATTAAAGATAGTAAGTATGAAAGTCCAGCGCGAAGTATTGATTATTCATAAGGATTACCAGGAGTGTTGCGCTTTGCAGCAAGCGTTAAAGGAGATAGAGACTGCCTCCATATTCACCAACTCCATTACAGGTACTAAAAAAATAATCGCAGCCAACTATTTCCATTTTTATATCATAAAGATTGTAGTCCGGTTCCATATTCTACTGCATTTTATAAAAAAGATTTCCCGTCAATCAAGGCCATGTTATATACTGCTGGTTGACCTGAACGGTTTGCGTAAAAACGAAATGTGTCAATTATACGGGGCCGGACTTCACTTTAGGCTTACCGATGATGCGAGTGCAAAAGAACTTGTCGAAAGAATCAAACGGCTGAAAGGAGATTTTACTACTTATTATCACCCCAGTCACCAGTCAATACGTATGGGAGAATTTGAGTTGCAGGGCAACATATTGACGCATATACCTTCGGACTTACCTTTTTACATCTCTCTAAGACAGCGTGAAGTGTTAGTATTCTTATTTAACGAAGCCAACAGTATCGTAACGACCGAAAGACTTTTATACAGTCTTTGGGGTAAGGCAGATGTAAAGACTAAGCGCAGCATGGATGTCCTTATTTATAAACTCAGAAGGATCCTAAAAAACGATTCTTCCATTACGCTTGAAACAATGTTCAAAAAAGGTCTCATGCTAAAAGTGATGATATAATTCCAAACCATCTTTAAATCGCTGCATATGGAAAACACCGCACAACAATTACCGGAACCGGTTTTAAAACAAATCTATAAACTGCTGTTAATCCAGGCTAAAAAATTTAAGCAAAGAGTGGGCGAAGAATGCTGCATAAGCCTGCCTACCTATTACAGGATTGTTCATGACAAAAGGCACTTAAGCAGAGCAGAACGTGATAAAATTTTTTCCATTCTTGAAGAAATGATGAGCGAAATGAAAAATGAAATTGACCAAATCAAAGTTCAAGTCTGTACAACAAATTTATGCACCATTTTCCAGGAAAACCATTTTAAATCACACTATCCGGGGCGTGAATCGATGTCAGCGCAATAACCAGTAATCAAAATTAAATGGAAAGATTTCAAAAAATAGAATCAGAACGTTTTTTCAGGGAAGCACACCGGTTACTGTCCACCATATTCCCAAGGTACAGGGAGATAGTGCTTGATCATAACCGCTGTCACAGAACTACTTATTACAGGATGCCAAAAGGCTCTTGTTTGCCGGACGTCGCCACCCGGGATAAAATTATTGTTGGTTTAAGGAAACTAATCAATGAGCTGACAGAATTTATAGAGACTTATCAACACATAGAAGAGTGAATAAAAATATTCGTGATTGGGTGTGTAGGTGCCCGTGCAGTTCAAAGGTCGCTTCACGAATCGGGCCCGGGACCTACGCTGTTGTTTCATTTCTTAGGTTTGAAGGCTCCTTTCCAGGAGCCTTTTTCCATCCTGCTACTCCTTATCCGGTTTGACGAAAAGCAGTTTAGAGAGTTCTTTGTCATTTTTGATGCGGTGAATTTCGGCCTGTACCAGGTCATATACATCATTTTTAATCTGTATGTAATTATTTTGGATCTCGCGAACGCTGACATCCCTGACTTTGGGCAAGGGTTTAAAACCGACCTCTTCAGCGGCAATCGCTTGGTCATCCAGCTGTATTTTAGCGTGAAAGTTTTTAAGTTTAATCGGTTCATTGGGGTTATCAGCCACCCATCCCACGAATTCACCGGAAGATAAATTGGCAATCCTGCTTGCAGGAACGGCGTGATCCAACTGAGAATTTTTGCTGACGCTGGTGTCAGTCCTGTTGATAGAGATGCTTTCCCTTTCCTGCACGATGCGTCCAAACATCTCGCTGAAGTGCTTGGCTGTCTCTCCTGTCGTTTGACCGCAGATGATATTGCCGCAAATATTGGTCACCACATCAGCCAGCTCCCTGCCATAGTCCTTGCGGATTTGTTCAATGGACTGCACTGCAATTAAACAACAAACCAAATTACTCCTGGCACTTGCGATGGTATGGTCGAGTGGTGTATAGATGGTTGGATATTCATCGAACATCAGCATGCTTTTCAGCTTATGCTTTTGATTCACCAGTTTAATTAACCGGATGGTATATAAAGAAAGTACCGCGCCATAGGTTTGAATCTTTAAAGGATTGTTTCCTATACAAAGAATCTTTGGTGCCTCCGGGTTATTGATGTCAAGGGTAAAATCATTTCCGTTCAGGGTGTAGTAGAGTTGAGGCGAAGATAACCTGGCCATTGCAATCTTGGCGCTGGCTACCTGGCCTTCCAATTGTTCAAGTGCCCGGTTCATATAGGCGCTGATAAAGGGGTTTACATAAATCTCCACCTCCGGTTCGGTTGACAAAATGGGAAACAGGTCATCGTAGTCGGCTTGCATAAACTCAATAAGATGTGGTAGTGTGCAGTATTTACCATTTTTGTATTTGCGTAAAAACCACATGCAAGCTGTAACAAAATTGATGGCAGATTCCGTAAAAAATTCTCCCTGTTTTTTGATCCAGTCACGGTTTAAGGCTAACAGGATGGTACGGCTTGCCTCAGCTGCGTCGGTAATGTCGTGCATACTTTGTGGGTCAAGGGGGTTGCAGCGGTGCGACTCTTCCGGGTAATCGAAGTTGATGTTATAGAATTTAGGCTCAACTTTATACTTATGCTTATTTTTCAAAAAGGAGTTATAGACAATATTGGTCAAATCAGGATACTTATAATCATAACAAAAAAGCGTATAACCTTTGGCGATTGCCTGACGGATGCTTGGGTTTATCACATACCGGGACTTGCCGGCGCCAGGACTTCCGATAAGCAAAATAGCACGGTGGGGATTGATAAAGTTGATATGGCTCTTCCTCGTTTTCCCTTTCAGGTTATAAACCGCTTCAAAATTGAGGCTGAATTCGTTTTCAAGCAGTCTTTCTTCCTGCGGGAAAGACTCATTGAGTTCATTGAACGGGTCCTTATTCATCCGAAGTTTTATCAACCTGGAGAGCCTGGCGCCGCCTGTCAAAACCAACAAATAGCCGATAGAAGTAATACTGATATAGGCTATTGTTAATTGCTCAACGGGCATATTCAGGTAAACCAAGAGTACGCTGCAGAAGTACAGTACAAGCCCAACCAGTATAAATGCGGCGATAGATCCCGGGTTAATTTTCTCATCTTTTTTTCCCTTGGGGCCAATCAATGATAAAACCAATAAACCCGCTGCAATCAATTTAGTGTTTAAAGGGGTGCTAAAAAGACCTGTACGGCCCAGGTTCATCAAAATTTTCTTGCCAATAGGTGCTGTCAAATGCCAGTATTCAAACACCTGGTAAAAGCTCACATAGAAGTGGAGTATTAAAATAACGATGCTGCTTTTGCGCATCAGGTCAATAATGGCCCGCAGGCTTTGTTCATTTTCTCCTGTCTGACTCATAGTTTACATTTTCAAACTTCACAATTACAGACGCTCACTATCTTGAACGCGTCTTGCGTTTTTTCTTTTTCCGGGCATCTCTTAGGAAGGCATAATTGATTTCCTCAAACTCACTTGTTGTTGAAAAGAAATCATCAATGAGTCCGCTCATTTCGGAATAATATGTTCCGGTAATTGTTTCCATCCAGCTACCGCCCAATGATCCGGCCGGCTGGCATATATCATTGGAAAGGAAAAATTTTTCCAATAGTGCGGTGAGTTTATTTACACTTTGGGGATTTAAATTCTGCGCATTAAATAAAGAATGATCTTTTTTGCCAACGGGAACAAAATTCTTTTTACTTGACTGGATATGCCCCATCCGGAATAAGTTGCCCTCCTCCCCACCCGGATTGGCTACAACCATGATACCTTTCTGTGCCCAACGCTTAAATGCCTGCCGGATATCTGTGGCATTAGCAGATTCCTGGAGTGTTTGTTTTACCAGCTTTTGATTAACCACCTGCTGGTGATTATGTGTCCCAGGACTGAGTCTTTCCATTAAAAACTTGGCGCTATATCTTTTTCCCAGTTCACTTCCATTCATGGCTACCAGTCCAATATGGTCAACATAAGTAACTCCATAAACAAAGCCATTTGCGTTTTCCCGGAATACGACATCAATATTATCCTTCTTCATTACAAGGGTAAATTCCTCCTTTGTAATGGGATCTTTGAGATTGTCCTCAATGATACGTGCAATTCTTCCCTTCAGTTCTTTACGGTCGTCTTTGTTTTTGACGAATAACTTTTCCAATTTGTCCAGGATAGGTTTGCCCGGAATGACCGAGGCTTTAACAGGTTTACCCATTTTTATAGCCTCCTCATCAATGATACTATAAAGGAGGCCTCGTTTTTCATATATCCAGGAGCCCTCCTCTCCCCTGTTCGCATGTACATTAAAGACATTCAAAATGGCATTGTATTCACCCAGGCTACTGAAATTGTAATGCTTTACTACAGTGCGGACAATATTTGAAATTTGTTTTTTTGTTGGGGCTTTACCGTACTCCGCTTTCCTAAGGTTGGTCGGGTCAAGCACGGCGGGCAGCATATTGCTCTGATCTTCGGCCTTCACCAGCCCATATTTTATTTCCAGTTCCTTCCTTGCCGGTTCAGATTTTTCCTTCCCTATCAGGTGGGTAGGAATCCGGTGGCCGTCTTTTTCGATGTTCGTGGTAAGGATATGCATGTGCTGATTACCGGTATCTTTGTGTTCATATACCAGGTATGGCTGACTGCCAAATCCAATTTTTTCCATGTATTCCGTGGCAATAGTCTTCAACATTTCCGGTGAAAGTTTTTCCGATGGGTCAAAACTGATGAAGATGTGCAGGCAATTCGTTTTGACATCCGGCCTGAGCGAAGCCAGGCGCGTAAGCCTTTGAAACTTTTCTTTGACAGTCAATTCATCCACGTCCTTTGGATACTGATGCGCCAAAAGCGAAATTGCACTCCCCTTTTTGACTTTATTTTCATTATAATAAAAGGCATCTTTCATCTCCGGGAATTCCACTATTGTAACCATGCGGCTGAAAATTGGTCTATTCTTTTTTGTATCCCTTCTATTCTCTCCAGCAACGACTGCTGGTATTTCTCCGCCACCTGAAGCCAGATATCCATTTTAGGGATCTCTTTTACACTATTGATTTTCCGGACTACCTGGTTGAAATTGTTCCCGACCGCATTTATCTCGCTGCGCATTACAATCAATTCTTCCATAAAATCATCCATGGATTGATTGCGCTGGCGAACCGTCACCGGCTTTTCAAAGAGCAGGAGCCGCGTATATTCGCTCATACGCCTGCAGGTGGTTGTCTTTAACCGCCTTTGCAGGTCCGCAAATTCCTCTTCATTAAGCCGCAATGTTATCCACCTGGTGCGTTTTGCAGGGCTCTTACCCTCACTGTTTTCCATCTGCACTTGTTTTCATTATGTTTCTCATCAAAACCGCGAGTTCCGAAGCGTTTTATACACCGCCTGCCGACTTTGGAGGCACAAGGCCAAGATCCGGTGTGTCACACCGGTACATCTTGCCGCGCCTTTAAAAGGTGCAGCTCCCGTCCATTTAAACGGCGCCAGGACGATTTATCAAAACCCGGCTGACTACCAGTGTGTCGCCTCCTGGATTATGATGGCAGGCTGTTTTTTAATACAGTTTTTGAGTTTTTCTTGAGTCATTGGCATGAGGATAATACATCGGACTTTTAAAAATCATCAAACAGGTTACCGGCAGCCTGCACGTCACAGATCCGCTTTACAGCGTAATCATAATAATTCCGGTCTATCTCCGCACCAATGAAACTGTGATGTTCCATCACACAGGCGACCGCTGTTGTACCGGAGCCGGCATACCCATCGAAGACCAGGCTACCTTTGGGTGAGTATGTCAGGACCAGGTAACGCAACAAAGCGAGCGGCTTTTGCGTCGGATGAAAGGATTCGATCTGCCTGTTGCCATTAGTAAATTCAATGACACTTTGCGGGTAACGTTTTCCAAAATCATCATAGTAACGTCCCATCTCGTCGCCAAATGCTCCATAGTTAGTGCTTCCTTCATGATTGGAACTGCGCCAACTTTTGCGTATCCCTGTTCCCATCACCGGATTGTAGTAAGGAAGCTCCTGGTAAAAAGCCAACAAGTGCTCATGGTTTCTCATTGGCATTTTCCCGGCGTTTAAAAATCCACTGCCTAAGGGTTTATACCAGATTAGGTCATAACGAAAAATATCCCGGTTGCTCAACACCAGCTCACTGGCAAAAGGCTGCTGGCAAAAAAATATCATCGCACCGTTTTTTTTGATGACCCTTTTCCAATGTGGCCAAAGAATATCCAGTGGCGGTTTGACATCCCAGGGGTTAAGTGTGACCTGTACGGCGGATCCTGTATCATCAAATCGATGCTGGCATCTGCTACCCTGCTTAATGTCATCTGGCAATCTTCATTATATAATTGTATAGACAGGGCTGCCGTTTATACTTTAGACTATCCCTTTTCACTCATATCCCAGCCTTCAAAGAGCGTTTTCACCTCGTCGAGCACGCGCCGTTGCGCCAGTCTTTGAGAGACCAGCAGGTCACATCGCCGCTTAAAATCAAGGACCAATGTCCTGTTCTTTAACATCAGGGCATACAACCCCTGCACCTGGTCGCGGACCACCGGGCCTGCAGCCTCACCCGTATTTAGCGCCACCTCCCTGTCAAATTTTTTCAACTCCAGGTCGAACTGTTCAATCATCTGTTGGAACTGTTTTAAGATAAACAGGCTTTCCGGCTCGGAAAATATCCCCGCTGATATTCTTGTCATGGTCCATGCATACGTACCCGCCACTTCTTTAAACATGGCACCAATAAGTGGCATCGCTTCACTGTTTGTCATACTTCACTTGATTACTTTTATGTATATGCCCCGTCACTTAAGTCCGTTTTTCCTTGAATTGATATTCCCAAGCTTTCTTTCCTTTTGCCTGCGTGCCTTCTTTTCGGCAAGCAGCGTCCCCATGTCGAAGGTTTTCAGGACTTGCGTTTTATCATTACTGACAATGGCAAATGCCTCCATTCTTTTTTTTTCGGTGGAATGGTCCATCAGAAAACTTATGAATTTATCCGCGTCGCCTTCACTTCTGAGCGGGTAGAAATGGTCTTTACTCGTATTATTTCAGCTGTATGGATAGTAAATCTTAGTAACACTTAAGGCTCCTGATGTTTGATATGTTTAGAAATTGATGCCTTTTCCATTGTGATCCTGGTCGCCCCGGACGGTCCTGTCTTTTCTTAGCAGTTTATCTCTAAGGCGAAACTGTGTATTGTCCAGGCCCGTAAACCTGGCAGATCCGAAATACTTCTCCGGGTTAAATTCATTTAATCCTGCATCGTAATATTTTAACAGGAACGTTTCAGGTTCTATCCGGATGAACATATCCTGGCTAAAAGTGTAAGGTCTGAACGGATTGACATGAGACTGTATCAACATCCGGTCATCAATAAAGGATGCAGATTTTAGTTTTACACCGGAATTCAGGTCAGGAATTCCAGTCCTATCCAGGTGCAAATCCATATATTTGAATTTCCCTACCAGCGATAATTCCACCAGAGCCGGTTGCTTCTTATTAAATAATATGGCCGAAGCCCTATTGAAAAACTCTGCAGAGGCGGCCTTATACCTGTTAGGAAGTTCAATGATTTGCAGGTCTTGTGCAGCTGATTGCATGACATCTTTGGGATGATAGTTCTTAACCATAAAATATTTGTCCAGTTGTTCCACCGGTTCCATCGAAAGTTGCCGGCGCATTAAAGCATAATCCCCCTGGCAGAGCATATCCATAATTTCCACCGGTTCCGTTGGCAAAGGTGGCGGGCCGAGCTTTCGGGTATTAAGCACTGTACTCACTTTACGATCATCCAGCGTCTCTTCTTTTACTTCCCCCAGTCTCCTGTTAATGCGGTTAAGCACATTAGCGACGGGTACATATTGATGCGGGGTGACATTGCCAACTTCCTTTTCCGCCAGCTGAAACGTCTGTATCCACCAGGCTGCCGCAGCATCAGAAGTTGCAAATGGGATCAGCTGTCCCGCATGAACAGGACCTGTAACCTGCGGAATTGCCACCCACCTGTTGTTATCGACAAGCATTTTGATTAGCGCCTCCTTTACCGATTCCATATCATCAAAATCAATCAGCATATTTTTTTTTCGTCATACCGTGGTGATTCAAGTCTGAAGTCAACCGGTAGCACTTCTTTAATTACTGCTCAAATTGTTTATCAAAAGTGCCACCTACGGCAAACGGATTTTCACGATAATTCATCGTAGGAAATAAAAAGGAGCAGGCGTCCTGAAATTATCAGGATATTTCAACGAATGGTTTTCCTAAATATGTGCTTTCCCGGACCGTAGGACAATAAGAAAGAGCTGCGCACGCTGACGAAAGTGATGTGAAAAAGACGAACGATTTTTTATTTATTCGCAATTATCGTAATTTGGTTTCCTGCGGTTCCATTTAAAAAAGTATTGACCTCAAACCTTAAAAACATGAAAACCGATGAGATAAAAAACTCAATTCCAATCGACAAAGTTTATGAGGATGCATTAAGTCCTGCGATGAAGCAAATTGGAAAGTCCCTTGAAAGCGTGGCTAAAACCTCAAGATTTTTACTGGCTCCTTTTACCTATTTGGCAGCACAGCATGACCGCTGGGAAAGACATTTGGAAAAGGTATCTCAGAAGGTTAAAACAGAGAATTTAGTAGAGGGACATCCTCAAATAGTCATACCGACGTTGGAGGGCTTAAGCCTTACCTATGAAAATACACTACTGAGTGAGTTGTTTATTAATTTATTGGCAAATTCTATTGACAAAACGAAGCAGGACTTTGCCCATCCCGCCTTTCCAAATATTATAAAGCAAATCAGCCATGACGAAGCCGTAATTCTTTTTCACCTCAAAAAGAAAGCTTACGCAGTAAGGCACCAGTCGGATTGGGTTGAAGAGAAACGAATGTTTTTTAATAAAAGAACCATTAGTAATGAATTCCCTCTTGACAAATTAGCCTTTCCACAGCATATCTGGCTTTACATGAATCATCTTAATAGCTTAAACTTAGCGGGCACCTATCAAGTCGGAAAGCAAGAAATTATTAAAGACCCAGCAACGGGCAAACAAACCGGCGTCTATATAAATAGCGAAAAGAGGCTTATAGAATTCGGCCATCTATTTGTTGACGCCTGTGTTCCCGATCAATTTGAGGGAATGTAATAAGGGTTCATCCAACAATAAAATGCTGCATGGAGCGTGCAAGAAATCTATTTAAAGCCTGATTCATCCCTTTGGTTGTCCTGGATAGGAACGTGCATCTCACAGTATTGCAAAGCATTTTACTGTTGTTCGCCTAAATCATGGCTTCTCCTTTTGATCCTCTTAATTTTATGTAGCCTCGCGGTGTTTACAATGTCGGTGATCGTTCTGTTTAAAGAGGTCATTAAAGCGTTCATTTCAGACTGAGGGTAACGATCCCGCAAATATTCTAATTCTACAGCCGACCATGCTGTATTTATCTTTACCTTCTCGAT
>JGI24740J21852_10000491_pt1 | contig 16940 bp, 18 predicted proteins | sample KBSCornC6_FD_21852 | JGI IMG/M metagenome (IMG submission 21852) | reverse complement strand
CAACTGATTCAACTGTTTCGCAATTTGAATCCGATCATCGGTGTAAGTCCCTGAAATCAGAGTCAAAGGCCGAGCGCCGTCAGCATGATGAAGGTGGCGAAGAGAATGAAATGGGTCATGCCCTCGATGGCGTTGGTTTCGCCGTCATTGAGGTTGATGGCGGCGACGATCAGCGTGATCATCACCATGACGGTCTGCACCGGCGACATGGCCATCATGAAGGGCTGGCCGGTATAGAGCGCGATCGCCTCCATAACCGGTACGGTCAGGATGACGGTCGAGAGTGAGGCGCCGAGGGCGATGTTAACTGTCGCCTGCATGCGGTTTCTAAGAGCTGCCCGCAGAGCGGTCAGAATTTCCGGCGCTGCCGAGATGGCGGCAACAACTATCGCGGCGATGGCGGGCGGAGCGCCGGTGCCCTTGAGGCCGGTATCCATGAAGGCCGACATGAATTCGGCGAGCGTACCGATCAGGACGACCCCGATCAGGATTGTCACGATCGAAGTCGCCGTGGAGTCCTCTTCATGATGTTCTTCAGCCTCGGTAGCTGCGAGCTTCTTTTCCGTGCGCGGATAGCTATAGCTGAAGAAATAGCTGTGCCGGCCGACTTGCATGCGCAGGAACAGCGCATAGAGGGCGATCATCGCAACGATGGTGAAGGCGGAATAATAGTGCCATTTCGCGTCCGGTATGAATTCCGGCACGATCATCGAAATGCCCATGGCAGTCAGGATCATCACGCCATAGGTCCGGCTGGAATCGTCATTATAGGGCTGTTCGCCATGCTTCAGCCCGCCGAGAAGGGCGGCGAGGCCGAGGATGCCGTTGATATCGAGCATGACGGCGGCGTAGATCGTGTCGCGCACCAGCGTCGGCGAACTCTCGCCGCTCATCATGATGGCAAGGATGATAACTTCGACGGCAACGGCGGAAAGGGTGAGGATCATCGTGCCGTAGGGATCGCCGACCTTGACGGCGAGCGTCTCGGCATGATGGGCGACGCGCATGGAGGCCAGCACAATGGTTGCGATCAATGCCGCGGTTGCGATCATTGATGCACCCTGGCCCATTTCCAGAATGGAATGCTCGCCGCCATAGGCGCCAACGGCAACTATCAATGCCACCAGCAGGTTTCCTTCCTGCTTAAACCACTTTGCTATGAGCACTTTCCCACCTCTGCGCCGATTCACGGTTGCACTCTAAAGCAAGGAGTTCGCACATCAAGCTTGCGGGAAGAGGGCGAAATTTGCAGTTAACGCGGTTTAATGGAATACTGCGCGGATAGGTCTGCCCAACCACAACGCCGCGGCATCCTCGAATCCGTCTCAGATGCACGCGATCCCGCCGGCGACATCCGGTTCGAAGGTCTTGGCAGATGAGAAGGAGGGTCTGAATGGTCAAGGTCGTTTACGAAATCGTGCCGCATGACGGTGGGTGGGCTTATCGCTTCCGTGATGTTTATTCGGAAGCGTTTCCAACACATTCCGAGGCGGTGGAGGCCGCCAGGATCGTGGCGGCGGAACAGCAGATCGGGGGAGACTCAGCCGAAATCAGCTGGCAGGACGAGAGCGGCAAGTGGCATGAGGAATATGCCGACGGCGGTGACCGACCGGAAACGGAAGTCATCGATGGCCAGGTGCATTTCCCGCCGATCGATACTGCTCCTGGCGCTTAGCCTTTCGGCTTCTTTAACGCCTTTTCTATAATCGCGTCGACGAAGCGACGCTTTTCGGCGGTGTAGTGATCGCCATCATGGCGATGGAGTTCGGCCAGCTCCACTTTCAGCGCAGTATAGGCTGCTGCTTCTGCCGGGTGGGTCCGAAGATAATCGCGAAAGATCAAACGTCGTTCGTGTGTTCGGTTGTCCGGTGGGCAGAGATAAATTCGTTCCGGCGGCTTGCCGTCGCGCCGCATGAAGACCCAGACATCGTCGTCATAGCGATTGCCGCGCGGTTCGTAATTCTCCCCTAGAAGAATCTGGGTCGCCGGCGGTACATCGGCTGAGCTGCGCAGGATGATGTCGATATCGATGAGCGGTTTTGCGGCAATCCCGGGAATTGACGTACTGCCGATGTGCTCGATCGCCATGACATAGGGCGCCAGCAATCGCTGAAGCTTATCACGGATGCGCTCGAAATCCTCTGGCCAGCGCCGATCGTATGGCACCAGTTCCACCGCTGTTGCCATGGTCAGGATCCATTATCCACGCTGTTTTCCTTGATATAATCAAGCAACCCCATCACCAGCCCATCGAATGTCACGCGGCAGCGTGGCGATGTCTTCAGGTTTTCGTGCATGACGATCCAGGTGTCGATCTCGACCTTGATCTCCGGCAACAGCTGCACGAGGGCTGGATCGCGGCTTGCCAGGGGGATTTGAAGGAAGCCGATGCCGATGCCGGCGCGCAGGGCGTTATGCAGAGCAATGCTGTGATCGGAACGAAAGCTGAAGGAAATGCCTTCGAGCACAGGATAACGCTTCGTCATCATGCGGATATAGGCAGTCTGGCGATCGAAGCCTATGAGCTTGTGCCGGCCCAGTTCCCCGACGGTTTCGGGCTTGCCGTACCGCTCGATATAGCTGCGATGGGCGAAGAGGCCGAGAGAGATGATGCCGATGTGCCGAGCGAGCAATGCTTCTTGCGCGGGCGCGACCATGCGCACGGCGATATCGGCCTCACGCTGCAGCAGATCCTCCACCGTATCGGAGGCCGAAAGCTCTACGATCAGATCGGGATATCCTGCCTGCAGCTTGGCGAGGATCGGCGGCAGCACTTCCGTGCCGATGACCTCGCTTGCGCTGATGCGCACCGTGCCGCTGACCTTATCCTTCGAGCCGGAGGCCGCGCGCAGCAGAGCCGCGGCTGTGCTGGCCAAAGTCTCGGCATAGGGTTTCAGAACCATAGCGGCATCGGTGGGCAGCAGCCCCTGTTGCGAACGCGTGAACAGTTCTGCGCCGACCGATTGCTCCAATGCAAGGATATGACGGCCGACCGTCGGCTGTGTCAGGCCCAGTTCGCGGGCAGCGGCTGATAGCGAGCCGTGTTCCAGCGCGGCAAGAAAGGTACGATAGAAATCCCAGCTTGGTTCAGTGAGTTTTGTCATACATTTATGTATAACATCTGCAGATTTTTCGGCAATTTCGTTTATCGCCGATACCAAGCATAGTCAGCCCATCGAAACCGATGGAGATGACGATGAGCAACCAGACAGAGAATACGAAAACGGCCCTGGTACTCGGCGCGACTGGCGGCATTGGCGGTGCTGTCGCGCAAGGACTTGCCCTTCGCGGCTGGCGCATCCGGGCGCTGAACCGCAATGCGGCCGAGGCGGCTCGCCGCCAGCCGGATTTCGACTGGTTCCAGGGCGATGCCATGCAGGCGGATGATATTCTGAAGGCGGCGCAAGGTGCGGATGTCATCGTGCATGCGGTCAACCCGCCCGGCTATCGCAATTGGGGCAAGGTGGTCCTGCCGATGCTCGACAACACCATTGCCGCCGCCAAGGCGGTCGGTGCACGGATCGTGCTGCCAGGTACGGTCTATAATTTCGGTCCCGATGTTTTCCCGATTGTCACGGAAGACAGCGCGCAGCGGCCGAAGACCCGCAAGGGCGCCATCCGTGTGCAGATGGAGCGGCGTCTGAGGGCAGCGGCAGAGCAGGGCGATAGCCCTGTCATCATCGTTCGCGCCGGCGATTTCTTCGGGGGCGCGCGCGCCAACAGCTGGTTTTCTCAAGCCATGGTGACGCCGGGTAAACCGATCACTTCGATGACCTATCCGGGCAAACGCGGCGTCGGCCATCAATGGGCCTATCTGCCCGATGTTGCCGAAACCATGATCCGGCTGATCGAGGAAGGCGACGAGCTGCCGGCCTTCGCCGTCTATCATATGCGCGGTCATTGGGATGGAGACGGCAGACAGATGATCGAAGCCGTACAGCGCGTGGTTGGACACAAGGTGGAGGTGAAATCGTTTCCCTGGTGGATAGTACCGCTAGCCTCTCCCTTCGTGACATTCATGCGAGAACTGCGCGAGATGAGCTATCTCTGGGATGTGCCGCTGGAGATGCGGAACGACAGGCTGGTGGCTGTGCTTGGCGAGGAACCGCATACGCCGATCGATGAGGCGGTGAGAGCAAGCCTTGTATCGATCGGTTGCCTGCAAACTGCGTGAATGGCTCGTTTCACTCGCTTCAGAAGCCGATATGGAGAGCCCCCGCAACATAGGTTGCGAGGGCTCTTTGTCGAAAGCGCACTCTGGCTGAGAAGCCCCAATTAGGCTGCTTCTTCGAGCGTCGGATAGTCGGCGTAACCCTTGGCGCCGCCGCCATAGAGCGTTGCCTGGTCCCATTGGGCGAGCGGCGCATTTTCCTTCAGGCGACGGACAAGATCCGGATTCGAAATGAACGGCTTGCCGAAGGCAACGACATCAGCCTTGCCGCTCTCGACAGCTTCGATCGCCATTTCGCGGGTATAGGCATTGTTGAGCATCCAGCCGGCCGTGCCGCCTGCAGCCTTATAGGCCGCGTGCAGCGCGTCGTAGTCGAAGGGCAGGAAGTCGCGCTTGCCGCCGGTTTGGCCTTCGACGACATGGATATAGGCAAGGCCGTATTTCGCCAGGCCTTCGACGACCTGGGTGAATAGTTGTTGGGGAGCCGGGTCGCTGGCATCGCCAGAGGGCGTGACGGGAGAAATGCGGATTGCCGTGCGGCCAGCGCCCACTTCCTTGGTGACCGCATCGACCACTTCGAACAGGAAGCGGGTACGGTTCTCGATCGAGCCGCCATACTGGTCGGTGCGATCGTTGATATCGCCGCGCAGGAACTGGTCGATCAGGTAGCCGTTGGCGCCGTGGATTTCGACGCCGTCGAAACCGGCATCGATGGCGGCGCGAGCGGCCTTGCGATAATCTTCAACGATGCCCGGAATTTCCGAGGTTTCCAGGGCGCGTGGTTCGGAAACATCGGCAAAACTGCCGGTGCCGTCGCTATTGACGAGATAGGTCTTGGAGTTTTCAGCGCGCCTGGAGGTCGAGGAGACCGGCTTGCCGCCGTTCGGCTGCAGGGTTGTGTGGGAGATGCGACCGACATGCCACATTTGGACAACGATCTTGCCGCCATTGGCGTGCACGGCTTCCGTCACTTTCTTCCAGCCGTCCAGCGCTTCCTTGCTGTAAAGGCCGGGAACGTTGGCATAGCCCTGACCTTGATGGGTGATTGCCGTTGCCTCGGTGATGATCAGGCCCGCGGTCGCCCGCTGGGCATAATATTTGACGTTCAGATCGTTCGGCACGGCATTCGGCGAGCGATTGCGCGTCAGGGGCGCCATGACGATGCGGTTGGCGATGGAGATATCACCAAGCTTCGTCGGTTCGAATAATTTGGTCATGGGTAGTCCTTTCTTTTGGGGGGAGGGAGAAATCAGGAAGAGGCGACCGCCAAGGCCGGGAACCTATGTGTTAAGGCAGTCGCTTCTTGGGGAAGATCGCGGCGGTTGCGAAGGACGTGAGCACGGGTGCAGGGAGAGCAACCCACATTTTCAGAGTTCCTTCTCCATGGCCGCGAGGAATTCGGCGATTGTTTCCTCGTTGCGCTTGTAGAAAATCCACTGGCCGAGGCGCCGGGTCGTCACCAGGCCGGCACGGTGAAGCGTGCCGAGGTGGGCCGAGACGGTGGATTGCGAGAGACCGCACCGCTCAAATTGGCTGGCGCAGACACCAAGCTCCAGCGGATGTTCCTGCGTCGGAAAATGGGCTTCCGGATCTTTCAAGTGGTTGAGGATTTCGAGCCGGGCCGGATTGGCCAACGCCTTCAATATCTCGTTTTTGTCCATGGTGCTTACCAGCAATATCGAATAATTACGATCTATGTATCGATGATTTTCGATATATCAAGGGTGACGCCGAATATTATTTTCGGCAAGGCTGCCGACATGCGTGCTTAGAAATTGGGCAAAAAAAGAGGGCCACCGGTATGAACCAGGGCCCTTATAGGTGTGAAGGTCAAAACCTCCAGAGGGGAACAGCCAATGCGGTGGAACTGGGAGGAAAAGCCACCGTGTGCATCAGCTGTGTGCGTTATGATGTTAATTTGTGCAGTGCGCAATGCTTTTTTGTGCATGGCAGTTATGCGTTTGGCGTGTCTGGGACAAAAGAGCAAAAAAAAGGGCCTCCGGAGTAAACCAGGGCCCTATAGGTATGAAGGTCAAAAACCTCCAGAGGGGAACAGCCAATGCGGTGGAACTGGGAGGAAAAGCCACCGTGTGCATCAGCTATGTGCGATATGGTAGTTAAATGTGCAGGCTTCAACTCTCATTTGTGCATATCAGCTATGCATCATATGCGCGGCTCGTATGCTAGTCCTAAAAAGAGTTGGTTATCAGTGACTTACCTTCGTCAGAAATTCCAGTTGCGCGCTTTCGCGACGATAAAATCACGGAAAACCTTGAGCTTGGCCGCATTCTTCATTTCGTCCGGATAGCAGAAATAGGTGTCGAAGGACGGCACGTCTGCATTGATCGCGAGTTGAATAAGGCCTGGGTCGCGGCCGACGATATAATCGGGCAGGACTGCGATGCCAATGCCAAGCAGGCAGGCGCGCTTGATTGACGTCTGGCTGTTGATCTGCAGATGCGGAGCGCGCTTGTTGTCGGATGAGCGGCCGGCAATCTCGAGCCAGTTGACATCCAGCAGGTAGTTCGGTGCCGGTTCGCCGAAGCTGATGATGCGATGCTCGTCCAGATCCTCGACCGACTGCGGCTCGCCGTAGCGGTTGATATAGGAGGGGGCGGCATAGACGTGCATATGCACGGTAAAGAGCTTGCGCTGGATCAGATCCGATTGCTGCGGCTGGCGCAGACGGATGGCGCAATCGGCGTGACGCATGTTCACGTCCAGCTCCTCATTGTCGAGAATGAGCTGGATCGACATGTCAGGATAAAGCTGCAGGAATTCCTGGATCTTGTCGGTGAGCCAGCCTTGGCCGAGGCCAACGGTCGTAGTCACCCGCAGTTTGCCGCTTGGCTTGTCGGTCGTCTCGGTCAATTGCATCTTGACCGTTTCGAGCTTCAGCAAAACGTCGTGAGCGGTGCGATAAAGCAGCTCGCCCTGTTCCGTCAGGATGAGGCCGCGCGCATGGCGGTGGAAGAGTTTTATGCCGACATCCTGCTCGAGAGCGCTGACCTGGCGGCTGATGGCGGATTGGGACAAATGCAACTTGTCTGCCGCATGCGTGAACGAACCCGCTTCGGCAGCCGCGTGAAAGATACGCAGCTTGTCCCAATCCAATGGCATGCCGTTTCCCCTCATCGGCTGCATCACTCCGCAGCCACGGCGACGGGCATGTGCCCAGTCAGATAGCGTTCCGCTTCAAGTGCGGCCATGCAGCCCATTCCTGCTGCCGTGATCGCCTGCCGGAACGTATCGTCGGTCACATCACCGGCCGCATAGATGCCTTCGACGTTGGTCGCGGTCGAATCCGGTGCGGTCCAGAGATAACCATTGTCCTTGAGCTTCAATTTGCCCTTGAAGAGCTCGGTCGCCGGCGCATGGCCGATGGCAACGAAGACGCCGTCGATCGGCATCTCCGTGATGGCGCCAGTGCGCGTATCGCGCAGGCGCGCGCCCGTGACGGATGGCGGCATCGGCGGCTTGGCCGGCGTGCCGGTGATCTCCGCGACCTCGGTGTTCCAGAGAATCCTAACGTTTTCTTGGCGAACAGGCGCTCCTGCAGGATCTTTTCCGAACGGAAAGTATCGCGGCGATGCACCACCGTCACCGATTTGGCGATGTTGGAGAGATAGAGTGCTTCCTCGACAGCGCTGTTGCCGCCGCCAACCACGATCACATCCTTGTTGCGATAGAAGAAGCCGTCACAGGTGGCGCAGGCGGAGACGCCGAAGCCCTGGAAATGCTGTTCACTCTCGATACCCAGCCATTTCGCCTTGGCGCCGGTGGCAATGATGAGAGTGTCGGCGGTCCAGACCTGACCGCTGTCGGTATGGGCAACGAAAGGACGCTTGCTGGTATCGACTTCGGTCACGAGGTCGTTGACGATCTCGGCGCCGACATGCTGGGCCTGCTGCAGCATCTGCTCCATCAGCCACGGACCCTGGATCGGATCGGCAAATCCCGGATAATTCTCGACATCGGTCGTGATCATCAGCTGGCCGCCCTGTTCGAGACCGGCGATCAGAACGGGCTGCAGCATCGCGCGCGCGGCATAAACCGCTGCGGTGTANCCGGCTGGGCCGGAACCGATGATGAGCACCTTCGTGTGGCGGGCAGGCATAGTCAGTCCTTTCAATTCGGCGATTGCGAAACCGCGGCTTCAAGNGCGCAAAACAGGCGATTTCGCGATCCGCGCTTCATTTATGATTGCCTTATGCATTTATTCAAGGGCAGCCTTGCATTACACACAGAGCAAATCCGCTTTGTGTTAGAATCAACTACGCGGGAGAAACTTTCTTGCGTATTTTCCAGCCTTATATAGAAGCTGGCGAGGGGGAATTAAAGAAAGGCAAAAAAGTGCTTCGCGCTGAGCTCGATGCTATCGATATCAAGATTCTGCGGGAACTCCAGCGGGACGGACGCATGACCAACGTCGAGCTCGCGGACACAGGGTCGGCATTTCGGCGCCGCCATGCCTGCGCCGCGTGCGCAAATTGGAAGAGGCTGGCGTCATCGAAGGCTATCACGCCATGCTGAACAGTCCGAAACTGGGCTTCGATCTCGTGGCTTTCTGCATGGTCGGCCTCAAGCATCAGTCGGAAGCGAACCTCAAGGCTTTCGCCAGCGCAACTTCCGCGTGGCCGCTGGTTCGACAGGCATGGATGGTGTCCGGCGACAGTGATTTCCTGCTGCATTGCGTTGCGGAAAATCTCACCCGTTTCCAGGATTTCGTCATCGAAGTCCTGACGGCGAATGAACATGTCGATACCGTGCGCACCATGCTGACCATCCGACAGGTCAAGAAACTCGGCTTGGTGGAGCTCTAGGCGAATGGCGGATCGCCCCTGGCATCGGTCGCTGATCAAAACCGGCGTGCGCCTCTTTCTGGGCGGCTCGCGGGCTCATGTGCAGGACTGGTTTCCGGGGCTCAGCATCGTCCGCAGCCAGAATGTCAGCGAGGTGCTTTACCGCGGCGTCAAGGTTGCAAGCCTTGCCGGCATGGATCGTCTGCGCGAACGCTGCGGCGATGCGGTCTACATCGTCGGATCAGGCCCATCGATTCGCAATAGCGATCTGAGCGGCCTGGAATTCCGCAGTGCCATTCTTTTGAATGGTGCCATCCGCTTGTCTGGCGACCGGATCGCCGAGCCTTTGGCAATTGCAGTCGAGGATGAGCGTTTTGTCTGGCGGCATCTCGATATGCTGCGCGAGAAGGTGGCGCCGGGTTCGCTTTGCCTGTTTTCCGTGGCGGTGCTGCGTGCACTCTGCGAGATCGACAAAAGCTGGCTGGCGGACAAGACGATCATCCTAATCGACGATATCCGCAAGCCCTATGGCGCGCGCCGCCGCTCCCTCGACGATCTCAAAAAACTGCAATATGTGCGATTGGATGCTGAGGGTTCGGCAGGTTTTTCGCTCTCGCCGGATCGCGGAGTTTTTCTAGGCGGATCCGTTGCCGTATCGGCGCTGCAATTTGCTCTTTACTGCGCAAAGCATCAAGTCGGCTTTCTGGGGATCGATATCTCCAATGCCGGAGAACCCCGCTTTTACGAGACCGCCGGAGATACAGCTTTTTCCGGCATTGCACGCGCTGAGGCCCGCATTATCGAGCATCTCGTACTTGCCCGGCAAATCGCTGCCGAGCGCGGCGTCTCTTTCGTCAACTATTCCCGTGTTTCGGCGTTGCTGAAATATGATTTTGGTTACGACGACAGGTTCGCATTGAAGCCGCAGGCGTGATCTTGCTGACGCCAGCAAGACCGGCGGGCCTGCTTTGAAATTAGGGTCGATGGAATGAAGCTTATGCGCTGGCTGAAACCCAAGGCGTCCGACGCCAAGAAGCTGTCCATTGATCCGCCCGAGCCAAGGGCAGGACGCCATGGCATCGCCATTGCCGCCTGTGTGAAGAACGAGGCTCGTTATATCGAGGAATGGGTGCGCTTCCACCAAGCGGTCGGCATTCGTCACTTCTATATCTATGATAATGGATCGACGGATGAGACCTGCTCGCTTCTTCGAAGTCTACTCTCTGAAGATGCGTTGACGATTGTTCCCTGGGCCGGGCGCATGCGCGATGCGGCGACATCGGCGGTACTGAACGGCCAGGTCATTACCTTCGCGCATGCCATCCTGAATTTTGGCGGTGACTACCGCTGGATGGCGTTTATCGATGTGGACGAATTCCTCCTGCCGAAGGAGGCTGCGACGGTCGAGCAGGCGTTGGAAGCCGTTGGCGATTTCCCGAATGTCTCGCTGCCCTGGCATATGTTTGCGACCAGCGGCCATGAAACGCCGCCGGACGGACCGTTGACGTTGAATTATACGATGCGCGGCGCCGATCCAATGACGACGAAGGAAAACGTCAGCAATTTCAAGTGTATCGTCGATCCATGTGAGGTAACCGAAGTCAGTGTGCACCAGTTCCGGACGCAGACCTACGGGGATCTGACGGCCAATGACGCGGGCAAGCGGTTTACCCGGCGTGCGCGGAAGTCGCCCGAATTCTATTCGAACCGTTTTCTGCAGCTGAACCACTATTATACGAAGTCCCGGCAGGAGCTAATGGAGAAGCTGGCGCGGGGTTGGACCTATGACAGCAGTGCGACTAAATATCGGGACAAGGTCCTGTCCATCGTCAAAAGCATCGAGGAAGACATGGTGGAGGATCGTTCGATGATCGATTTCATCGAGCGCAAGCGCATCGATCTCGGCCGCTGATTGATCCGCTCACTTGTTGCGACCAGCAGCCGCTTGTAGACGTCGCCGATGGCGGTCGCTTCCTTTTCCAGGGCGAATTCGCTGCGCACATGGCGCACGGCATTTTCTCCCTGGCGAAGGTTTCCTCCGGATTGGCAAGATAGAAGGCGATCGCTCTGGTGAGAGCCTCGCCATCGCCCGCCGGCACCACGGCGCCGGTTTCACCCGGCACGATCATTTCGGCATAGGCGCCGGCATCCGAGGCGACGACGGCGGTGCGGGAAGCCATGGCTTCGAGCGGTGTAAGACCGAAACCCTCGTTGCGGGAAGGGGCGACATAGAGGGTGGCGCGGCGATACCAGGGCTTGATATCGTCGACTTCGCCCATGAAGCGGATGCGATCGGTGAGGCCTGCATCCGCCACCATCTTTTGCAACTGCTCGCCAAAACCGCGATGCTCCGATGTCACGCGGCCGCACACGACGGCTGTCCAGTCCGGATAGCGCGGCAACAGCTCGATCATCGCCTTGACGAAGAGATCCGTGCCCTTCTGATGGCGGACGCGGCCGAAGCAGCCGATCAGATAGGTGCCGGGCAGGCCGGTTGCGGCCATGCGGTCATCAGGCTTTTCCGGCGGATGGAAGCTGTTGAGGTCGACGCCGTGCTGGATGACGGTGTGCGGCACTTCGAGAAAGCTGCCCGAGCGGGTGCTGGTGGCGATTACGGCATCCATGCGGCGGATCAGCCAGCGGGTGTAGCCCGTGTGGCGGCGCTGGGCGGCCGAGGTGAAGACGAGCTTGAGGGGCATGCGCAGAACGGAGCGCAGCAGCAAGCCCACCAGCATTTCGTTGTTGCGGCGGGCATGCCAAATGCGGACGCGATAGCGGCGCGGCTTCATCCACAGACCGGGCAGGCGGAGCCAGCCGAGCCTTGGCAGGCTCTCCGGCAGGCCGGGGCCGAGTGTGGCGATATGATAGCCAAGCTCGACCTGCTTGGGGATCAGTTGCACGATCGTAGACGTAACGCCGGAAAGCCGGCGTTTGAAATTCGTTGCTATGATTTCGATCTCACGGAGATCGCTCGCATGCGCTGTCTCGCGATCGCGCACGGGCGATCAGCCCCAAGTGATGGAGAGAATTTCGTAGCCCTTGGCGCCGCCGGGTGCATTGACCTCGATGGAATCGCCGACTTCCTTGCCGATCAGGGCGCGGGCGATCGGGGAGGAGATAGAGATGCGGCCTGCCTTCACGTCGGCTTCCTGGTCGCCGACGATCTGGTAGATCTTCTCCTCCTCGGTGTCTTCGTCGACGAGTTTGACCTTGGCGCCGAACTTGATCTTCGAGCCGGACATCTTGGTGAGATCGATGACTTCGGCGCGCGCCGTCAGATCTTCGAGCTCGGAGATGCGGCCTTCATTATGGCTTTGGGCTTCCTTGGCGGCATGGTACTCGGCATTTTCAGAGAGATCGCCATGGGCGCGCGCCTCTGCAATTGCCTCGATGATTCGCGGGCGCTCTTCCTGCTGACGCCAGCGCAGTTCTTCCTGCAGCTTGACGAACCCGTTCTGCGTCATCGGTACCTTTTCAACCATTTTTCTTGTCCTTCACTCCCTGTGTTGCTCTGCTGCAGACACAAAAGAAAACAGGTCCCGAAGGGGTACTTCGGAACCATCCAGAGCCGTTATTCCCTCATCTATAGCAGATTGCGACAGACGAATGCCAGAAAATTCGAAGGTTTAAGACAAGCTCCTGTTGAAGCCCTTGACCATTCGACCGGCTGGCGGGGGCGCAGCGAAGGTGAGCCGGCTATCCCACTCACGCTCCTGACTACGGAATTAACTGCTTCAGAAATAGCTCTGCAGCGGTTGAACTTCGAGGTTTCCGGCCTTCAGCGCCTTGATCGCCATGGCGGCTGCTTCGGCACCGGCCATGGTGGTGTAGTAGGGCACCTTCTGCATCAGCGTCGCCCGGCGCAGGGATTTCGAATCCGAGATCGCCTTGTTGCTGTCGGTCGTATTGATGACGAGCTGGACCTGACGGTTGCGGATCGCGTCCTCGATATGCGGACGTCCCTCAAGCACCTTGTTGATCTTCGTCGCCTCGATGCCGTTTTCGGCGAGGAAGCGCTGGGTGCCGCCGGTTGCGAGCACCTTGAAGCCCTGTTCCGCCAGCATGCGGATGGCCGGCAGCACGCGCGGCTTGTCGTCGTCGCGGACCGAGACAAACACCGTTCCGTCACGCGGCAGTTCCACGCCGGCGCCGAGCTGGGACTTGGCGAAGGCGAGCGCGAAATCGGTGTCGAGGCCGATGACTTCGCCGGTCGAGCGCATTTCCGGCCCGAGCAGGGTGTCGACGCCAGGGAAGCGGGCGAAGGGGAAGACTGCTTCCTTGACGGCGATATGCTTCAGCTTGCGCGGATCGGGTTTTTCGCCATAGGCGGCAAAGGTCGCATCCAGCTTTTCGCCGGCCATGACGCGGGCGGCGATTTTGGCGATCGGCGCGCCGATGGTCTTGGCGACGAAAGGTACGGTGCGCGAGGCGCGCGGGTTGACTTCGAGCACGTAGACCGTGTCGTCCTTGATGGCGAACTGAACGTTCATCAGGCCGCCGACATTCAGAGCCTTGGCCATGGCTTTCGCCTGGCGCTCCAACTCGTCGATCATCGCAGGAGAGAGCGTGCGAGGGGGCAGCGAGCAGGCGGAGTCACCCGAATGAATGCCGGCCTCTTCGATATGCTCCATGATGCCGGCAATGTAGACGTCGGTGCCGTCGGAGAGGCAATCGACGTCGACTTCGATGGCGTTCGTCAGATAGCTGTCGAACAGCAGCGGGTTCTTGCCGAGCAACGTGTTGATCTGGCCGGTCTTGTCGTTCGGATAACGCTGCTTGATGTCTTCCGGCACCAGTTCCGGAACCGTGTCGAGCAGGTAGCCCTGCAGCTGGCCTTCCGAATGAAGGATCTGCATGGCGCGGCCGCCAAGAACGTAGGACGGGCGTACGACGAGCGGGAAGCCGATTTCGGAGGCGACGAGGCGTGCCTGTTCGACGGAGTAGGCAATGCCGTTATTCGGCTGGTTGAGATCAAGCTTCATCAGGAGCTTCTGGAAGCGGTCACGATCTTCGGCAAGGTCGATCGCATCAGGCGCAGTGCCGAGGATCGGGATACCGTTCTTTTCCAGCGCTTCGGCGAGCTTCAGCGGGGTCTGGCCGCCGAACTGGACGATGACGCCAACGACTTCGCCCTTTTCCTGCTCCGCACGCAAGATCTCGATGACATCTTCGGCCGTCAGCGGCTCGAAATAGAGACGATCCGACGTGTCGTAGTCGGTCGAAACCGTTTCCGGGTTGCAGTTGATCATGATGGCTTCATAACCGGCATCCTTCAGCGCGAAGGCGGCATGGCAGCAGCAATAATCGAATTCAATGCCCTGGCCGATTCGGTTCGGGCCGCCACCGAGGATGACGACCTTCTTGCGGTCGGAAACCTGGGCCTCGGAGCGGGCAGCGCCGACGAAGGGCGTTTCATAGGTCGAGTACATGTAGGCCGTCGGCGAGGCGAATTCGGCGGCGCAGGTATCGATGCGCTTGAAGACCGGGCGGACGTTCAGCGAATTGCGGAATTCCGCCACTTCCTTCGGGCGCTTGCCGGTCAGCGTCGCCAGACGTGCGTCGGAGAAGCCCATGGCCTTCAGCATGCGCAGATTGGCGGCATCCTGCGGCAGGCCGTGCTCACGAATGCGGCTTTCCATGTCGACGATGTTCTTCAGCTGCTCAAGGAACCAGGGGTCGATCTTGCAGCCTTCATGCACCTCTTCGACGCTCATGCCCTGGCGCAGCGCCTGGGCGACCATGCGCAGGCGATCGGGCGTCGGCGTGCCGATGGCGGCGCGAATGGCGTTGCGGCTGCCTTCGCCTTCCTCGACGCCGGGAATTTCGATCTCGTCCAGGCCCGTCAGGCCGGTTTCGAGACCACGCAGAGCCTTCTGCAGCGATTCCGCGAAGGTACGGCCAATCGCCATGACTTCGCCGACCGACTTCATCGCCGTGGTTAGAACCGGGGATGCGCCGGGGAACTTTTCGAAGGCGAAACGCGGGATCTTGGTGACGACATAGTCGATTGACGGCTCGAAAGATGCTGGGGTTGCGCCGCCGGTGATATCGTTTTCGAGTTCGTCCAGGGTGTAGCCAACGGCGAGCTTGGCTGCGATCTTGGCGATCGGGAAGCCGGTTGCCTTCGAGGCCAGCGCGGAGGAGCGCGATACGCGCGGGTTCATCTCGATGACGACGAGGCGGCCGTCCTTCGGGTTGACGGCAAACTGTACGTTCGAGCCGCCGGTTTCGACGCCGATCTCGCGCAGGACCGCGATCGAGGCGTTACGCATGATCTGATATTCTTTGTCCGTCAGCGTCAGAGCCGGGGCGACGGTGATCGAATCGCCGGTGTGAACGCCCATCGGGTCGATGTTTTCGATCGAGCAGATGATGATGCAGTTGTCCGCCTTGTCGCGGACGACTTCCATCTCGAATTCCTTCCAGCCGAGCACCGATTCTTCGATCAGCACTTCCGTGGTCGGCGAGGCATCGAGGCCGCCGCCGACGATCTCGAAGAATTCCGAGCGATTATAGGCGATACCGCCGCCGGTGCCGCCCAGCGTGAAGGACGGACGGATGATGGCGGGTAGGCCCACATGGTCGAGCGCCTGGGCGGCGATCGCCATCGCGTGGCTCATATAGCGCTGCTTGCGGTCGCTCTCGCCGAGGTTCCACTGATTTTCCAGTTCGTCGAGTGCCTTGTCGAGCTCGGTGCCGGCAAGCTGCGCCTTCAGCTTGCTGCGCTCGGCCTCGTGGGTCTTACGATCGGCATCCTTGATGTCTGTGGCGTTTGCCAGCATGGAGCGCGGCGTTTCCAGGCCGATGCGGGCCATGGCTTCGCGGAAGAGGGCGCGGTCCTCGGCCATGTCGATCGCGGCGGGCTTGGCGCCGATCATCTCGACATTGTAGCGGTCGAGCACGCCCATGCGCTTCAGCGACAGCGCGGTATTGAGTGCGGTCTGGCCGCCCATGGTGGGCAGCAGCGCGTCAGGGCGCTCCTTGGCGATGATCTTGGCGACGACCTCGGGCGTGATCGGTTCGACATAGGTCGCATCCGCCAGGCCCGGATCGGTCATGATCGTTGCCGGATTGGAGTTGACGAGGATGACGCGGTAGCCTTCCTCTCGGAGCGCCTTACAGGCCTGCGTGCCGGAATAGTCGAATTCGCAAGCCTGTCCGATAACAATCGGTCCTGCACCGATAATGAGGATCGATTTGATATCTTGGCGCTTCGGCATGGGCTCACATCCATTTTTTCGTTGCGCCAAAAACCGGCCAGGGTGGGAGATCACCGGCCGGGGGCGCTATGGGCAATATTTTCAGGCTAGAAGCGGCTTATAGGCAAATGTATTTGCAAACGGAACCCCATAAATGGCGGAATCGACATGAATTCTGCCAAGATCGCCCAGGGGCGGTTAAATGATATGCCAAATGGGAAAGCGCGACAGCGACGGGACCCTCGTTGATCGGCTAACCCTCAATATAATGTGGTACGAAGCGTGAAGTGTCACGGGTGATGGGTGTATCATCCTCGCGAATGCCGATACCCGCTGGCTGGCCGGCGACAACCCAGGAGCCGATGACAGTCCAATCATCGCCGAACCTGGGGAGCAAGTGCATGGCCTGCCGTATATATCCCTCTTCGCCGTAAGGTCCTTCGACCTGATATATGCCGACACCGGCTTCGTAATTGACGAGCGTTACATTAGCACCCTCGCGCGATAGCAACGGCTTGCGGACATATCGCACGCCGATATCGCCGATACGCGTATCGTCCTCGAAATAAGCGGGCAGAAGGTTTTCGTGACCGGGGAACATATCCCATAGAACCGGTAGCAGCCCCTTGTTGGACAAGGTCAGCTTCCACAGCGGCTCAATGACACGCGTCGGGGTGAACGGCAGATGGCGGCCGAAAGGTTCGCGCACCATGTCTTCGAGGGGATAGAGCTTGAACAGGCAGTCGATGGGCTCATCCTGAAGGTCGA